>Ga0070714_100000923_pt1 | contig 20838 bp, 23 predicted proteins | sample LARL83metaG_FD_65450 | JGI IMG/M metagenome (GOLD analysis project Ga0070714, IMG submission 65450) | Corn, switchgrass and miscanthus rhizosphere microbial communities from Kellogg Biological Station, Michigan, USA - LAR L8-3 metaG | ecosystem: Host-associated > Plants > Roots > Rhizosphere ... | reverse complement strand
CATGTGGCCCGATCGCTTTTAGAAAATTCGGGTCTCCATCCGGTTGGTGACACCGATCCTCGCCGCCGATCTGCGCGCGCGGACGAAGCATCTCGGGCTTTCGCTCGGCGACCGCGCGCGCAGATCGGCGGGAAGACCTTCGGTTAACCGTTCCTCCTTGCCCCGACGCCTCGCAAACCTGATATAGTGCGGCGGGAGGTTGGCGGCGGACAGGTCTCTCGCCAACCCGGTCAGGTCCGGAAGGAAGCAGCCGTAACGAGTTTCGGCCTGGGTCGTTCGTCCAGCCTCCCACCTCCACCCGTCCGGGCAGTCTGACGCGCTCATGACCGAACCAGCGATCGCCTACCGCGTCCTCGCCCGCAAGTACCGGCCGACCACCTTTGCCGGTTTGATCGGCCAGGAGGCGCTGGTCCGCACCCTCGCCAACGCCATCCGCTCCGGCCGCCTCGCCCATGCGTGGCTGCTGACGGGCGTCCGCGGCGTCGGCAAGACGACGACCGCGCGCATCATCGCCCGGGCGCTCAACTGCATCGGTCCCGACGGCAAGGGCGGCCCGACGCCGGAGCCGTGCGGCGTCTGCGACAACTGCAAGGCGATCGCCGACGACCGTCATCCCGACGTCATCGAGATGGATGCGGCGTCGCGCACCGGCGTCGAGGACATCCGCGAGCTGATCGAGGGTGTGCGCTACAAGCCGGTGCTGGCGCGCACCAAGATCTACATCATCGACGAAGTGCACATGCTCTCGACCCAGGCCTTCAACGCGCTGCTGAAGACCCTCGAGGAGCCGCCCGAACACGTGAAGTTCATCTTCGCCACCACCGAGGCGCGCAAAATCCCGATCACCGTGCGCTCGCGCTGCCAGCGCTTCGATCTCCGGCGCGTCGACGCCGAGCGGCTGGCGCAGCACCTGGGCGGCATCGCCGAGCAGGAGGGGATCAAGACGGAGCCCAACGCGCTCCTGCTGATCGCGCGCGCGGCCGACGGCTCGGTGCGCGACGGCCTTTCGATACTCGATCAGGCGATCGCCCACGCGGCAGCCCTCGAGGGCGGCTCCGGTGCCGTCGGCGAGGACATGGTGCGCGACATGCTCGGCCTGGCCGACCGCGGCCGGGTGTTCGATCTCCTCGAAGCGGTGATGGCGGGCGAGGCCGGAGCGGCGCTCGGGATTCTCACCGATTGCCACGATGCCGGCGCCGACGCCGTCATCGTGCTGCAGGACATGCTCGAGCTCGTCCATTGGGTGACGCGGGTCAAGATCACGCCGGCGATCGCCGCCGACGTCACCGTGCCCGAGGCCGAGCGCTCGCGCGGCCGCGCGCTGGCCGAGAATCTCGGCATGCCCGATCTCACCCGCGCCTGGCAGATGCTCCTGAAGGGCCTCACCGAGGCGCAGGCCGCCCCCCATCCGATCGAGGCGGCGGAGATGGCTCTGGTGCGCCTGGCCTACGCCGCCGACCTGCCGACTCCCGCCGAGCTGGTCGCCCGTCTGAGTGCCGCGCCTCAGCCCCCACCCGCCGGGAACAGCGCCGTCCGCGCGCCCTACGCCGCCGCTCCCGCGCCGGCGGTTTCGAAGCCGGCGCCCGCGAATACGCCGGCAGCATCGCCATCCTCGGCTTCGTTGCCGGCGACGTTCAAGGACATGATTGCCCTGTTCGCCGAGAAGCGCGAAGGCATCCTCCATGCGCATCTCACGCACGACGTCCATCTCGTCAACTACGAGCCCGGCAAGGTCGAGATCAACCTCGGTCCCAGTGCGCCGCCGACGATCGCGGGCAAGCTCGCCGAGTGTCTGCAGACCTGGACCGGCGCCCGCTGGGTGATCGCCGTCTCGACCCGGCCCGGGCTGCCGACGCTCGCCCAGGATGCCGCGCGCGAGAAAGACGAAGAGAAGGCGGAAGCCGCCGCCCATCCGGTCGTCAAGGCGGCGCTCGACACATTTCCCGGCGCGACCATCGTCGAGGTGCGCCGCCGCACGGGCGCGGCGTTGCCGACCGACACCGGCGAGGAGCCGCCGGAAGCACCCGAATCCGACAGCGACGGAGCGTAAGTCATGAAGAACCTCGGCCAGATGCTGAAGCAGGCGCAGGCCATGCAGTCGAAGATGGCGGAGATGAACGATCGTCTCGCCGCCGCCGAGGTCGAGGGCGCGTCGGGCGGCGGCCTGGTCAGGATCACGCTGACCGGCAAGGGCGACATGAAGCGCGTCGCGATCGATCCCAAGGCGGTCGATCCCAGCGACGTCGCCATGCTCGAAGATCTGCTGATCGTCGCCTACAACGACGCCAAGGCGAAGGCCGACACGCTCACCGCCGACGAGATGCAGAAGGTCACCGGCGGCCTGTCGCTGCCGGGTGGCATGAAGCTGCCGTTCTAGGAATCGCGATGGCCAGTGCGGAGATCGAGCGCCTCGTGCAAATCCTGGCGCGCCTGCCGGGCCTCGGGCCCCGGTCGGCGCGGCGCGCGGCGCTGATGCTTCTGAAGAAGCGCGAGGCGCTGATGCGGCCGCTGGCGGTCGCCCTCGAGGACGCCGCCGACAAGGTCCGCGCCTGCTCGCAGTGCGGCAACCTCGACACCCAGGATCCGTGCGTCGTCTGCCGCGACCCGAACCGCGACGCGACGATCGTCTGCGTGGTCGAGGACGTCGCCGACCTGTGGGCCCTGGAGCGCGCCGGCATCTTCAAAGGCCGCTATCACGTGCTCGGCGGCGTCCTCTCGGCGCTCGAGGGCATCGGTCCCGAGGATCTCAACGTGGCGCCGCTGGTCGAGCGCGGGCGGGCGGGCGGCGTGCGCGAGATCGTGCTGGCGACCTCGGCGACGGTCGACGGCCAGACCACGGCGCACTACGTCATGGAGCGGCTCAAGGGCTGTGCGGTGGCGGTGACGCGGCTCGCCCATGGCGTTCCGGTCGGCGGCGAGCTCGATTACCTTGACGAGGGCACGCTGGCCGCGGCCTTGAAGGCGCGCCGGCCGTTCTGATCACTCCGTCGCCGCGAGCGCCAGCGTCGCGAGATCGGCCGAGCGGTCGGCGCCGCGCGGGATCGTCAGCACCTTGTGATCCCCGGCATGGGGCACGATCAGGCTCAGCGTTTCGCCGAGCGATACGATCCCCTCCGCGGATTCGCTGATGACGACGCCGGCGACGGCGATGTTGTGGGTGTCGAGCACCGCGAGCGCGGTGAGGGCGTGGCTGATGGCGCCGATGTAGCTGCTGCCCACCAGCAGCGCCGGAATCTCCAGCTCCTCGATCAGGTCGATGACCTTGACGCCTTCGGCGATCGGCGACATCACCCCGCCGACCCCCTCGATCAGGAGAAAATCCCGGGCTTGGTCCATGGCTTTCCGGCACGCCGCGACGACATCGCGGAAGTAGATCGTGCGGTCCTCGCGGGCGGCGGCGAGGGTCGGCGGCAGGGCCGCCGGGAATCGGAACGGCGCGACGGCGGCTATGGTCTTCGCGCTCACCTCCCGTCCCAGCGCGTCCAGGAGAATGCCGCCGTCGCAGGCGGCGAGATCGTTGGGATCGAAGCCGCTCATGACCGGCTTCAGCGCCTCGGGCGTCAGCCCGCGCGCTCTCAGGCCGCGCAGCAGGCACGCCGAGACGTAGGTCTTGCCGACGTCGGTGCCGGCGCCGGTCACGAACAGCGCGCGGGCGGTCACGACGCGCTCGCGCGCTCGCGCGCCGCTTCGCCGATGCCGTGGCGCTCGATCGCGGCGGCCAGGCGGTCGACGTCGTCCTCGCGGTGCGCCGCCGAGAAGGCGACGCGCAGGCGGCAGGTGCCGGGCGGCACCGTCGGCGGCCGGATGGCGACGACCATGAAGCCCGCGTCCTCCAGCGTGCGCTGGGCGCCCATCGCCGCCTCCTCGGGACCGATCACCACCGGGACGATGGCGCTCTCGGCCTCCTTCAGGCCGAGGCGGCGGGTGAACCGGCGAGCCAGCGCGAGCGGCCGGGCAGAGAGCGCGGGCTCGCGGGCGATGATGGCGAGCGCGGCCGCCGCGGCGGCAACGACGCCCGGCGGCAAGGCCGTGGCGTAGATGGCGCTGCGGGCGCGATGGCGCAGCATGTCGATCGCCGGAGCCGATGCGGCGACGTAGCCGCCGAGCGCGCCGACTGCCTTCGACAGCGTGCCCATCTGCAGCGGCACCCCGAGCGGACGCCCGCCGTCGCCGACGCCGCTGCCGCGCCCCTCGTTGATGACGCCGAGGGCGTGAGCGTCGTCGGTCATCAGCCAGGCATCGTGGGCGCGCGCGACGTCCATCAGCGCCGCGACCGGGGCCCGGTCGCCATCCATGCTGAAGACGCCTTCGGTCAGGATCAGCGCGTGGCGCGCGGAGCCGCGCGCGGCGGCGAGCGCCGCCGCGCAGTCCGCGGCGTCGTTGTGGCGGAAGACTTCGACGCGCGCCCCGGAGAGCGTCGCGCCCGCGTGCATCGACGCGTGCATCAGCGCATCGCCGACGATGAGGTCGCCCGGGCCCACAAGGGCCGGGATCGCGCCGACATTGGCGAGATAGCCGGTGGCGAAGACGAGCGCGTCGCCGGTGCCCTTGAGCGTCGCGAGCGCGCGCTCCAGCGTCTCGTAGAGCGGATTGTTGCCGGTGATGTAGCGCGAGGCGCCGGCGCCGGCGCCGTAGCGCTCGGTCGCCGCGACGGCGGCGGCGATCACCTCGGGATGGAGCGACAGCCCGAGATAGTCGTTGCAGGAGAAGCTCAGGAGCCGGCGACCGTCGCGCTCGAGCCACAGGCCGTTCGCGCGCGCGGTCGGCATCAGGCGGCGGCGGCGATGGCTGCGATCGATGGCGGCCAGCTTGGTGCGCGCGTAATCGTCGAGGTCGGCCATGGCAATCGTGCGGATCGAATGTGATTTCTGATTTCCGCTGGCAGTATACGGTGGCGTCGCCTAGACTCCGATGTCATTTCCGCAATATCAATGCCTTAACGCATTACCACCGATGGCGACCGAGCTTTTCCGTCCCGCTGCCCCGCGCGCATCCGTATCCACGCCCGCGCGCGAGGGCGCGCATGCCGACATCCGTCACGACTGGACGGTCGATCAGGCGCGCGCCCTGTTCGCGCTGCCGATGAACGATCTCCTGTTCCAGGCGCACACGCTTCATCGCCGCCACTTCGATCCCAACGCGGTGCAGCTCTCGACGCTCTTGAACGTCAAGACCGGCGGCTGTCCCGAGGACTGCGGCTATTGCGCCCAGAGCGTCCATTTCCCGACCGGCCTCAAGGCCGAGAAGATGATGGGGCTCGACGAGGTGCTGGCGGCGGCGCAAGCCGCGAAGGATGCCGGCGCCGGCCGCTTCTGCATGGGGGCGGCGTGGCGCCAGCCCAACGCGCGCGACCTCGACAAGATGTGCGCGCTGGTCGAAGGCGTGCGCGGCCTCGGCCTCGAGACCTGCGTGACGGCGGGGATGCTGTCGCCGGATCAGGCGCGCACGCTGAAGGCGTCGGGTCTCGACTACTACAACCACAACCTCGATTCGTCGGAAGCCTTCTACGCCAAGGTGGTGACGACGCGGACCTACCAGGATCGCCTCGATACCCTGGCTCATGTGCGCGAGGCGGGGCTCAAGGTCTGCTCCGGGGGCATCCTGGGCTTGGGCGAATCGATCGAGGATCGCGCGTCGATGCTGGTGACGCTCGCCAACCTTCCCGAGCATCCCGAGAGCGTGCCGATCAACATGCTGGTCAGGATCGAAGGCACCCCGATGGACGGCAGCGCGGCGCTCGATCCGTTCGACTTCGTCCGCACCGTCGCCGCGGCGCGGATCATGATGCCGGCGTCGTTCGTGCGCTTCGCGGCGGGACGGCTCGAAACCGACGTCGGGCTTCAAGCGCTGGCGTTCTTCGCCGGCGCCAACTCGATCTTCTACGGCGAGCGGCTGCTGACGACGCCGAACCCGGCCGACGCCGACGACCGCAAGCTGCTCGACCGGCTCGGCATCAGGCCGCTCGACGCTCGTTCGTGAGCGAGCGGGCGTGAGCGCGCCCCAGGGATCGCCTCCGCCCGATCGCGGTCTCGACCGCCTCTGGCTTCCCTATACCCAGATGAAGACGGCGGCGACGCCGCTCGCGGTCGCGGCGACGCGCGGCACCCACATTACGCTCGCCGACGGCCGCACGCTCCTCGACGGCATCGCCTCGTGGTGGACGGCGGTCCACGGCTACAACCATCCGGCGATCGTCGAGGCGATCCAGCGCCAGGCGGCGACGATGCCGCATGTCATGCTGGGCGGGCTGGTCCATCAGCCGGCGCTGACGCTGGCCAGGCGTTTGTCCGATCTCGTGCCGGGCGGGCCGTGGCGCGCGTTCTTCGCCGATTCGGGCTCGGTCGCGGTCGAGGTCGCGCTCAAGATCGCGGCGCAGCACTGGATCAATCGCGGCGAGCGCGACAGGCGCCGGTTCGTCGGCTTCCGATGCGGCTACCACGGCGACACGCTGGCGGCGATGGCGGTCGGCGACACCGACGAAGGCATGCACCGCCTGTTCAAGGGCCTGCTGCCCGAGCACATCGTAGCGCCCGTTCCGCACACGGCGGATGCGCGCGCGGATTTTGACCGGCTGCTGGTGTCGCGCCGCCATGAGATCGCCGCCGTGATCGTCGAGCCGCTGGTGCAAGGGGCGGGCGGCATGAAGTTCCATACCCCCGAGACGCTGGCGGCCATCGCCGCAGCCTGCCGCCGCCACGGCGTGCTGCTGATCGCCGACGAGATCTTCACCGGCTTTGGCCGGCTCGGCACGATGTTTGCGTGCGAACAGGCAGGCGTCGTGCCCGACATCGTCTGCGTCGGCAAGGCGCTCACGGGCGGCGCGCTGTCGCTCGCGGCGACCCTGGCAGCCGAGGCGGTCTACGCGCCGTTCCACTCCGACTCGGCCGACGCGGCGCTGATGCATGGGCCGACCTACATGGGCAACGCGCTCGCCTGTGCCGCGGCCAACGCCTCGCTCGATCTGTTCGCGACCGAGCCGCGCCTCGATCAGGTGCGGGCGATGGAAGACTGGCTGAAGGCGGGCCTTGAGCCCGCGCGCGCATTGCCGGGCGTCAAGGACGTGCGCGCCTGGGGCGCCGTCGGCGTCGTGCAGTTGACGAGCCGCGAGGGGCTCGACGTCATCGCCGCGCATTGCCTGGAGGCAGGCCTCTGGGTGCGGCCGTTCCTCGACGTCGTCTATCTCACCCCCGCCTACACGATGCCGGAGGCCGAGGTCGCCGAGCTGTGCGCCGGCATCGTCGCGGCCCTGAAGAGCCGGTCTTGATCTTGGCGGATAGCGCCACTGGGCGTAGGATGCGGTCCGCGTAACAATCGAGTTACGGGCAAGGCGCGGCCGGGGATCATGGCGAGCGTTATTTCCAAGCTTCGCGACAAATCGTTCTGGTCCGGGCTTATGCTCGGCACCTTCGGCGTCGAGGACCCCGCGAGCTTCAAGGACCTCGAGCTCTGGAATCCTTCTCGGAGCGAGCAAAGTCTGCGGCAATCGTTCGCTCGCACGGGCTATATCCACATGCCGCGCCTGCAGCCTCCGGCGGACACCGAGCGGTTGGCGGAGGCGGTGAGGCGGCTGGTGCGGGCGAATTTCCCTCCGGTCTTCGCCATGGTCTACGACGAGTTCTGGAAGCCGGTTTACGCCCTGCATCAGGTGCTGAAGGCGAGTTTCGGCGCCGATTATTTCATGATGCCCGACATGTGGCTGTGGCACGTCGATCCGATGAAGGCCGAGAGCGGTTGGCGGCCGCATCGCGAGAGAGGCAGCGAATCGCTATTTCCCGACCGCCAGCCCAAGACATTGTCGGTGTGGCTCGCGCTCAGCAAGGCGACGCCGCGCAACAGTTGCATGTACATCGTGCCTGCCGATCGCGATCCGACCTACGGCACTGTGAACGACGATGAGTGGAAGTTCGAGATGCCGGACGTACGCGCGCTCCCGGCGGAAGCCGGCGACGTCTTTCTCTGGACCCATGCGCTGCTGCACTGGGGCGGCCATGCGATGCTATGCGACGAGCCGCCGCGCATCAGCATGGCGTTCGAGTTCCAGCGCGCCGATGTCGAGCCAATCGACCACCCGCTCATTGAGCCGCTTGCGATCGTTCCGTTCGAGGATCGGCTGCGGCTGATCGGCAAGCAATTGCTGCAATACCAGCACATGGCGGCGATCTCCCCCGAGATCGAGGAGGCCGCTTGCGAGATGATCAAGACCCCAGCGGTAGGGCTCGGCCGGATGATGCTTCCCGATCGTTACGCCTAACATCGTGCGAGCGGTGGAGACCTGGGCACGGACGCGCGCGCGTTAGTCCTGGGTCCGCGCGGCGCATGCGACCGCTCCCATCCGCTCCCATCCGCGCTCATGCGACGGGCCTCCATCCGGAACGCGCGAGGTTGCGTAGGATCGCCCATTGCTCTCCGCGCTTAGCGCAGGTTATCGAGGGTCTGGCGTACCGCTCGTAGCGCTCGCCGCGTCCGGCGTTTGTGCTTGTCAGCGAATAGCGAAAAAGATAAGCCTTCAGAAGCAGTTGCACACGCGTCAGTCGGTTGGGGGCTTATGAGCGCGCGCATTCTTTTCGTGGAAGACGATGAGACCTTTGCGCAACTGGTGGCCGACGTCCTGCGCGCGGCGGGATTCGAGATCGTCGTCGCGCCGAGCTACCGCGAGGCCCTCGACGTCATCGAGCGGCCGACCGAGATCGTCGATCTGCTCCTGACCGACATCGTCATGCCCAACGGCGTGAACGGCTTCGCCCTCGCGCGCATGGCGCGCGTGCGCCGCGAAGGTCTGCGGGTCCTGCACATCACCGGCTACGACGTTCCGACCAACGAGGCGTCCGGCAAGGTCATCCGCAAGCCGATCGCCAACGACGAGCTCGTCCGGGAAATTCGTGCGTCCCTTGCCGAGCCGCTTGCGTCGACCGGGCCGTAAGCGGGGACGAGTCGTTTCACGACACCGGCCGCGGCACCCCCGGCTGTCCGAGCGCGCATTCGAGTGCGGCGCGGTCCCAGCCTCCGGCGTCGGCCGCCGCCGCATAGGCGCTCTGAAGAAAGTCGAGCAGCGCCGCATCGGGGTCGGCGGCCGTGCGCACCGCCTCGTACGGCAGCAGGAATTCGCCGAGCCCCGTGTCGAAGAACGCGGCGTCGGGCTGGACCCTGGCCGCGGCGAATCCCGGCGGCACCGGGTAGGCATAGGAGTAGAACGCCGGATAGTCGATGGCGCCGCCGCCGGGCCAGAAGCCGGCGCTGCTGACCTCGTGGGAATAGGCCTCCCGCGTCACGCTGTCGGGAAGATGGGGCACGCCGCCGGGGTGCGGCGGCGCCTTGCGGCCGGAGAACCGCGTGACGGCGAGATCGAAGCTGCCCCAGAAGAAGTGCACCGGGCTCGCCTTGCCGAGAAAGCCGGTGCGGAACGCCTTGAAGACGCGGTCGGCCTCGGCCAGCACGCGCCAGAAGCGATGGGCATAATCCGGGTCGTAGGAGCGGTGGACGCGATCCTGCTCGAACGGCAGCGCGTCCGGCAGCTCGTTCGGCGCCGGGTGGATGCGCGGACGGATGCCATGGTCGGCCAGCGCCTCCATCAGCGCGGCGTGGAAAACCGCCACCGTGACCGGCCGCAACGGCAGGCGGCTCTCGGCGCCCGCGCTGGTGCGGATCGCGAGATCGTGGCTGACGAAGTCGAAGTCGATCGCGAAGGAGCCGTCCTCATGGGGAATGGGCGAGGTCGTCAGCCCGCGCACCGTCACGTAGAGCGTCGACTGCCACGAATGGTTGAGCCACGGCGTCAGCGCGAGGCGGATCTTGCCGACGATCTGCGTCCAGCGGTGCAGCGTGGCGCAGGTGTCCTGCCACTCCGCGAGCGGCAGGGGCGGCCACCGGGACGGAGGAGAGGCGCGCTTGCCCTGAGTTTCGATCGCCATGGTTCTTCCTCCTTCCACGCGTTGCGGCCTGCGGCGCCGCGGAACCACAGGCTAGATCGATCGGCGGCCCTTCGGAACAGTCGGATCGGGTCGCGCAAAGGCCCGCCGCGCCGAGAGCGCGCGAGTTGGGGCGATGCCGGCGAGCGGGTTCGGCTATAGTTGCCGCGTCAACAGGGACCTGCGGACCGGACGTGTCGCCGAACATCGATCTCAAGCGGCTGCGCACCTTCCTTCATGTCGCGAAGAACGGAAGCCTGCGCCACGGCGCCGCTGCGCTTCGCGGTGTCCGATCCCGACGATCTCAAGCTCATCGCGCTGTTCACCGCGGCCAACCGGCTCGGCCGGCCGCTCGCGACCACGCCCGAGACTCCGGTCGATCGCGTCCGAACCTTGCGCGCGGCGTTCGACGCCACCATGAAGGATCCCGCCTTCCTGAAGGACGCCGAGAAGGCCCCTATCGACGTCGATCCGGTGAGCGGCGTCGACATGGAGATGGAAACCAAGCGCATTCTCGCGACGCCCGCCGCCATTATCCAGTGTGCCAAGGCGCTCATGCAGTGAAGCCCGCTGCGGCGCCGCGGCGGGAACGAAACCGATCGACAGGAGACGGTCCATGGATACGAAAATCATCGAAAAGGACACGGTGCGCGGCAAGGTGAGCGCGGCCGAGTGGGAGACGCGGGTCCAGCTTGCCGCCGCCTTCCGCATCGCCCACGCGCTCGGCTGGAACGACGGCATCACCAACCACATCACCGCGCGGCTGCCCGACGCGCCCGAGCATTTCATCATCTGCCCGCAGGGGCTCGGCTGGGACGAGATGACCGCCTCGTGCCTGGCCAAGGCCGATCTTTCCGGCCGCGTCGTCTCTCAGTCGGAGCTGTCGCCGGGGCCGGCGGGATTGAACTTCCACAGCGCGGTGCTCGCCGCCCGCCCCGAGATCGCCTGCACCATGCACATCCACCCCATGGCGGGCGTGATCATCTCGGCGCTCAAGGGCGGCCTCGTCGTTCTCGACCAGCGCGGCTGCCTGTTGCAGGACGAGGTCGCCTACCACGACTTCGAGGGCTATGCGCGGGCGAAGGACGAGGCGCCCCGGATCGTCGCCGAGCTCGGCCGCAAGCGGACGATGATCATGAGGAACCACGGTCTCCTGGCGGTGGGCCGGACCATCGGAGAGACGTTCTACTTCATGGGCAAACTGATCCACGCCTGCGAGCTGCAGGAGCGGGCGATGGCGACGGGCGGGGAGATTCGGCCGATCCCGGAGGCAATCGTCGCCGTCGCCAACCGCCAGACCGCCGAACGCTACCGCGACAAGCCCTACGGCAACCTCGACTGGAAGATGCTGACCCGCCGCCTCGCCCGCGCCGATTCGTCGTTCATGGCGTGAGAGCGGAGCGGGACTCGGCGCATCATCTCTATTCGCCGCGCCTCACTCCGGCGCGAAATTCAGCGCGACGCCGTTGATGCAGTAGCGCCGGTGCGTCGGCGGCGGGCCGTCGTCGAAGACGTGGCCGAGGTGGCTGCCGCAGTTGGCGCAATGGACCTCCGTCCGCACCATGCCGTAGCGACGGTCGGTGGTGGATTCGACCGCGCCCGGAACCGGCGTGTCGAAGCTCGGCCAGCCGGTGCCGCTCTCGAACTTCGTTTTCGATTTGAACAGGGCCTGTCCGCAAGCGGCACAGGAGAATGTCCCGACCCGCTTTTCCGCGAGCAGCGCGCAGCTCCCCGGCGCCTCGGTGCCGTGGCCGCGCATCACGTCGTACTGCTCCGGCGTGAGCATGCTCCGCCATTCGGCGTCGCTGTGGGTGACGGGATAGGTCTTGTCGGCCATGGGCGGGCCTCCGGGCGGCACGGGGAAGGGATCGCCTATCGTTAGAGGCAATGCGCGCCCATGCCAAGCGGGTATAGGATTTGGCGTTCGACCCCCCACATGAATCCGCAGGAGGGATCCATGATCCGGACGCTCAGGAACCCGACGGCGAGGACCATCCGCACCGCGTGCCTGTTCGCGGCGCTCGCCGTGATGGCGGGGCTGGGGCTCGCATCGCTTCCGTCGGCGGCCGAGGAGGCGCGCGCAGTCCCGGCGCCCGCGCTCGACGAGCCGGCCGGCAAAGCCACATCCGAGATCGCCGTGCTCGCCGGCGGCTGCTTCTGGGGCGTGCAGGGCGTGTTCCAGCACGTCGCCGGCGTGACGCGCGCCGTCTCCGGCTATGCCGGCGGCGCCAAGGACACGGCGGTCTACGAGAAGGTCGGCAACGGCTGGACCGGCCACGCGGAATCGGTGCAGGTCACGTTCGATCCGCGCACGATCAGCTACGGGCGCATCCTGCAAATCTATTTCTCGGTCGCCCTCGACCCGACCGAGCTGAACCGCCAAGGCCCGGACGAAGGCACGCAGTACCGCTCGGCGATCTTCCCCACGAGCGCGAAGCAGGCGCGCGTCTCCATCGCCTACATCGCCCAGCTCGATGCCGCGCACGCGTTCGCGGCGCCGATCGTCACCGACATCGAGCCCGGCCGCGCTTTCTACCCGGCCGAGGACTACCATCAGGATTACCTGACGCGGCACCCGACCCAGCCCTACATCGTCATCAACGACCTGCCGAAGGTCGCAAACCTGAAGCGCCTGTTCCCCGATCGCTATCGCGCGGAGCCGGTGCTAGTGATGGCGGGGAAGGGGGAGTGAAGGGCGCGGGTGGCGTGCCAACCGGCTGGCTGGGAGCGAGGCCGTCCCGCAATCTACGAGCGGGCGAAAATCGACAGCGGCTCGATCTCGTGCCGGTCGGCCGCCTGCAACGCGGCGATGTAGCTTTTCCGCAATTCGCCCGGATCGCCGAGGCTGCCACTACCCCATGTAAACCTCGGTCCGCCGAATTGGAGGATGAGCAGGTCGGCCGTCAGCCGCGCATGCCGGCCGTTTCCGTTCGGAAACGGATGGATCTGCACCAGCCGATGATGCAGTCGCACGGCGATCTCGTCCGGACCATAGGTTCTATTGTCGATCCACGCCCTGGCGTCGTCGAGCAACGTGCGCAGCGACGGACGGATATCCCAATGATCGATGCCGATGTTGCGCTCGCTGGTGCGGAATCGTCCGGCCCAGCGCCAGACGTCGCCGAACATGCGACGATGGAGAGCGACAATGAACTGTTCCGTGAGAATGGCACGCCGCCGACAAAGCGCCCATTCCTGGCCGCGGGCGATGTTTTCCTGCTCGGCGGCGTTCAACGCGTCGCGCGTCGCGATGTAGGCGAGTCTGAGATCGCGCCGCTCCTGGTCCGTCAGCGGCGTCGCCGCTTCGTCCGGCTGGGCGAAGATGTCGCTCACGGCTCGTTCCACAATGTCCGCGGGTTCACGTCACGGATGAGGGCCTCGATGCGCGATTCGAAGTCCTCGGCGCGGACGCCCTGATTTTCGAGCAGCATCGAATGCTCGACCGACCGCAGGCGCGACCGCGCGACCGCGCGCGCGCGCGCGCGGACGGTCGCGTCCAAGGACTCGCTCGGCACCAGTGCATAGACGAGGGTGCAGTTCATCGCCGCCGCCGCGCGGCGCAGCGTTTGCAGTTGAACGGTGCCGCGGACCTCCGACTGCTCGATCTGGACCAGGGTCGGCTGTCGTATCCCGAGGCGCTTCGCGAGCTGCGCGCTGGACATGCCGAGCGCTTCGCGGACGGCCTTGATCCAGCCGCGGACCGGCGGTTTGAAGCGTTCCGCCGGCTGCCATTCCGGAAAACGGGCGTCGAGATTCTGGCGTGCCTGGGCCGCAAGCTTGGAATTTTTCATAGCCTATAGCCTATGAATTATACATAGAATAATAGGTTATATCCTATTAATAATAGGTGAACAATAGGCTATAGCCTATGAAATTAAGGGGCCTGCACCTTTTCCGCGGCCATGCCGGCGACGGCAAACAAAAGAAAATATGTGGCGGTCTACGAGAAGATCGACGACGGCTGGACCGACCTCGATAAGCAACTCCGCCCGCGCACCTAGCCTCAGCTCCCCCTTACACTCTCATCCACCAGCGCGCCCGCCGGCGTCACGTCCTCGGATTCGCCGTCGATCACCGCGTCGTCGGCATCGAACACCTGGAACGCCGGCAGCGGCGGCGGCAGCTCCTTGCCGCGCGGCAGCCGGACGCCGAGCCGGGTCAGCTCGCGGCCGCGCGGCAGCAGCCGGCCGTTGATCGACTTCACCATCTTCACATGGCTGTCGGCGGCGGTGCGGATGCCGCGCCCGACCGCATTGACGTGGCTCATGACGACGCCGATCGCCTCGATGAGACGCTCGGCGCCGGCGACGATCTGCTCCTGATTCTCGGCGCGGCGGCCGAGGTCGATCTCGCAGCTTGCGAAGCCGATATAGGCCATCAGCCCGGTCGGGCCGCAGACGACGATCTGCTCGCGCGCCGCCTTGCGCATGAACTCGGGGTCGGCCTTGGCGAGGCGCTCGACCGCCACCTCGCTCGGCAGGTACATGATGTTGATGGCGCGGTTGACGCGCTCGCCCTTGCCGGCCTTGCGGCAGGTCTCGCGGTAGGCGCTGGCGTAGTCCTTGCCGGCGAGTGCCCGGAGATGCTGGTTCATGGTCGCGGCGAGGCGGGCGTAGGCGTCGCGCTCGCGCTCGGTGCCGTCCGCCTCGGCGATCTCGAGGAGGTGCTTGGAGGCCTTGCAGTCGATGGTCAGCACCGACTGGCCGGGCAGGAACACCACCGCGTCGGGGCGGAGCCGCGCGCCGTCCTCGCTGCCGTCGATGGTGTGCTGCAGCAGGAAATCGCGGCCGGCGATCAGGCCGAAGGTCTCGAGCGTGTTGTTGAGCCCGACCTCGGCCATCTGCCCCGCGCCGGCCGGGTTCGACAGCGCGCGCAGGATCGTCTCGGCCTTGGAATCGGATTGCTCGACCCGGACGTTGAGGCTGGAAACGTGCTCGACGAGCTGTTGCACGCCCTTGGTCAGGCTGTCGGTGGTCTTCTTGACGATCTCCTCGCTGTCCTTCTTCGCCGCCTCGGCCTCGCGCTTGTGGTCCTCGAGGAGCTTGCTGGAAAGCGTGGTCGAGGTTTCGAGCAGCGCCGCCTTGGTGGCGTCGAGCGTCTGGGCGCGGACCGTTTCCCAGTCCGCCATCGTCCGCTCCATCTGGAGGCGCGCCTGATCGGCCAGCGCCGCCCGGCGCTCGGCGTCCTCGCGCAGGCGGCGCTCCGACTCCAGCGATTGGGCGGCGCGGGCGCGCTCGCCGTGGAACGCTTCGGCGGATGCCTCGGCCGCCGCAAGGCGCGTCTCCGCCGTGGCCTTCGCGGTCAGGTAGGCCTCGACCAGTGCCTGGGTCGCCATGAGGCCGGATTCGGCGCGCCGCCGCGCCCGGCCCTCGGCAACGGCCCAGACCGCCAGCCCGACCGCGATCAACCCTAAGACGATGAGTGCGCTATCCATCGAAACGCCTTTCCCAGTGTCGCGAAAACCTACCATGCTGTGGAGAACAAGGGGAGAACGCCTTGGATTATATGGCGTCAACCTTCGGTGATCCTCGGGCATACTGGAAAAAATCACGCCCACGCGGCGAGACCAGGGCGGGACCGCTGCCTGGCCGACGGGGACGCATCTAAAACGGGGGTTTCCATGCAAACGACGTCTGTGTTCGCGCGTGCGCTGGCGCCGCTCGCGCTGGCGTTCGCGGTCGCATCGCCGACAATCGGCGCCGCGGCCGACGACGGGTTTTACCGCGGCAAGACGCTGACCGTCGTCATCGGCTCGACGGCGGGCGGCGCCTACGACTGGTACGGGCGGACGTTCGCGCGCTACATCGGCAAGTACATCCCCGGCAACCCGACGGTGGTGGCGCAGAACATGCCGGGCGCGGGCGGCGTGCAGGCGACGCGCTACATCTATGCCACCGCGCCGAAGGACGGCACCGCCGTCGGCACCGTCAACTCGACCCTGATCACGACGTCGCTCACCAAGCCCGAGACGATGAAGATGAAGTTCAGCGACGTCGCCTGGATCGGCGCCATGACCCACGAGTTCCGCGTCTGCTATGCCTGGTACACGAAGCCGATCAAGAATTGGAACGACATGGCGGCGGCGAAGGAATTCGTCCTCGGCGCCACCGGCACCGGCACCGGCTCCTACGTCAACGGCGCGATCCTCCACAACCTGTTTGGCATCCACGTTCGGCAGGTGCTCGGCTACGCGGGCGCCGCCCAGCAGCGGCTCGCGGTCGAGCGCGGCGAGCTCGATGGGTCGTGCAGCGAATGGAACGCGATTCCCGCCAACTGGCTCGAGGGCAAGAAGATCAATCCGGTGGTGCGCTGGAGCGAGGCGACGCCGGAGGGCTTCGACTACCCGGGCGCGCCCTACATCGGCGACAAAGCGCCGAATGCGGAGGTGCGCGCGATCATCGAACTGCTGAATGCGCCGGGCGAGCTCGGCAACCCGTTCATCGCCCCGAAGCAGGTGCCCGCTGACCGGCTCAAGATCCTGCGCGCGGCATTCGACAAGATGGTGCGGGATCCCGCGCTCAAGGCCGAGCTGGCGAAGTCGCGCCAGCCCTTGGAGCCGACCTCGGCGGCGGAAGCGGAGAAGATCGTGGCGACGATCTACACGTCCGCCACGCCGGACCTCATCGCCAAGGCCAACTCGGCGATGCAGTAGGGGCCGGTCGGCCGCCGGGGGCGTCGTCCTTGACGGAGCGGGCCGCGGGACTTACCTACCAAGCGCACAAACGCGCGCTTTATCCGTTGAATCGATCCATGGCCCTGCTCGACATCATCGTCGCTCCCGATCCGCGCCTCGCCCGCACCGCCGAACCGGTGGCCGAGGTCGACCGCGCCGTCCGCAAGCTGATGGACGATCTGTTGGCGACGATGTACGCGGCACCCGGCATCGGCCTTGCAGCACCCCAGGTCGGCGTCAACAAGCGCGTCCTCGTCCTCGACATTTCCCGCGATCCGAAGGTGCCGCAGCCGCTGCGCATCGCCAACCCCGAGATCGTGTGGGCCTCGGACGAGGTCCTCAAGTACGAGGAAGGGTGCCTGTCGCTGCCGGACCAGTTCGCCGACGTCGAGCGGCCGGCCAAGGTGCGGGTGCGCTACCGCGACGAGAACGACCGGCCGGTCGAGATCGAGGCCGACGGACTTCTCGCCACCTGCCTCCAGCACGAGATGGATCACCTCCAAGGCGTGCTGTTCGTCGATCACATCAGCACGCTCAAGCGCGGCATGATCCTGCGCAAGCTCCAGAAGCTGAAGCGGACGGGCGCGTTCGACCCCAAGCCCGCCGTCGGCGTCCGGCTCTGATCCGCAATCGCCCCGCCGATCGCCGCGTTTTGTGATATCTGAGCGGGCGATGACAAAGCTCAAGATCGCCTACATGGGCACCGCGGCGTTCGGCCTTCCGGCGCTGGCGGCCATCGTCACCGCCGGCCACGACGTCGCTTGCGTCTACACCCGGGCGCCGAAGCCGGCCGGGCGCGGCTACGGCATCCGCCGCACGGCGATCCACGAGGCGGCAGAGGCGCGCGGCATTCCGGTGCGCGCGCCGCAGACGCTGAAGGATCCGGCCGAGCAGGAAGCCTTCCGTGCATTGGGCCTCGATGCGGCTGTGGTGGCCGCCTACGGGCTCATCCTGCCGAAGGCGGTTCTCGACGCGCCGCGGCTCGGCTGCCTCAACATCCACGGCTCGCTGCTGCCGCACTGGCGCGGTGCAGCGCCGGTCGAGCGCGCGATCCTGGCCGGCGACGCGATGAGCGGCGTCACCATCATGCGGATGGACGAAGGCCTCGACACCGGCCCGATGCTGCTTAAGGAGCATTGCGCGATCGACCGCATGACTGCGGGCGAACTGCACGATCGGCTGTCGGCGCTGGGCGCGCCTTTGATCGTCCATGCCCTCGACGGCGTCGCTTCCGGGACGCTCAAACCCGAGCCGCAGCCCGCCGAAGGCGCCACCTACGCCAGGAAGATCGAGCCCGCAGAGGCGCGGCTCGACTGGCGCGCCGAAGCGGCGGCGCTGGAACGCACGGTGCGGGCGTTCGCGCCGCGCCCCGGCGCCTGGTTCACGCACAAGGGCGCCCGCATCAAGGTGTTCGCTGCTGAGGTGGTCCGGAACGGCGGCGAAGCGCCGCCCGGCACCGTTCTCGACGAAAGCCTTCTCATCCGGTGCGGTGCGGGCGCGTTGCGCCTGACGCTGCTCCAGCGCGAGGGCAAGGGCCGGATGGCGGCTGATGCATTCCTGCGTGGCTTTCCGGTCGCTCCCGGCGAGCGACTCGGCGCCGACGACGGCGCTTGATGCCGCGCTACCGTCTCATCGTCGAATACGACGGCACGCCGTTCGTCGGCTGGCAGCGCCAGGACAACGGGCCGTCGGTACAGGGCGCTCTCGAGGAGGCGATCCGCCGCTTTGCCCAGGAGGATGTCCACGTGCAGGGCGCGGGCCGCACCGATTCCGGCGTTCATGCCCTGGGCCAGGTGGCGCACTTCGACCTCGGCCGCAAGCATGCGCCGGAGACGGTGCGCGACGCGCTCAACTTTCATCTGAAGCCCAACCCGGTATCGGTGGTCGCGGCGTCGCTGGCGCCGGATGACTTTCACGCCCGTTTCTCGGCGACGGGGCGGGCGTATCTCTACCGCATCGTCAACCGACGCGCGCCTCCGGCGCTCGAGCGCGGCCGCGCCTGGCATGTTCCCTATCCGCTCGACGCAGCGGCGATGCACGCGGCGGCGCAGACGCTGATCGGCCGCCACGACTTCACCTCGTTCCGTGCTGCCGACTGTCAGGCGGCGAGCCCGGTCAAGACCCTCGACGCGCTCACCGTGACCCGCGCCGGGGACGAGATCCGGATCTCCGCCGAAGCGCGCTCGTTTCTCCACAGCCAGGTGCGCATTCTCGTCGGCACTCTGAAGCGGGTCGGCGACGGCCACGCGACCCCGGCCGATGTCGCGCGGGCGCTCGCGGCCTGCGATCGCGCCAAGGCTGGTCCGACGGCGCCCCCACATGGGCTCTATCTGGCCCATGTGAAGTACTAGACGAACGGTGCATTGCCGCGTCTACGGCTGAGGGACTCCGGCATCGATCACCGTGCCGGCACCGAGCAGCAGATCGGCCGTGAGCTGGATGATCAGCGACAGCAGGAAATCGAGCGCGGCAACCGCCGCGGCGGCGCCGAGCCCGACCTTGAGGCCGACCCGCGCCAGGAACCACTCGTAGGCGAAGATCAGCACCATGACCAGCAGCGGCACGACTTGCGCCGCGTCGTAGGGGACCGCGACGGCGAACGCAGCCGCAAACAGCATCGCCGGGGTCTCGATCACCGATGCCCAATTGCGCATCGAGATGTAGAGGCAAAGGCGATCGGCGTGTCCGGTGCGCGAAAGGATTTCGTAGAGCACCAGCGGAAAGGTGCTCCACAGCAGCGCGTAGTCGATCGTCTGCACCGCGATCATTGCTGTCGGGCCCGCGGTCATCGGTTGCTGATCGACCGCCAGCAGCAGGACCCACGCTGGCGCGACGACGAGGGCGGCCCAGAACGAGCGCCATGCGCCGTGCGCGCTGTTCTCGAAATAGGAGAGGCCGATGATGTCGCCGCGGGCAAGCTCGATCACCCCGGTGAGCGCCGATCGGATTTCCCTGAGCGTGATCATGCGCGGCCTGTCACAGATGGCGCCTCATGCCCTCATCAACGGGCGAAGTAGTCCTCGAGCACGGAACGGTAGATATCGGTGAGCTGGGCAAGGTCGGTCAGCGCCGCGCATTCGTCCGCCTTGTGCATGGTCTGGCCGACCAGGCCGAACTCGACCACCGGGCAGGCGCGGTGGATGAAGCGCGCGTCCGAGGTGCCGCCGGTGGTGGACAGCTCCGGCTCGCGTCCCGTCACTTTCTTCACTGCGCGCGACACGAGGCTCGAAAGATGCCCGGGCGGAAAGAAGAACGATTCGCCGTTCCTCTGCCATTTCACCTCGTAGCGCGGTGTGCCGTCCTTGCGCGGACCGCCGGCGACGCGGTCGAAGGTTTCGGTCAGCCGCGTGATCAGGCTGTCGGAGGAATGATGATCGTTGAAGCGGATGTTGAAGGTCGCCGTCGCCGTCGCCGGAATGATGTTGGTCGCCGGGTTGCCGACGTCGACGGTGGCGATCTCCAGGGTGGACGGCTGGAAATGCGCGCTGCCCGCGTCGAGCGGTTTTTCGATCAGCGTCGACAGCATGCGAAGCAGATGTGGGATCGGGTTGTCGGCGAGGTGCGGGTAGGCGGTGTGGCCCTGGGCGCCGAACACCTTGAGGAAGCCGACGAGGCTGCCGCGGCGGCCGATCTTCATCATGTCGCCGAGCTTGAGCGGATTGGTCGGCTCGCCGACGATGCAATGGTCGAGCGTCTCGCCTTTGGCCGCGAGCCAGTCGAGCATCTTGCGGGTGCCGTTGATGGCGACCGTTTCCTCGTCGCCGGTGATGAGGAGGCTGATCGAGCCGCCGAAGTTGCGCCCGCGCGCTTTGACGAACTGCGCCACGGCGGCAACGAAGCAGGCGATGCCGCCCTTCATGTCGGCGGCGCCGCGACCGTAGAGATGGCCATCGACGATCTCGGCGCCGAACGGATCGACGGTCCAGCCTTTAGGGTCGCCCACGGGCACCACGTCGGTGTGACCGGCGTAGCAGAAGTTGGGCGAGCCGGTGCCGAGCCGGGCATAGAGATTGTCGATGTCGGCGGCGCCCGCTTCCGAAAACGGCAGGCGATGGCAGACGAAGCCGAGACTCTCCAGCGCTTTCTGCAGTACGTCGAGTGCGCCGTCGTCCTTCGGCGTCACCGACGGGCGTCGGATCAACGCCTGGGCCAGCGGCAGCGGCTCGGAGAGATCGGCGAGAGCGTCCACGGGTCAGTCCCTCAGCAGCTCGTTGATCGATGTCTTGGAGCGGGTGCGCTCGTCGACCCGCTTGACGATGA
>Ga0070714_100000922_pt1 | contig 20838 bp, 17 predicted proteins | sample LARL83metaG_FD_65450 | JGI IMG/M metagenome (GOLD analysis project Ga0070714, IMG submission 65450) | Corn, switchgrass and miscanthus rhizosphere microbial communities from Kellogg Biological Station, Michigan, USA - LAR L8-3 metaG | ecosystem: Host-associated > Plants > Roots > Rhizosphere ... | reverse complement strand
CACGGTGCCGCATGCGCACGACTACGCATGCGATGTCACGGTGCGGGGAAGGATCGATGCGGACACCGGCATGCTCATCGATCTCGGAATGCTCGACCGGGTGCTCGACCGCGAGGTGCGGGCGCGCTTTCACGGCAAGAGCATCAGCGTGCAGGTTCCCGAGTTCGCGGACGGCAAGCTGATTCCGACGTGCGAGAATCTCGCACGCTTCATCTTCGAGCGGCTGGCCGGCTCGTTGACCGGACCGGCGACGCTCGCGAGCGTGATCGTTCGCGAGGACGAGACGATCTCCGCAGAGTTCACCGGCAGGGACTGACGCTCTCGCGCCATCTCGCTCGCGCGGGTGATCCCGGTATATTTCGCACATGACGAATCCGGCCGTCTCGCTCGATGCGGTGGAGGAAGCGCCCGTGTGGCTCGAGGTCAACGGCATCCCAGCCGTGACCTGGATGTGCACGCCCGAGCGCCTCGACGAGCTCGTGGTGGGGTGGCTGCACGGCGAGGGCTACATCGATACCGCTGCCGACATTCTCAGGATGCGGCCGTGCGCGCAGGAGCTCGGCTTCTGGGTGGATGTGCCCGCGGAGCGATTCCAGACCGTCGAGGCGAGCGATCGGCGGCGCGTACTGGCATCGGGATGCGGCGCGGTCACGACGATCCTCGGCTCGCTCAGCGCTCTTCCCCGCCGGAAGTCCGCACTGCCGTCGGTGGATCTGGCCACCATGCGCGCGCTCTTCAAGGAGATGTTCGCGCGTGGCACGCACTACAAGGAAACCGGCGGCATCCACGCGGCCGCGATCACCGACGGCCAGACGCTGCTCTACCACGCCGAGGACATCGGGCGGCACAATGCGGTGGACAAGGTGATCGGCGCGGCGATCCTGGACGGGCGCAGTCCGGAGGATCTGATTCTGCTCGTCACCGGGCGAATCTCGGGCGAGCTCGCGTTCAAGGCGGCGCGTGCGCGCATCGGGCTGGTGGCGACGCCATCCGTGCCGAGCACGATGGCGGTGGACATCGCGAAGGCCACGGGAATGGGAATCGTCGGCCGCGCCGTGAGTGGATCGCCGCAGCTGCACCAGACGTGAGCACGCCGTGTACCGGCGTGATCCTGGCTGGCGGTCAGTCATCGCGCTATGGCGGGCGGCCGAAAGGGCTCGAGCGCGTGCACGGATCGCGCGTGATCGATCGCGTCGCCGGCGTGCTCGCCGCGGAAACTGACTCTCTGCTGCTCATCGCCAACGATCCGGACGCCGCGAGCTGGCTTCCCGGGGTGCGCGTCGAGAGCGATGTGCGGCCCGGCATCGGAAGTCTGGGCGGCATCCACGCGGCGCTCGTGCACGCGCGAACGCCCGTGATCGTGGTCGCGTGGGACATGCCGTTCGTGCCGCAGGGGCTCATCGCGGAGCTGCGCGCGCGCGGGGAGGATGCGGACGTGGTTGCGCCCGAGAGCGGATCGTCGAGACGCGGGCTCGAGCCGCTGTGCGCGTTCTATTCGCAGGCGTGCGTCGCTCCGATCGAGCGGGCGCTGGATGCGGACGACCGCCGCGTGGTCGCGTTCTTCGAGCATGTGCGCGTCGCTCGCGTGACGGCGGAGGACGTGCGGCGCTTCGGAGATCCCGAGCGCCTCTTCATGAACGTCAACACACCAGGCGAGCTGGCGCTCGCGGAGCAATATGCCTCGACCGCCGATCGTGACGATCATCGGTACTAAGAAGCAGGGAAAGACGACGCTGACCGTGAAGCTCGCGGCCGAGCTGCATCGGCGCGGACATCGTGTGATGACCATGAAGCACGGCTCGCACACGTTCAACATCGATCCGTCCACGACGGACACGTACAAGCACTATCACGAGGGGCAGGCGGAGCGCGTGGCGATGGTCTCGCCGGACAAGTTCGCGCTGGTCGAGCGGTGGACGGAGGAGCGCACACCGGAGGAGATCGCGGAGCAGTATCTCTCCGACGCCGACATCGTGGTGGCGGAAGGCTTCAAGGCGGCGGCGCTGCCCAAGATCGAGATCTTCCGGCGCGAGACCGGGAAGCGGCCGCTGTACGATCCCGACTCCGCGCAGAGCACGTACTATCTCGCCATCGCGACGGACGATGCGGAGATGCGCGCGCACGTGCCGGTGGTGTTGTTCTCTGATCCCGAGTGGCTCGGGACGCTGGTCGATCTCGTCGAAACGAGGGTGATGCACAGATGAAAGTGGCTCGCATCATGGTTCCCGCCCTGCTCTCCGCCGCGTGTGCGACCAGCGGCGCGCATCCGTCTCCCCGTGCGAACGACGCGCGCGGCGCGCTGCGCTTCGCGATCGACTCGATGGTGAAGCAGACGGAGTTCCGGGACGCGCAGTTCGGCGTGCTGATCGTGGACCCCGAGCGCGGGGATACGCTGTACTCGCTGAACGCGGGGAAGCTGTTCATGCCCGCGTCCAACATGAAGATCGTGACGGGTGCGACCTCGCTCGTGGAGCTCGGGCCGGACTACACGTTCCACACGGACTTCGCGGCGGGCGGGCCCGTGGCGCACGACACGCTGCAGGGCGCGCTGATCGTGAACGGGCGCGGCGATCCGACGATCAGCGATCACATGCGGGGCTCTGCGATGAATCCGCTCTACGAAGTCGCCGACTCGCTCAAGGCGCATGGGGTCACGATGATCGCCCGCGGCATTCAGGCGGGGCCCGATGTCTTTCCCGATACGACGATCGGATTCGGCTGGTCGTGGGACGATCTCGGCGAAGTCTATGGAGCCGGCGTCGACGCGCTCTACTTCAACGAGGGATTCGGAACGGCGATCGCGTACGGCAAGGTCGGCATGCAGCCGGACAGCATTCGGACCTTCCCGGCGAGCTCGTATCCGAAGGTCGTCTTTCCGGCGCACTCCGCGTCGGCTTCGGTGGACACGTTTGCGCTCCGGTTCGACTTCGATCCGACGCGCACGCAGTTCATCGCGCGCGGAACGCTCAAGTCTCCGGTCGACACGCTCGTTTACGTCTACCCGGATCAGCGCGCGGCGTATCTCACCGCGCTCACCGAGGCGTTGCGCGCGCGCGGGATCGTGGTCGGCGTCGGAGCGCTCGGCTCGGCTTCGCCGCGGGCCGCGGACAAGCCGCCGACCGGCACCCCGCTCTTCAGCATCAAATCCCCGCCCCTTCGCGCGATTCTCCCGGCACTCGAGAAGCCCTCGCAGAACCAGATCGCCGAGATTCTCTTCAAGACGCTGGGGCTCGAGAAGACGGGCGTCGGATCGGCGGACAGTGGCCGCGTGGTGCTCGAGCGGCAGCTCGCAGCGTGGGGCGCGGAGCCGGACGGCTATCTCATTCGCGACGGCAGCGGTCTCTCGCGCTACGGCTACCTCAGCCCCGAGACGCTCGTGCGCGTGCTGGACAAGGTGAGAGCGGACACCGCGTTCCACGTGTTCTACGATGCGCTCCCGATCGCCGGCCTCGACGGCTCGCTGCGAAATCGAGTAAAGGGCACGGCGGCTGCGGGAAAGATTCACGCGAAGACAGGCTCCGTCGCCAACGCGCGCTCGCTTTCCGGATACGCGCTCACGGCCGACGACCACATGCTCATCTTCAGCCTGCTCGCGAACAACTGGATCACGCGGGAATCCGCCGTGGACAGCGTGCACAATCACATCATGGTCATGCTCGCCTCGATGAAGCTCCGGGACGCGCACTAGTGTTCTCCGTTCCGGACGCGGTCGCGCGCATCGTTGCGGGGATCGAGCCGCTCAGCGTCGAGCGTGTCCCGCTGCTGGATGCGCTGGGCCGCGTGCTTGCGGCGCCGATCGTCTCACCGCTGACGCTCCCGGCGTGGGACAACTCCGCGATGGACGGCTATGCGCTCCGCGCCTCGGACGTGGAAGGGGCGACGTCTGGCGCGCCGGTCACGCTCACCGTGCTCGAGACCGTCGCCGCCGGCGCGTTCCCCACGTTCGCGGTGGAGGCTGGCAGCTGCACGCGGATCATGACCGGCGCGCCGTTGCCCGAGGGAGTGGACACGGTGATTCGCCTCGAGGATACGGACGGCGGCCTCGAGCGCGTCTCCATCCGCGATGATCGCGACGCGCGGCGCAACGTGCGCTTTCGTGGCGAGGACATTCACGCCGGCGCGCTCGTGCTGGATCGCGGGCAGCCGATCGGTGCCGCGCAGATCGGCGTGCTCGCCTCGGTGGGCGCGGCATCGGTGGACGTGTACCGGCAGCCGCGCGTCGCGTTCTTCGGCTCGGGCGATGAGATCGTGGATCTCGATCGCTTTTCCGAGGCGCTGGACGGCAAGAAGATCGTGACGTCGAACAGCTACACGCTGAGCGCGCTCGTGCGCCTCAACGGCGGCATCCCGGTGAATCTCGGCGTGGCGCGCGATGACCCGGCGGACATCCGCGCGCGCATCGACCGTGCGGCGGGATGCGACCTTCTCGTCACCTCGGCCGGCATCTCCGCGGGGGAGTTCGACTATCTGAGGCCGGTGCTCGCGGAGAAGGGCGTCACTCTCGACGTGTGGAAGGTGCGCATGCGTCCCGGCGCCCCGCTGGGCTTTGGATGGCTCGGGAAGATGCCGTGGATCGGACTTCCGGGAAATCCCGTGTCGACGATGGTCACCTTCGAGCTGTTCGTGCGGCCCGTCGTGCGCCGCATGCTCGGGCACACGCGACTCTACCGGCGTCCGGTGCAGGTGACGCTCGAGGAGCCCGTGAAGATCGGCGCGTCGCTCACGCACTTCCTGCGTGCGATCGTGACGGTGCAGCCGGATGGCTCGATGCGCGCGCGTCTGACGGGCCCGCAAGGCTCGGGAATTCTCACTTCGATGTCGCTAGCCAACGCGCTGCTCGTGATTCCGCACGAGCGGCCGCGCGTGGAGGCAGGCGAGATGGTGAATGCGCTTCTCCTCTCCGACGACGCACAGCTCGCAACGCATTTTTCGCTGTGACGCGGTGACGGAGCTTCGCGGAAAGCCGCTCGTGGCGGAGCTCGAGCGGCGCTTCGTCGTCGCGCACACGCGCGTGGAGCTGCCCGGAGGTGCGGTCGACATCATGCACCCCGAGAACACCGATGCGCTGATCAGCGAGGAGGACATGGTTCGCGACGATCGTCTCCCGTACTGGGCGGACATCTGGCCGTCGTCGCGAATTCTGTCGCGCGCGCTCGCGCGCGAGAACGGCACCGGGCACACGCTGCTCGAGCTCGGTGCAGGGCTCGGGCTCGTGAGCATCGGCGCCATGCGCGCGGGCTACGATGTGCTCGCGAGCGATTACTACGATGACGCGCTCCTGTTCACGCGCGCGAATGCGTGGCGCGCGCTCCAGCGCGAGCCGCGCACCCACATGATCGACTGGCGCGATCTGCCCTCCGATCTCCGCGTCGCCGATCGCGTGGTCGCGGCGGACGTGCTGTACGAGGATCGATATCCGCCGCTGGTCGTGAACGTCATCGCGCGCGCGCTCGCGCCGAATGGGATCGCGACGATCGCCGATCCCGGGCGGCCCATGGTCGAGCAGTTCTTCGAGCTGCTTCCGATGCACGGACTTCGTTTGCGCAACACGGAGATCGTCGAATACGACGAGCCGCCCGCGAAGCAGACGATCCGGCTGCACCACATCGTGCGCTCGGGCGACGCGCGCGAATAGTTCGATCGTCCATCGCGACTACGAGCGCTTTTCGCACCAGCTGAGCCTGCAATATTTTACACCTCGCCGAGTAGTTCATTGACGGCGCGGAAACTGCCCTCCATCCTCAGCAGGCGGCTTCCCTCGACGAGCTCTGGTCGCTGCCCGGCTGTGACCTGCTCCTGAAGCTCGCACCACCAGCTTGGCCTATGCGCCGAGTGCAATTCGAGAGGTCCGCCATGCGGTCGATCGGGTTCCCGATGGTCCTCGCATCGATGGCCTTCGCCATCGGATGCAGCAGTGATCGCGTCGCCGCGCCAAAGAAGGCAGCACAAGGGGGCCAGCTCAACTTCCCTCCGAATATGTTCGCCGCCTATACCCGAACGAGTCTCCCGGGAACCGATTCGGTGGTGGCACTCAACGACAACGGAGACGTTGTCGGCGCCAACGCGACCGGCGGCGTCCTGTGGCACGGGGCGAATCACGAGCGAACCACCCTCCCAATCATCCCCACCGCCATCGCGAACGACGGAACCATCGCCGGATCGATCGACGGCCACGCAGCCACGTGGAAAAACGGTCGCGTCACAGTACTCGACACCGCAACGAGCATAGCGCGGGCAATCTGCCGATGCGAGTCCGCCACCGTCGTCGGAAGTGTTCAGGTGAATGGAGAAACCCACGCTGCGATCTGGGTCGGCGGCATTCGCATCGACGCTGGCGTACCGCCGAACAGCACGCATGCCGAGTTCTCATCGATCGCGATGGGGTTCCTCGTGGCCAATGCGATCGTGCTCACGCCCGACCCGCGAACTGGGGGTTTCGGGAATTTCCCGGAGGCTTTCTCCTGGTCTCCCGCCGGAGGATGGCTTCGCCTTGGTCAGGGTGGGAATTTGGCCATTACCACGATCGCGTCGGTGAATTCCCACGGCAAAGGCGTCGGAACCGGTTTGGTGTTCAACATTCCCGAAGTCAAAGCGGTATCCTATGACCTTGCTGCCGGTACCGTTTTGTTTGACGAAGGCTCCTACCTCCCGGTCTTTAGCTCCATCTTCCCTACCGGCATCAATGAATCCGGGCTTGTTTCCGAAACCGCGGAGGCCGTCGACCAAACGACTGAGAATAATCTTGGCACGGTCGGTCTACTCGCCGGTTTCGGGTCGGGTTTTGGTCAGGTATTGCCCCCCGGAGTCATCGGCGATGTCACCGCCGGCATCAACAGCGCAGGGATCGTCGGCGGGAATTCGGAGGGCCTGCCAGTGCTCTGGATTCCGAACCCGTAGCTCACTTCATCTCGCCGGCATCTAGCTCCGCAGCCGCGAGGCGACGACCTCCGAGATGTCGAGCACCGGCACGTCGCTTCCCTTCGCCTTCACGCCGTCCGAGATCATCGTCATGCAGAACGGGCACGCCACCGCGAGCGTGTCCGCGCCCGTCGCCAACAGCTGCTCCGCGCGCTCGACGTTGATGCGCTTGCCCAGCGTTTCTTCCATGAACATGCGCCCGCCGCCCGCGCCGCAGCACATGCCGCGGTCGCGCGAGCGCTCGGGCTCGACCATCGTCACGATCGGAAGCGCACGGCGGAGCGTCTCGCGCGGGGCATCGTACACGTCGTTGTAGCGGCCGAGGTAGCAGCTGTCGTGGTACGCCATGGTGAGCGTGCGGCCCTCATCGGTATCGAACGGCACCCGGCCTGCCTCGAGCAGGCGCTCGATGTAGGTCGAGTGATGAATCACCTCGTAGTTGCCGCCGAGCTGCGGGTATTCGTTGCCGATCTGGTGGAAGCAGTGCGGGCAGAAGGTGACGATCGTCTTCACGTCGTAGCGCGTGAGCGTCTCGATGTTCTGCTTCGCGAGCATCTGGTAGAGGTACTCGTTGCCCATGCGGCGCGCGGGATCGCCGTTGCACGTCTCCTCCTGGCCGAGGATCGCGAACGGCACGCCCGCGGCCTGGAGGATGCGAGCGAAGGCGACGCTGATCTTCTTCGAGCGGTCGTCGAAGGAGCCCATGCATCCCACCCAGAACAGAATCTCCGGCCGCTCGCCGCGCTCCAGCAGCTCGGCCATCGTCGGTATGTCGAGCCCTTCCGCCCACTTCGCGCGATCGTCCGGACGGAATGCCCATGGCGATCCGTTCCGCTCCATCGACTCGAACGTCGGCAGCACCTCGGGCGGGAAGCGTGATTCCATGAGCACGAGGTTGCGGCGCATGTCGATGATGTGATCGAGATGCTCGATGCCGACGGGACACTCCTGGATGCACGCCCGACAGGTGGTGCACTCCCAGAGCTCTTCCTCGGTGATGTAGTTGTCGAGCAGCCGGTTCTCGAGAATGGCGGCGGCGGTGGTGTTCCCTTCGGCGCCCTCGCCGTGCACCAGCGCATGGTTCCTGAGCTCCGAGCGGTCGCCCACCAGCAGCGGTGCCACCTCCATGAGGCGATGGCGCGTGTCGATGATGATCTTGCGCGGGCTCAGCACCTTTCCGGTGATGTGCGCCGGGCATGCGTCGGTGCAGCGTCCGCACTCGGTGCAGGTATAGCCATCGAGCAGATCCTTCCACGTCATCTGATCGACATCGGCGGCGCCGAACTGCTCGACCCCCTCCGCCTCGAGATCCATGAAGCGGATCGCGCCCTTGGGGCCGGGCCCCTGCGAGTTCGAGAGGTAGACGTTCGGGATCGAGGAGACGATGTGCAGATGCTTCGAGTACGGGAGATAGTTCAGGAACGCGAGCACGAGGAGCGCGTGCGTCCACCAGAACACGCCGTGTGCCGCCGTGAGGGCGCCCGCGGGCAGCCCCATCAACGGCTTCGAGAGCGCCAGCGAGAGCACCTTCGCGCGCGTGATCGAATCGGGCTCGAGCGCGAGCTGCAGCGCATTCACCACGAACATCGTGATCATTAAACCGGCGATCGCGCCCAGGATGAGATAGGCGTCGCTGTGCTCGAGCTTGTCGCCCTCGAGTCGTGGAGGATGCATGACCAAGCGCCGGTAGAACGCGAACGCGATCGCACCGAGCACGAGAACGCCGAATACGTCCTGCGAGATCGAATAGAAGCTGTAGAGTGACGTCGGCAGGAAGGCGTACGAGAACGCCGGGAAGCTTCCGTTGAGCAGGAGCTCGATGGTGCCCGCGGTGAGTACGCAGAAGCCCCAGAAGATCAGCGCGTGCATGGGACCGGCGATCGGATCGCGCAGGATCTTCTTCTGCAGGATCGCGACGGAGATCACGTTGCGCAGCCGCACGAGCGGATCGCCGCTGCGATCCTCGGGTCGCGCTATCCGGAGATACGCGAGGAGCCGCTGGACGTTGTAGGAAAAAAAGCCGCCCGCGATGAGCAGCACGAGCAGGAAGATGGCGTTCTCGGTTCGCATGGCACCGAAGCTATGGGCCGTCGGCCATCGAAACAACCGGCGGAGCTCAGCCCTTCGCGCGCGCCTCTTTCACCGCGGCCGTCAGCACCGGAAGAATCTCGATCACGTCGCCGACGATGCCGTAGTCGGCCACCTTGAAGATCGGCGCTTCCTTGTCCTTGTTGATCGCGACGATCGTGCGCGAGTTGCGCATGCCCGCGATGTGCTGAATCGCGCCGGAAATCCCGCAGGCGACGTAGAGATCGGGGCTCACCTGCCGCCCCGTCTGCCCGATCTGATCGCTGTGCGGACGCCAGCCGTCGTCCGTCACGGCGCGCGTGGCGCCCACGGCCGCGTTGCCGAAGGCCGCCGCGAGATCCTCGACGAGACGGAAGTTGTCGGCGCTCTTGAGCCCGCGCCCGCCGCTCACGATCACCGGCGCATCGCCGATGTCGAGCTTCGCGCCGCCGCCGGCGATCATCTCCTTCACCACCACCTTCGAAGCCGCCGGGTCGGAGGCCGGCTGCGCATTCTCGACGCGCGCCGCCCGCGGCGCCTCGACGGCGGCGCGGGCGCCCGGGCGCAGCGTCACGATCGCCGGCGAGCCGGTGAGCCTGAGCGTCGCGATGACCTTCCCCGCATACGCCGGGTGCCTCACGACGAGCGCATCGCCCGCCAGCTCGAACGACGTGACGTCCGCCGCCATGCTCACTCCGAGCTTCGCGGCCACGCGCGGCGCGAGATCGCGCCCCTGCGCGCTCGCGGAGAAGATCGCCGCGCGATAGCCGCCCGCGCGGATCCGCTCCGCCGCAGTGGCCGCCAGCGCCTCGGCATTCGCGTTCGCGAGACCGGGGTGCTCGACCACGATCACGACATCGGCGCCGTACTTTCCGAGCTCGGGTGCCAGCGACGCGATGCCGGGTGCGCCCGCGAGCAGCGCGTGCACCTCGCCGCCGCCGCTCGCATCCGCGAGAGCGCGCGCGGCGCTCACCGCCTCGAAGGCAACGCGGCGCAGCGCACCGCCGCGCGATTCCGCAAAGGCAAATACATTCGCCATCAGAGCACCTTCGCTTCGGTGTGCAGCAGCCGCACGAGCTCGGGCACCGCAGCCGTTCCCTCGCCCACGATTCGCCCCGCCGCCCGCTCGGGCGGAAGCTCCATCTTCTCGATGGCGATGTGCTCGGCGCCGAGCTGCGCCGGCTTCACTTCGAGCGGCTTCTTCTTGGCGGCCATGATCCCCTTGAGCGACGGGTAGCGCGCGCGCGGCATCCCCTCATCCACGCTCACGACCGCCGGAAGTGGAAACTCCACGATCTCCGCCGCGCCCTCGAGATCGCGGCGCGCCGTGGCGCGGCCGTTCGCGATCTCGAGCGTCGACACCGCCGTCGCGCATGGAAGGCCCAGCAGCTCCGCCGTCATCGGTCCGACGGTCGCGTTCGCGGAATCCACCGCCTGACGGCCGAACAGAATCAGGTCGTAGCCGCCGCCCTGGAGCTCCGCCGCGAGCGCCCGCGCGATCGCGAGCCCGTCCGCCGGCACCTTGTCCGCCTTGAGCTGCACCGCGCGATCCGCACCCATCGAGAGCGCCTTCCGCAGCTGCTCCTGCACCACGTCGGGTCCGAGCGAGATCACGACCGTTTCGCCGGGGCCCTGCTTCTCGTTCAACTGCAGCGCAGTCTCCACGGCATAGCCGTCGAAGTCGCTCATGTCGTACTTGAGCCCGGACTCGTCGACGGCGGTTCCACTCGCCGCGATCTTGAATCGCGTCTCCATGTCGGGAACGCGCTTGATGCACACCGCGATCTTCACACGTGCTCCGGGTTAGTTGAACGCGCTCAGGCCGGTCACTGCCTGGCCGAGAATCAACGTGTGAATGTCGTGCGTCCCCTCGTACGTGTAGACGCTCTCCAGATTCGCCATGTGCCGCATCGACGCGTACTCGGCGAGAATGCCGTTGGCACCGAGCAGCCGCCGAGCCTCGCGCGCGATGTCCGTGGCCATGTCGCAGTTGTTGCGCTTGGCGAGCGAGACCTGCTGCGGCGTGAGCTTGCCGGCATCCTTCAGCCGGCCGAGGTGCAGCGAGACGAGCTGCGCCTTCACGATCTCGGTGAGCATGATGGCGAGTCGCTGCTGCTGCAGCTGGAAGCCGCCGATCGGCTTGTCGAACATGACGCGGCTCGTCGAATAGGCGAGCGACTCCTCGTAGCACGCCATCGCTGCACCGATCACGCCCCACGAGATGCCGTAGCGCGCCTGCGTCAGGCACATGAGCGGACTCTTGATGCCGCCGCTCTTCGGAAGGATCGCGTCCTTGGGAAGGTGCACATCCTGAAACACGAGCTCACTCGTGTCGGACGCGCGGAGCGACAGCTTCCCCTTCTGATCCTTCGCCGTGAAGCCCGGCGTATCGGTGGGCACGATGAAGCCGCGAATCGACTTGTCGCTCTTGTCGCCGTTCGTCTTCGCCCACACGATCGCGACCTTCGCCTGCGAGCCGTTCGTGATCCACATCTTCGCGCCGTTCAGCACCCACGATCCGTCGGCCTGCTCCTTCGCCATCGTGATCATCCCCGATGGATTGGAGCCGTAGTCGGGCTCGGTGAGCCCGAAGCATCCTATGATCTCGCCGGCTGCCATCTTCGGCAGATAATGTTTCTTCTGCTCTTCGCTGCCGAAGGTGAAGATCGGATACATCACGAGCGCACCCTGGACGGATGCGAACGATCTGATCCCGGAGTCTCCGCGCTCGAGCTCCTGCATGATCAGTCCGTACGAGACGTTGTTCAGCCCCGCGCAGCCGTATTCCTCGGGCAGGTTCGCGCCGAACACGCCGAGCTCGGCGAGCCCCGGAATGATTTCCTTGGGGAAGCGACCCTCGATGTAGCAGTCGCCGATGACCGGTATGATGCGCTCGTCCACGAATTGGCGGACGCTGGCGCGAACAGCGCGCTCCTCTTCCGAGAGGGCGCTGTCGATGTCGAAGAAATCTTGCATGCGGTAAAGCTAGGGGTACGGCACTCTGCGTCAAAGTACCTTGACGCCCCTTGCGTCAGCTGCGCCGGGCCGCTCTCAGTCCGAGCTCGTGCTGCGTGACGACGAGCGACGCGGCCGAGGGCGAGCGAAGCTCTCGCCGAGCCTGCGGAGCGATACCGACCGCCGCGGCCTTCTCGCGAAAGGCGGGGCCGTGATCGATCGGCAGCCCCGTCTCGGCCTGCCACTGATGCACCATCTCGTGGAGAAGCGTGTGCAGCGCCTCGGCCCACCCGTGCTTGCGGATGTGGGCGCGGCTGATCGTGATCTCCGCGGGCTCACCGTACGGAGTGGCGGTCGTGTACTGGCCCAGACGCGACTTCATCCGTCCCGACAGCTTGATCGGGATGTGGGCGAGCGTGCCGCCGAAGTAGCGCAGGTTGTACTCCTGATGCCAGTACGCGAGCTCGCGCAGCGTGACCGCATCGTGCGGATCAGCGCGCCCCGGGCGGCGTACCGGCGCACGATGCGCCGCCGCGACCGGATGCGTGAGGATGACCTTCTGCGCGAGCCGGCGCTCCGCCTTCGTGCGACCCTGCACGAAGCTCACGATCGCACGCAGCACATCCTCCGGCGCGCTGAGGTACCCCTTGTTGACGCGCAGCTCGGATCCGCTGAAGCTCACCATCACGGCACGGTTGGAGGTCAGCTTGAGCGACTTGATCCCGTTCAGCCCATAGGTGCGAAGTCGCTGCAACAGCTGCTCGGCATTCTGCGGCGGCGAATCGAACTCCAGGAACAGCTGCATCAGCTGGTTGATGCGCGCCGCAATGAACCGTCTCATCGTGGAAATCGCTTTACTGGTCCGGGGAGGAAGCTCTGCGATTCGACGGACCAGATCTGCGGCTCGACCTCGATCGCCTCGCGGGTGAGCGTGACGACGTTCATCGCCGAGGGGCGCTGGCCGCGCGTCCGGTTCGACACGGTGCCTGCCGTGCAGACGATCGTTCCGTACGTGGTGTGCTCAATGTGATAGACCCCTTCCTGGTGATCGTGTCCGCAGAGCACGAGGTCGATCCCGAGGTCCACGAATGCCTTCGCGGCGCGGGCCGGGTGCGAGAGTCCGTACCGGTTCGAGATCTCTCCGCGCAGCGGATTGTGGTGCATCACGATCACGCGCTGATTCCCCTTCGGCGCGGCATCGAACTTCGCGCGCGCCTCGGCTATCTGGGCGCTGCTCATGTTGCCGACCACGCCCACATCGCGCGGATTCCAGGTGATCGTGCCCGGCACGACGCCCTGGGCGGTGTTGATCCCGACGAAGGTGACGCCGGGAACGATGAGCACGGGCTCGAAGTCAGCCGAGATGTACTTCGCATAGTTGGCGATCGCTGAGGCGCGGGAACCGACGCCGAGTGGTGCGCGCCACCACTTCACGTCGTGATTGCCCGGTACCACGATGACGCGACTGACCTTTTCCGCATCGCGAAGCAACTGCCGCGCCGCCTGGAACTCGCCCGGGCGCGCGCGCTGCGAGAGATCACCGGAGACTGCGACCACGTCGAAGCGTCGCGTGTTGATCATCTCCGCGATCGTGTCGAGCTGTGCCGGTACTGCTGGAGGTCCGAAGTGAAGATCCGAAACGTGCAGAACTCTCGTCAACCCAGTCTCGCGATGATGGCGTCGGCGAACCCGGTGGTCGTCGCATTTCCACCCAGGTCTCCGGTGAGAGAGCGGCCGGAGTGAAGGACATCGTTCATTGCCATGCGAATTCGATCTGCGGTGTGCGAGTCTCCGATGTGATCGAGCATCAGGCATGCCGCGAGGACGACTGCCCCGGGGTTTGCAATCCCCTTGCCTGCAATATCCGGCGCAGTTCCATGCACGGCCTCGAATATGGCCGCCTTCTCTCCAATGTTGGCGCCCGGCGCGAGTCCGAGTCCTCCCACCAGTCCCGAGATCTCATCGGAGAGGATGTCGCCGAACATGTTGGTGGTCACGATCACGTCGTACCGCTCGGGACTGAGCACGAGATGCATCGCCATCGCATCGATGATGCGCTCCTCGAACACGATCCGCCCCTCGTATTCCTTGGAGATGCGCCGGCCCGTCTCGAGGAAAAGCCCCTGGGAGAGCTTGAGGATGTTGGCCTTGTGCACCAGCGTCAGCTTCTTCCGCCCTCTGGCGACCGCGTGCTCGAACGCGAAGCGGATCACCCGCTCGGCACCCGCGCGCGTGATGATCGCGACCGACTCGGCCGCCGCATGGTCGTCGTTGCCGATCTTCACGTAATGCTCGACGCCGCTGTAGAGTCCCTCGGTGTTCTCGCGCACGAGGATGATGTCCACCCCCGAGTAGCGGCCGTTGGGGACCAGCGTGCGCGCGGGGCGGACGTTGGCGAAGAGATCGAATCGCATGCGAAGCGCGACGTTCACACTGCGATAGCCGCTGCCGAGCTGCGTCTCGAGGGGGCCTTTGAGCGCGACCCCGGTTCGCTCGATCGACTCGAGCGTGGCAACGGGCATCGGGTCGCCCACCGCGTTGAGCGCCGCCATCCCCGCCAGCTGCCGATCCCAGTCGATCCGTGCTCCCGCCGCCTCCACGATCCTGACCGTCGCGCTCACGATTTCCGGACCGATCCCGTCACCGGGGATCAGCGTGACGGGAATTGCATCACTCATTGATTCGGGGGTCCAAGTAGGTCTGCAAGATGGCCTGCGAGGGACGCGGCGAGCGCCGGTCCGAACGACGTCTGCGGATCGCTCGCGATGTCCGCCATGTAGATGATCTTCGCGCGCACGGCATCGAAGATCGCGAACCGGAGCACTGCGCACTCCATGCCGCCGGGCACCGGCTCGAAGCGAAGCTCGACGGGCAGCAGCACGAGCTGTCCGCCGTCCTGCATCGCGACCAGCGTGCGGAGCTGCGACGCCAGCGGATCGGGCAGCTGCGTGGGCAGGCGCTTCGGACCCGGAAAGCGAAGCCACTGGGCAGCCATCGCATGCGGATCGGGCGAGTACGGCTCGTTGCGCTTGGCGATCGCATCGATCGCGGCGGGGAACACCCACACCTTCTTCACACCGCGATCGCTGAAGGCGAACGCCATCTCGTCGTCGAGCGAGGAAAGGTATGCGGTCTGATCCGTGATCTGATCGGCCCAGCCGAGCGAGTCGCCCATGCGCAGGTAGTGCGTGGGGAGAATCATGAGGCGCCGCGTCGAAAATGCCGCGAGCACGTGCTGGTGCGGGGTCTTCGAATGCTCCTGCGCGTTCGCGCGTGCCGGGTGAGCGGCAAACGCGAACGTCGCGAGCAGGGCGGCGCCGAGGGTGGCGGAGATCTTCACAGACATCATCCTGGAGGCGGGAAAGCTATAAGGAGGGACCGGAGAGGGATACGGAGTACTGACGCGCAGGCGTGGCCCGTCGGCACGCGCGACATTCGCATCCGGGAGTCTGGCCCCGTGTGCACCTTCGCGTGCATCTTCCCCGCGTATGCGTCGCCCACTCACGATTCTTCTCTGGGTCGCGGTCTCGGCGCTCGGCGCCGCGGCGCTGGGGCGCCTCGCGCTCTCGCGCGGCGAGACGATCAGCGCCGGGTGGCTGCTTGCGGCCGCGCTCTGCTGCTACGCGGTGGGGTACCGCTTCTACGGTCGCTTCATCACCGCGAAGATCTTCGTCGTCGATGACCGGCGTGCCACGCCCGCGGTTCGGATGGAGGACGGCCGGGACTATCTCCCGACCAACCGGTGGGTCGTGTTCGGCCATCACTTCGCGGCGATCGCCGGTCCGGGGCCGCTCGTCGGCCCCACGCTCGCGGCGCAGTTCGGATTTCTTCCCGGTGCCATCTGGATCGTCGCCGGGGTGGTTCTCGGTGGCGCGGTTCAGGATCTCGTCATCCTCCTCGCGTCCGTGCGCCGCAACGGACGCTCGCTCGGCGCGATGGCGCGAGACGAGATCGGCCCGGTCGCGGGGACGACCGCGCTGGTGGCGATCCTCGGCATAATGGTCGTGCTGATCGCCGTGCTCGCGCTCGTGGTGGTGAATGCATTGGCCGCGAGCCCGTGGGGAGTGGTCACGATCGGGCTCACGATTCCGATCGCGCTGCTCATGGGCATTCACCTGCGCTGGCTGCGGCCGGGGCGTGTGCTCGAGGCGAGCGCGATGGGGCTCGTGCTGCTCGTCGGCGCGCTGTACGCGGGCCGATGGGTCGCCGCCAATCCGGATCTCGCCGCGCACGCGACGCTCACGCGTCAGACGCTGGCGCTCGCCATCATGGTGTATGGCTTCGCCGCATCCGTGCTGCCGGTCTGGCTGCTGCTCGCGCCGCGCGACTATCTCTCCGCGTTCGTGAAGATCGGAGTCGTGCTCGCGCTCGCGGCCGGCATCATCGTGGTGCTTCCGCCGCTGCAGATGCCGGCCCTCACACGATTCGCGCACGGCGGCGGTCCGATCTTCGCCGGGACCATCTTCCCCTTCGCGTTCATCACGATCGCCTGCGGCGCCATCTCCGGCTTTCACGCGCTGATCGCGTCCGGCACCACGCCCAAGCTGCTCGCACGTGAAAGCGACGCACTGCTCGTCGGCTACGGCGGAATGCTGATGGAGTCCTTCGTCGCGATCATGGCGCTCATCGCGGCCTGCCTGCTCACTCCCGGCGTCTATTTCGCGATCAACGCCAGCTCCGCCTCGCTGGGCCCGACCGTCGAGAGCGCGTCGCACGCGATCGCGCAGTGGGGATTCACGGTGTCGCCGCAGGAGATGCGCGAGCTGGCCTCCCGGGTTGGCGAGCTCTCGCTGCTGTCGCGCACCGGAGGCGCGCCGAGTCTCGCGGTGGGCATGGCGCAGCTCTTCTCGAGCGTGCTCGGGGGGAGCACCGCGATGGCGCTGTGGTACCACTTCGCGATCATGTTCGAGGCGTTGTTCATCCTGACGACCATCGACGCCGGCACCAGGGTGGGACGCTTCATGCTTCAGGATCTCGGTGCCCTCGCGTGGAGTCCCATCGGGCGTATCGCATCGTACCCAGCGACCGTGATCTCGAGCGCAGTGTTCGTCTCGATGTGGGGATATTTTCTTTATCAGGGGGTGAACGACCCGCTCGGGGGGATAAATTCCCTCTGGCCGCTTTTCGGCATTTCAAATCAGCTGCTCGCTGCAGTGGCGCTGTGCGTGGGCACCACGGTCATCATCAAGATGGGTCGCGCCAGTTATGCATGGGTCACGATCCTGCCGCTCGCGTGGCTCGCGATCGTGACGCTCACCGCTGGCTATCAGAAGATATGGTCGCCGGATCCGGCGCTCGGATTTCTGGCGCACGCGAGACTGCTGGTCGATGCATCGCAGGGCGGACAGCTCCCGTCAGGCGTGGCGAGCGCGGCGGCGGCGGCACGAATGGCTGTGAACGATAGACTGGACGCGGGCGTTGCCGCTTTCTTTATTGTCTGCGTGATCGTCGTACTGTTCGCCTCCGTACGCGAATGGTGGCTGATCCTCTCTGGCCGAAAGGTCAGACTCACGACCGAGATCTCGTTCGAGACGGCTGCATCCGCGGCTGTAGTGCCTTAACGTAGATGTAGTCCGAAGGCGCTCGATCCTACCCGGAACCAGACCCTGCAGGACCGCGGCACCCACGTTCTCTTGATCCGGAGCAGCATGGACCGAATCCTGGTCACCGGCGGCGCCACTTTTTCCGGTTTGCATCTCGTCCGCAGCCTCGTGCGCGACGGACATGCGGTGCGTGTGCTGACGCCGTCGTTGGAACGGGCGCGCGCCATGCTCCCGGCCGAAACGGAGATTTTCGTTGGCGACGTTACCGAGCGCGCAGATGTCGCCCGCGCGATGCAAGGACGCGAGGTCGTGTATCATCTCGCGGACAGCGCCGGCACCGGCCGCGTCACCAGCACGGACGATCACTGGCGCATGAACGTGCTCGGCACGCGGCTCGTCATGCAGGGGGCGCTGGATGAGGGAGTCCGCCGCGTCGTGCATTGCGGAACCGCGCGCGTCCACGGCGACACCGGGCGCGGCTCCGCGAACGAGGAATCCGCGTTTCGTCCCACGAACGCGTACGAGCTCACCAAGATGCAGGGAGAGCGTCTCGCGCTCCTGTTCGCTCGCGAGCGCGGACTGCCGGTTGCGTTCGCGCGACCGACGTGGACGTACGGCGCGGATGACAGGCGCTTTCGCCGGATGATGTCCGCGGTGCGCCGGGGACACGTCGTGATTCCGGGCACGCGGAGGGCGCGCGTGCACCCGATTCACGTGGACGATCTCGTGCGCGGACTCAAGCTGCTCGCGATGCGCGACGACGCGGTCGGCGAATGCTTCATCCTCGGAGGCCCGGAACATCTCGCGCTCGACGAGCTGATCACGGTGCTCGCCCGCGCGATCGGCGTGCGGCGTCCGCAGGTGCACATTCCGGAGCTGTCGACGCGCTTCCTGATGTGGGCATCCCAGCGGCTCTCGTTCACCGGGGGGCTCCGGGGCCGCCTCGAGTTTTTCACGAAGAGCCATGTCTTCGACGTCGGCAAGGCCGCGCGCGTGCTCGGCTTCAACCCGCGCGTGTCGGTGGCGGAGGGCGTTGGCCGCACGGTGCTGTGGGAGGAGCGCATCGCCCTCGTTGCGCGCGGCCGGAATCAGACGCGACGTGTCTCGCTGGAGCTTCCGCGGCCCTCGGCCGAGCTGCGTCGCCGGTACGCGTTGAGCGACGACGCGCTCGTCGTTGGCGCCGTGTCGCGATTTTTCCCGCTGTCCGGCACGCGCCACCTCATCGACGCGTTCCCGCGCATCCACGCGGCGGTGCCTGCCGCGCGGCTGCTGGTCGTGGGCGACGGAGCCGAGCGGGAGGCGCTCGAGACGCAGGCGAGGCGACTCGGGATCTCGCCGTTCGTGATCTTCGCGGGAATGCACGACGACATCGCGGCCCATCTGCGGCTCTGCGACGTCGCGGTGGTCGCCTCCACCGATGATGGGCTGTCGCTCGCCGCCATGGAGGCGTTGAGCGCCGGAGTGCCGCTCGTCGCCACCCGCATGGACGGAGTCTCGTCGATCGTGCGCGACGGCGAGAATGGACTGATCGTCCCTCCGGGCGACGCGGGCGCCCTGGCTTCCGCCGTGGTCCGCGTGCTGCGCAATCCGGTGCTTCGCGGAGAGCTCGCGGCGCGACTGGAAGCTGCCCGAAGCCACGGAGCGCTCGACCGCTGGGCGGATGGCTCGCCCCGAGCCGCCCTCGGCTGAGGCTTGCGGGCGACCCTTCCGGGTGCTTCTCTAGGAGCGTCCCGCGCGTAATCATCACGCGCTCGCTCGTACGTCCTCGGTCCCACACAATGCGATTCCACGCCACTGCCGTCACCATTCTTGGCGGCGTACTCTCGCTCGGTGCACAGCAGCCGTCCGCGCGCCCTGCTCCTCCGCGCAGCTCCTTCGATTTTTCGATCAAGAGCATCATGCGCGGCCACGAGATGGTGGGGCGCGCTCCGTCGGATGTGCGCTGGACCGCCGACAGCCGCTGGATCTACTTCTCGTGGAACCCCCCGGGCACGGACTCGCGGGAGCCGCTGCATCCGTATCGAGTGCGCGCCGAGGAGGGAGCGGTGCCCGAATCGCTCACGGTGGCGCAGATGGACAGCGCGGGACCGCTCGCGGCGGTGGGCGACCAGTCGCCCGACTACACCATGCGCACGGTGGAGTGGAACGGCGACGTTTTCGTCGTGAACCTGCGCACCGGCGCTCTTCGGCGGCTCACGAGCACCGTCGCGAAGGAGACCGACCCGCACTTCGATCGCGATGCGAAGCACGTCTTCTTCGTGCGCGACAACAACGCGTTCTCCTTCGATCTCGCCACCGGCGAGGAGAAGCAGCTCACGGATGTCCGGGTGGGCCCGAAGCCCAAGGAAGACGAGAACCCCACTGCGCAGCGCGCATTTCTCGAAGCGCAGCAGCGCCAGCTCCTCGGCGCGGTGCGCGACGAGGTTCACCGCGACTCGCTCGAGAAGCGCGAGAAGGCGCAGCTCGACTCGCTCGGGCCGCAAACGCTCTGGCTTCGAAAGGACGAGATCGTGAGCACCATCTCGGTGTCACCCGCGGGAAACGCGCTCCTGCTCGCGACGACGATTCCGGCCGGCGAGAAACAGCGCGCCACCGAGATCCCGCACTTCGTCACGAAGAGCGGGTACACGGAGGAGAAGAAATCGCGGGAGAAGGTGGGCGACGTGCAGGATGGCGGCCGCATCGCGTACATCCCGGTCACGCGCGGCGAGCCCGTCTGGCTCACGCTCTTCCCGGGCGACACCATCCACGCGCCGGGCTTCGCGCAGGTGAATGGCTGGAACGACGATGGCTCGAAGGCACTCGTGTTCGCCGCGAGCTTCGACTGGAAGACGCGCTACATCTACACGGTGGGTGCGAACGGCGCGCTCACCGCGCTCGACACGCTTCGCGACAGCGCGTGGGTGGGCGGACCTGCATTCGGAGAGGCCGGCTGGCTCGATGGCGGGCGGCGCATCTGGTACGTGTCCGAGGCCGACGGCTACGCGCATCTCTACACGATGTCCGCCGTCGGCGGCGACAAAAAACAGCTGACGAGCGGCAAATGGGAAGTCGATGACGTTGCCATCTCGAACGACAGACGCAGCTTCTATCTCCATACGAGCGAGCAGTCGCCCTTCGAGGAGCAGTTCTATCGCATGCCCGTCACCGGCGGCGCGCGCACGCAGATCACGAAGACGAGCGGCGGCCACACCGTGGTGCCGTCGCCGAACGAGCAGCTGCTCGCGGACGTGTACTCGAGCTCCAATCGTCCGCCGGAGCTCTACGTGATGCGCAATCGGCCCGACGCGAAGGAGTCGCGGCTCACGCTCTCGCCAACGACGGAGTGGCTGAGCTTTCACTGGCTCGTGCCCGA
>Ga0070714_100000921_pt1 | contig 20841 bp, 15 predicted proteins | sample LARL83metaG_FD_65450 | JGI IMG/M metagenome (GOLD analysis project Ga0070714, IMG submission 65450) | Corn, switchgrass and miscanthus rhizosphere microbial communities from Kellogg Biological Station, Michigan, USA - LAR L8-3 metaG | ecosystem: Host-associated > Plants > Roots > Rhizosphere ... | reverse complement strand
TACTCCCCCGGTCTGACCGCGGCCACCTTCCACTCCCGGATCGAGCACGCGCTTCCCTATCCGATGCGAAGCGCCACCAGGGAGCGTCGGGCGGCCAACATCGACTCGCTCTCGGCCACCTCCGAGCAGGCGGCGGCGGTTGCCGGCGAGGTCTATCCCGGCGACTACCTGATGATCCCGCCGGGGATCGCCGACGTCTTCGCCGAGCGGCCCGGCGCCCAGGGCATCGTCGCCGAATGGACGACCGAGGGGCGGGCCGTGACCAGGGCGCTGGTCAAGTTGGTGGCGACGACGCCTGGCCTGGAGCTGACCCTGCTCTGGCGCCGCCGCGGGCTGCGGCCGATCCGCCCCTACCTGCCGGCGCCGGCCCGCGGCCGTGTGCATGCGCTGCGTCCGGGCGACGCCGCCGCGCGCGCCGATGCCCTGGCCGCCGCGGCCGTCTTCGTGGCCATGCCGGAGGGCGATCCCGACCTGGCCTGGGAGGCGCGGGCGGCCGGCTGCGCGGTGGTCGGGCCGGGAAGCCCGGAGCAGCCGGCGCTCGGCTATGGACCCGACCAGCCGGCGCTCGCCGCTGCTGCCGCGGCGCGGGCGCTGGACGACCCTGCCCTGCGCCGAGAGCTGGTCGAGCAGGCGGGTCCCGGGGTCGCCGAGCGGCGCTTCGACGCGGTCGCCCACCGGATCGAGGACGAGTACCGGCGGATCGCCGCCCGCCGCCGGCCGGTCCGCCGGGTGGCGCCGGCACGAACCGAGATCCTGGCCGACCTGCACATGCACACCAACCACTCGCCCGACTGCGCGACCGACGTCGAGGCGCTGCTCGACCACTGCATCGCGGAGGGCCTGGGTGCGATCGCCATCACCGACCACAACGAGGTCTCGGGCGGGCTGGCCGCCGCCGCCATGGACAAGCCGATCACCGTCATCGTCGGCGAGGAGGTCAAGACCTCCCAGGGCGAGGTGATCGGGCTCTTCCTGCACGAGCGGATCGAGCGCGGCATGTCGATGGCGCAGACGATCGCCGCCATCCAGGATCAGGGCGGGCTGGTCTACATGCCGCACCCGTTCGACCGCATGCACACCATCCCCGACCCGCAGACGTTGCTGCGGTCGCTGGACGACCTGGACGTGTTCGAGGTCTACAACGCGAGGCTGCTCTTCGACTCGTTCAACGCCGACGCGCTCCGCTTCGCGACCAAGTACAACCTGATCCAGGCCGCGGGCTCGGACGCGCACGTGCTGCCGGGCATCGGCACCGCGCTCAACCGGATCCCCGCATTCGACGGCCCCGAGGAGTTCATGATGGCGATGCGTCAAAATGTGATCGAGCGCCGGCCGAAGAGCCTGCTCTACCTGCAGAGCCTGAAATGGATGCAGCAGGTGAGCCGGTAGACCCCGCCGAATACGGGATGGGTGACCGTGGCCGACGATCAGATCTACGAGAAGTACCAGGCCAAGGCGATCGCGGAGATCAATCAGCTGGGCCACGAGATCGCGGAGGCGCTCGCCGAGCGGCACGACGGCTGCGCGCCGGTGATCGGCACCGGCCACCCGCTGGCCGACATCGTGATGCTCAAGTACGCCCCCCAGCCGGCGGAGGTGCAGGAGGGCGTTGCGTTCTTCGGCCGCGCCGGACAGGCGGTCATCAAGAGCCTGCAGCGGCTCCGCGTCGATCCGCTCAACATCTACGGCACCGACTGCCTGAAAGCGGCGATCATGCCGGACGACGAGGACCTGACCCAGGCCCGGGAATGGCTGGCGCGGGAGATCCACATCACCCAGCCGCGGATCCTGGTGGTCATGGGCGAGGACGCGCGCGAGTTTCTGAACTCCGTGCGCTTTCCGCTTTCCGCGCCGTCGGACGCCGAGCCGGGCGTGATCCAGCAGTGGACGCCGACGATCGAGGTGCTGACCGTCCCCGACATCGACGAGTCGCTGAACGACTCGGCATCCAAGCAGTCGTTCTGGGACTCGTTCCGGGTGCTCGGCGCCTGGTACGAGAACCTGCCGCCGTACTGAAAGCCACCCCGGCGCCCTGCCTGCCTCTCGCGTGAGCGCGACCACACAGCCGATCAAGTGGCCGTTCCTGGGGCTGGCGCTGGTGATCTTTACGGCCGCCGACCTGCTGGCGCCACACCTCCCCGACCCCGGGCACACCGGCCAGCTCGTCTACCTGGTCTGTGTGACGATCCCGCTGATGACGCTGGTCGTCCAGGCCTGCGGCCCAGCGCACACCGTCGGCCCGCGACTCCTGGTCATCGCGGTGGCCGCCTTCCTGGCGGCGCTTCTGCTGATCCACCTCGGCCACCCGGCGACTCCGGCGACCGTCGCCAAGCTGATCGCCGCCATCTCGGTCGGGCTGGTGCTCGCCGGCATGCTCAGAAACGCCAGCGAGGCGATCACGATCGCGCTCGTCATCGCCGCGGTGGACATCTACTCGGTCGCCGCCGGCCCGACCCACGAGATCGTCCACAACCACCCCGGAGTGCTGGACGACCTGGCGCTCAACCTGCGCGTGCTCGGAACCTCTGCGGTCGTCCAGATCGGCGCCAGCGACCTGGTCTTCTTCGCGCTCTTCACGGCCGCCGCGATTCGGCTGGGACTGCGCCGATGGACGACCTGGGCGGCGATGACCGCATCCTTTGGCCTGACGATCGTACTGGCCGACCACCTCGACACCGCGCTGCCGGCGCTGCCGCTGCTGTCGGCGGCCTTCCTGGCGGCAAACGCCGACCTCTTCCGCGCCCGCAGCCGGCAATCGACGATTCCCCCAAACGAGCGGGGGGTCTGACCATTCCAGTTGTCGATATTGCAATTGATGGGTTCCCCGCGAGTGCTCCGCCTGCTGCCGGTGCTGCTGCTCACCTGCGTGACAGCGGCCTCGGCCGTGCCTGCCGGCGCGGCGCCGCGGGCGCTCCAGCCGCCGGCCCGGATACAGGTTCAGGACGTGCCGGCGTGGGCGACTGCGGCGAACCAGGTCGGACGTGCGGCACCGGCCGGAACGGCGGTCTTCTCGGTCTGGCTGGGCTGGCGTGACCAGCCGCTGCTCGACCGGACGCTGAGCGGCCTCTTCGACCCGTCCAGCCCCAGCTACCACCAGTGGCTGACGCCGCGCGAGTTCCACCAGGCCTTCTCGCCCAGCCGCACCGAGGTGGCCGGCGTCGAGTCGTGGCTGACCGGCCACGGCTTCGACATCATCGACGTCCCGCGCAACCGCGTCTTCGTCACCGCCGCCGGCACGACCGCGCAGGTGGAGCAGGCCTTCCAGGTTGACGAGCGCATGTACTCCGTGGACGGCAGCACCCTACGCGCACCCGACCGGGCGCCCACGGTGCCGGCCGGTCTGGCGCCCGACGTGATGGCGGTGACTGGCCTGGACAGCGCCCTCGACCTGGCACGCCCGGACCACGCCTCGGCGCCCCCGCCGCCCCCCTCCGGCACCTCCGTCGGGCCCTGCTCGCAGTACTGGAACGCCCAGTCCTCGACGGCGTTCACCAACCCGTTCCGGGCCGGAGCGGCGCTCCCCTGGATCATCTGCGGCTACCAGCCGGCCCAGATCGACGACGCCTACGGCATCAGCGACCTGCAGCGGGAGGGGCTGGACGGCCGCGGCCAGAAGGTGGCCATCGTCGGCACGTTCTTCTCGCCGACCATCCGCAGGGACGCGAACCACTTCAGCGAGGAGTTCCACCTGCCGCGCCTGAACGGCCACAACTACCGCCAGCTGGTGGCGCCGGGCACGCTGCGCTACGGACGCGATCCTTCGGACGCCCAGAGCTGGTACATCGAGCAGGCGCTGGACGTGGAGTGGACGCACGCGGTCGCACCGAGGGCGGACATCGTCTACGTCGGCGCCGCCAACGACTCGCGCGGTCTCGACCAGGCGATCAACTACGCCGTCGACCACCACGTCGCCAACATCATCTCGAACTCCTGGGGCCTCCCCGAGGCGTGGGCCTCGCGGGGCGAGATCCGGGCCCTGAACGGCGTCTTCGAGCAGGCTGCGGCGGAGGGGATCGGCGTCTACTTCGCCTCCGGCGACGACGGCGACAACAAGGATGTGGTGGGCTCGAAGTCGGTGGGGTTCCCGGACTCCGACCCCTGGGTGACCTCGGTCGGCGGCACCAGCCTGGCCGTCGGGCCGGATGGCCAGTACGAGGGCGAAACGGGTTGGGGGACCACGTCAACCGACTGGAACGGCGCCCGCTGGGCGCCGAAAGCCCCGGGCCAGTTCCTGTACGGCTCGGGCGGCGGCGTCAGCCACGTGTTTGCCGAGCCGGCGTGGCAGAAGCCGGTCGTCCCGGCCGCCGATGCGAGCTGGAAAGGGAGCTCGCATCGGGCCGAGCCCGACATCTCGATGGACGCCGACCCACAGACCGGCGTCGTCTTCAGTCAGACCTACGTCGACCCGGACGGCCGGCAGCGGATCATCGACTCCTGGATCGGCGGGACCAGCGTGGCGGCGCCGCTCACGGCGGGGCTGATGGCGCTCGCCGACGAGCACAGCGGCCGTCCGCACGGATTCATCAGCCCCTCCCTCTACGCGCTTGCCGGTACGGCGGCGTTCCACGATGTCCAGTCGCCGCCGAATCCGCTGGCCGTGCTGCGAAACCAACTGCTGCCGTCGGGCAAGATCCAGACCCACCTGCGGACGCTCGATCGCGACAGCTCGCTTCACACCGCGGTGGGCTGGGATCCGGTGACCGGCATCGGCTCCCCGAACGCGCCGGAGCTCTTACACCTACTGGGCTGAGGCGTATGCCACGCCGCGCAGCGGCGTGAATACGCAAAGGCCACCAGCACACCGCCGGCCCCAGGTGCCAGGTCTGTAAGGAGATGCCACCTCGAGGTACAGTCGGCAACCGGTCGTTACAGGCCTGGCTCCCCCCAGCCGCCGCCGCGGAGTACAGCCCAGCGTCGATGGCGGAGGCGGTGAAGGTCGTGACGGTGTCACACTTCACCCATGCCTGTCCCTCACCGGATCTGCTCGCTCCTTCCCAGCGCCACGGAGATCATCTGCCAGCTCGGGTGCGGCGATCGCCTGGTCGGACGTTCGGCCGAGTGCCAGTTCCCCGAGTCGGTGACCGGACTCCCGGTCGTCACCGCCGCCCGCATCGACACCTCGCAGATGGCCGGCGCCGCGATCGACCGGGCCGTCCGCGAGGCCGTGCTGGACGGACGATCGCTCTACTCCCTGGACGAGGAGCTGATCGGCCGGCTTGAGCCCGACCTCGTCGTCACCCAGGATCTCTGCCGGGTGTGCGCCGTCTCGAGCGACGAGGTGAGCCGCATCCGAACGCTCGACGTGGACGTGCTGGCGCTCGACCCGCACGACATCGCCGGCGTCGCCGAGAGCGTGCGCATCCTGGCCGGGCGGCTGGGCGTGGCCGAGCGCGGCGCCGCCCTGGCCCGGGACATGCTGGAGCGAATCGCGGAGGTTCGCCGGGCGGTGGCTGCGCGGCCCCGGCCGCGCGTCTTCGTCGCCGAGTGGCTCGACCCGCCGTTCGCGGCCGGCCACTGGGTGCCGGAAATGGTGGAGGCGGCCGGCGGCACCGAGGTGCTGGGCGCTGCCGGCAAGCCCTCCGTCCCGGTCAGCTGGAAGGAGGTGGCGGCCGCGTCGCCCGAGCTCGTGGTGGCCGCGCCCTGCGGCTACACCGCCGAGCGTGCCGCCGCCGAGGCGGCCGACGCCCCCGACCTCGGCTGCCCGGTCGTCGCGGTCCACGCAGACGCGTTCTACTCCCGGCCGGCACCGAGGATCGCCGAGGGCATTGCCCAGCTCGCCCACCTCATGCACCCCGACGCGTTCCCCGAGCCCGCCCTGCCGGCGATCGCCGTCCAGCCGCTCAGTCCGCCGCTTCGCGCTCCCGGCTGAGCAGCGCCACGCACTCGATGTGCGGGGTGTGCGGGAACATGTCCACCGGCTGCACACGCTCCAGGCGGTATCCCGACTCCGCCAGCTGGGTGCAGTTGGGCGCGAGCGTGGTCGGGTTGCACGACACGTAGACCAGCCGGCGCGGGGCGAGCTCGATCACTCGCCGCACCGCCCGCGGGGTCAGCCCCGCCCGCGGCGGGTCGACCAGGGCCACGGTCGGTGCCGGCGCCCGCTCCAGCAGCGGCCGCACCGCCCTGGCGACGTCGCCGGTGACGAACTCGACCTGCAGCCCGTTTCGGCTCGCGTTCTCACGCGCCCGCTCAACCGACTCGGGGTGGATCTCGATCCCGTAGACCGTCCCGGCACCGGCCCTGGCCGCCAGCAGCCCCAGCGCCCCGGCACCGCAGTAGAGATCCCAGACGACATCGTCCGCCGCGAGCGCTGCGAACTCGATCGCGATCTCGTACAAGCGCTCGCTCATCACCGTGTTGGTCTGCATGAAGGCGCCGGCGCTGACCTTGAGCCGCAGGCCGCCGATGCGCTCCTCGTACCAGTCGCGGCCGTAGACGAGGCTTGCGGGCAGCCCCTGCGTGACCTCGGCCACCCCCACGTTCACTGCGTGAACGACGCCGACCACCGACTCCGGCAGGGCGGCCGACAGGCCGTCGGGATCGGGAAGGACGCCCTCGGCGGTCACCAACAGGGCCAGCAGCTCGCCGCTTCGCACCCCCTCGCGGACGACCAGGTGGCGGAGGAAGCCGGTGCCCGCGCGCTGGTCGAACGCCTCCAGCCCGTGCTCCGCGGCCCACCGCTCGAACGCCCGCCGCACGTCGTTGGAGCGGTCGGACGCGATATGGCAATGGTGGATGGCGATCAGCTCGTCCCAGCGACCGGCGCGGTGGAACCCGAGCGCCGGCCGGCCGTCCCGCGTCGTCCACGAGTACTCGAGCTTGTTCCGGTAGCCGTAGCGCTCGGCCGCGGCCACGATCGGCAGCATCGAGAACCCGTCCAGGCGGCCGAGCCGGCGCAGGGCGTCCTCGACCTGATCCTGCTTGTGCCGGAGCTGCTCGGCGTAGTCCAGGTCCTGCCAGGCACAGCCGCCGCAGACCCCGAAATGCGGGCACACCGGCCGGACCCGGCCCGGCCCCGGCTCGAGCAGCTCGACCACGCGAGCCTCGGCGTAGCGCTTCTTGTATCGGGTGACCCGCGCCCGCACGCGATCGCCGGGCAGGCCGCGGCTGACGAACACGACCAGCTCGCCGTGCCGCGCAACGCCCCGGCCGCCGTGCGCCAGGGAGTCGATACGCAGCTCCAGCTCCTGGTCTCGGGCCACGGTCGCCATCCAACTAGTGTAGGGCGATGGCGCTCGACGTCCCCACCTACCGTCACCGCCTGGAGGAGATGACGGCGGAGACGATGGAGGAGTTCTACCGCCAGTCGGCCGGCCTCAAGCCGACACTCGAGATCGCCCCCATCTACGAGCGCTACCAGGACCTGTCGACGCCCGAGCAGGTGCGGTCGCTGAGCGAGTCGCGAGCCCCCGGCGAGCTTCGCCGGTTCGCCTGCGAGGCGCTGATCGGGAACGGCTGCAAGGCGCTGACCGAGCAGGCGGCGAACACCGAGGCTGCCCTCACGGTCGAATTCGACGGCGAGCCGGTCGGCTACCGGTCGGTGCGGCCGCGGCTGATGAACGAGCCCGACGCCGGCCGTCGCCGAGAGCTCTACGCACGCCGCTGCGCGGCCACCGCCGAGCACCTGAACCCGGTCCTCGCCGAAGCGGCGCTGCGCGAGCGCGATCTGGCCCGGGAGTGCGGCGCAGCGACGGTTCTCGAGCTCTACGAGACCTTCGGCCTCGATCCGACGGGGCTGCTCGACCAGACCCGGCGCTTCCTGGCCGACACCGCCGACATCTACCGGTCGCGGATGGAGGAGGCGCTACGCGCCCGCCTCGGCATCGGTCTCGACGTTGCAACGCCGGCCGACATGGCACGGCTCTGGCGGGCGCCCGAGTTCGACGCTTCGTTCCCGCAGCAGCGGTCGCTGCCGGCGCTTCGCCAGACGCTCGCCGGCATGGGGATCGATCTCGACGGCCAGGCCAACGTGGAGCTGGACATCGAGGACCGTCCGAACAAGAACCCGCGGGCGTTCTGTGCGCCGATCCGGGTGCCGGGCCGAGTCGTGCTGGTGATCCTCCCCCAGGGAGGCCAGGACGACTACCGGGCGCTCTTCCACGAGGCCGGGCACACCGAGCACTACGCCCACGCCCAGCCCGACATGCCGGCCGAGGCGCGGGTGCTCGGCGACAACGCGGTGACCGAGGGCTTCGCGTTCCTGCTCGAGCATCTGACCGCCGACCGCCACTGGCTGGGCGACACCCTCGACCTGACGGATGCAGACGACTACCTGCGCTTCGCGGCATTGGCCAAGCTCTATCTGGTACGTCGCTACGCGGCCAAGCTGGAGTACGAGGTGGCCCTGCACTCGGGGACGCCGCTGGCCGAGTTGCCGGGCCGCTACACGCAGGCACTGGACGCGGCGCTCGGCATCCCCCACTCGCCGACGGACTATCTGGAGGACGTCGACGGCGGGTTCTACTGCACCTGCTACCTGCGCGCCTGGGCGTTCGAGGCCCAGCTGGCCGACCACCTGCGCGGTCGCTTCGGCAATCGATGGTTCGCCGAACCGGCCGCCGGCGGCCTCATCCGCGAGCTCATGAGCCTCGGCCAGTCCGTTCGCGCGGACGGCCTGTGCGAGCAGGTCACAGGCCGGGGGATCGAGTTCGGGGTACTGGCGGCCGAGGCGCGCGACCAGCTCGACTGAGGCCTATGGGCAGTCGCCGGCGTGCTCGAGCGCACGCGCCGTCCGGTACATGCCGGCGACCCGGCGGAAGTTGGGCACGTCGCGCTGGGCGCGGGCCGCCGCCGTCATCAGCTGATATCCCTCGCCGAGCGCACGCTGCGTGGTCGGCGGATCGAGTGGCGCCGAGGCGAGCACGAAGGATCCGAAGACGTTCACCGACGCGCCGGCCGCCCGCAGCGCGTCGGCAAGCTCGGCCGGCTCGTCGGCTCGGCCGAGGAACCACACCCGCCGCGGGCTCGGCCGCTTGCGCACCTGGTCGACCAGGGCGCAGCCGCGGGCCTGGTCGGTCCGCGGCCAGACGGCGAGCGGCGAGGAGTCGGGCGCGGCGAGCATCGCGTACGCCTCGTACAGGCGGGGGTCCTCACCGCGACTGGCCGCGCCGGCCGTGGTCAGCATCACGTCGTGCGGGCCGAACCGGGAGGCCAGCTCGAGGCTCGCCTCGCGCAGGCTCGAGTCGAAGTCGCGCAGATCGTTGATGCCGGCGACCGCGCCGGGGACGATCAGGAGCGCGCAGGCGGCCACGCCGGCAACCGCCCAGCGGCCGGGCAGGCGTCGCCCCACCTCCAGGACGAGCCCGGCCAGCGCGACCGCGTAACCCGGCAGCATGAAGCTCAGGTGGCGCTCCGGCGCGAAGTCGGCCGAGGTGGCGGTGAGCAGGGAGAGCACCACCAGCGGCAGCCCGAGCCAGATCGTGGCGACGATCGCCGCCCGCGGGTTGACCCGGGCAAGCACCACCAGGCCGGCCAGGACGGCCACTCCCAGCGCGGCCTGAACGGCGGTGAAGCTGGTGCCCGCCACATGCCCGCCGAGACGGTCCCAGAACCCGCTCGAGGCGAGGTCGATGACCGCGCCGCCGTGGCCGACTCCGTACTTGTTCTGGAGCGGTGCGTAGACGTGGCGCAGGGCAAGCAAGGCGGCCGCCCCCAGGAGCAGGGACACACCGAACACGATCAGCGGCCGCCGCTGCAGGCGCCACCCGCGCAGCCGCGGGCCGAGCCCGAGGACGACCAGGATGGCCAGCTCCGACGCGAGCGCGAAGAGACCGAACGGATGCGCCGCGACGAGCAGGAGGGCGGTCACCACCCACGCTGGCACGAGCCAGGGGCGTCCGGTGCGCAGGAGCACCAGGAGGATCCACAGGCTTGCGAACGCGGCGGCGATCATCGCCGTGTAGCCGCGCGCGAACTGGCCCAGGTGAATCACGATCGGCGACGTCGCCACGATCAGCGACACGATCGCCCCGCCTGCCCGGCCCAGCAGCTCGCGGCCGGCCGGATAGCTGAGCCCGACCGCCAGGATGCCGAGCAGCGCCGAGGGCAGGCGCAGGCCGAGCATGTCGTCACGCCAGAGCAGCGAGAAGTGCACGAGCAGGTAGTGCAGGGGCGGCCCGTGGCGGACGTCGATCGCCCGTCGCAACACATCCGCCGCCGACGGCTCGGCCGCCACGCCCAGCGTCACCCCCTCGTCGGACTGCAGGGGCCGGTAGTCCAGCCCGAAGCCGAGGATCGCGACCGCGTAGGCGAGCACGGAGGCCGTGGCCACCAACGGCGGCCAGCGCCGCACGAGGAACGCGCGCAGACGGGCGGTGGACACGGGCGGCATTATCCGCGACCGGCCCGCCGGGCATCCGGGTAACCTTGTCACGATGGCGACAGAACCGGCGGTGGCACCGGCGGCCCGCGAGGCGGAAGTCGTCGACGTCTCGATCGTGATCCCCCTGCTGAACGAGCAGGCGACGGTCGAGCGGCTGTACCAGGGGATCGTTGCCGCCGTGGACGGCTCCGGGCTGGCCGCCGAGGTGATCTTCGTCGACGACGGCTCGACCGACGGCACCTTTGCCGCGCTGGAGCGCCTGCACGCCGCCGACCGGCGAGTGCGGGTCGTCAGCTTCAAGCGCAACTTCGGCCAGCATCCGGCCATGCACGCGGGCATCTCGCGGGCCCGCGGCTCGATCGTCGTGACCATGGACGGCGACCTCCAGAACGATCCGGCCGACATCCCGAAGCTGGTCGACGCCGTGCGCGGCGGCGCCGACCTGGCCAGCGGCCGGCGGGTGGAGCGCCGGGACGCCTTCTTCCTGCGCCGGCTGCCATCGCACGTGATCAACCGGCTGCTGGCCCGCCTCACGGGGGCCCGCATCTCCGACTTCGGCTGCGCCTTCAACGCCTACCGCTGGGACGCCATCGCGCCGGTGCTCGACCGCATCGGCCGCCAGAAGTTCACCAAGGCGCTGGTCTGCACCACCGGCGCTCGCGTGGTCGAGGTCGACCTTGCCCACAGCGCCCGCGAGGACCGCAGCCGCTACGGCCTCTTCAAGCTGGCGACGCTGACCCTGCACGTGCTGACCGGATTCTGGGCCCAGCTCGTCCAGTGGGTGGGGGCCGTGCTGGGGATTCTCGGTATCCTTACCGCCACCGGAGTGGCGGTCTGGGGCGTGGTGTACTGGATCCGCCACGACAACTTCCCGGGCCCGCTCCTGCTGGGCGGGCTGGTGCTATTCGTGCTCGGCCTGCAGGGCCTCCTGATGGCCGTGCTCGGGGAGTACTTGCAGCGGATCCAGCGCGGTGTCGAGCACCGCCCGATGTACTACATCGATCGAGAACTGGGGTAACTCCTTGAAGCGCATTCTGGTCACCGGCGGCGCCGGCTTCATCTCCTCCAACATGATCCGGCACCTGCTCCGGAACACGGGCCATGAGGTGGTCACGATGGACGCCCTCACCTACGCCGGCAACCTGGCCAACCTGGCCGACGTGATGGAGCACGAGCGGCTGCGCTTCATCCGCGGCGACATCCGAAACGTGGGCGACGTCAGCCGCGCTCTGGACGGCGTCGACGTGATCGTCAACGCCGCGGCCGAGTCGCATGTCTCGAAGTCGATCGAGGAGGGCGCGGCGGAGTTCGTGACCACCAACGTCGAGGGCACCCAGGTGCTCCTGGACGCGATGCGCGAGCATCCGGTGGAACGCTTCGTCCTCATCTCCTCCTCCGAGGTGTACGGCACCGCCGAGTCCGAGCCCATGCACGAGGAGCACGCGCTCAACCCGCGCTCTCCCTACGCCGCCACCAAGGCCGGCGGCGACCGCCTGGCCTACGCGTACTGGTGCACCTACGACCTGCCGATCACGATCATCCGCCCCTTCAACAACTACGGCCCCTACCAGCACCCGGAGAAGGTGATCCCGCGCTTCATCATCCAGGCGCTCACCGACCAGCCGCTGACCATCCACGGCAACGGGGTCGCATCGCGCGACTGGCTGCACGTATGGGACACGGCTGAGGCCATCACCGCCGCCTGCGAGGCGCCGCTGGAGCGCATCATCGGCCAGGTGATCAACGTCGCCACCGGGATCGACGAGAGCGTCGAATACATCGCCGACGCGGTGCTCGGGATCCTCGGCAAGCCGGAGTCGCTGAAGCATTACGTGGCCGACCGGCCGGGCCAGGTCGACCGCCATATCGGTTCCACCGACCGCGCCGCCGACCTGCTCGACTGGCGATCGCGGATCCCGTTCCAGGAGGGCCTGGAGCGGACGGTCGCCTGGTATCGCGATTCGCCCGACTGGTGGCAGGACGTGCTCGCGCGGGAGCGCCAGCCTCAGGCCGTGTGACCGGGGCGCGGCCGACCCTGGTCGTCCTCGGCGGCGGCCCGGCGCAGGAGCACGCGATCGGTGCCGCCCAGACGCTGGGCGTGCGCACGTTCGTCTGCGACTCCGAGCCCGGGGTCGGCGACGTCACCGTGTCCAGCGAGGACACCGAGGGCGTTCTCCGGGTGGCGGCCGAGGTGGGCGCCGACGGGCTGATCGCACCGGGCACCGACTGGCCGGTGCGAGTGGCCGCGGAGGTGGCGGCAACGCTCGGCCTGCCGCATCCGCTGACCCCGGACGTGGCCCGGAGGGCGACCGACAAGATCGCCCAGCGCCAGGCCTTCACGGCCGCCGGAGTACCCCAGCCGGACTGGTCGACCGAGCAGCCGCCCGGCTACCCGTGTGTGGTCAAGGCGGCCGACCGGCAGGGCCAGCGGGCGATGACCGTGGTCGAGGGGTCGGCCGGCCTGGCGGCCGCGGTCGAGCGGGCACGCGCCGGCTCGCGCAGCGGCCGGGCGATCCTGGAGCGGCTCGCCGTCGGCGGCGAGGTGACCGTCAACGGGTTCTGCCGCAACGGCACCCACCACGTTGCTGCGATCACCGACCGCGAGCACTTCCCGGCCGCCTTCGGGGTGGCCCGGTGCCACATCTATCCAGCCGCCGACCCGGACGGCGCCGAGGCGGCGGCCAGCGCCGCGGTCGCAGCGGTTGGCATCACCGAGGGGCCGACCTACGTGCAGGTGGTGGTCACGCCCGACGGCCCGCAGGTTATGGAGGTGGCCGCCCGCCTGGGCGGCGGCCACGACTCGGAGCTGATCCGCCTGACCACGGGCGTCGATCTCGCCCGCTGCGCGGTCGAGGCGGCGCTCGGGAAGCCGGTCGCCGAGGCGGCCCTGCAGCCGCACCCGCAGGCCGCCGGAGCGATCCAGTTTCTGCAGGCCCGGCCGGGAACGCTGGCGCTGGCGGACGGCCCGCCCGGCGTCCGCTTCTATCATGCCCCCGGACACGTGTACGGCGAGCTCGCGATCGCAACCGACCGCGCGGGATACGTGCTGTGCACCGCGCCCACCCGGGAGGAAGCCTTGCAGTCGGTGAGAACACTGGTCGCGAAGGTGCGGATCGATACGAGATGAGCAGCCTGCCCACCCATACGCTGGCGATCGACGGCGCCCGGCCCGTCCGCGACGAGATGCTCGACTTCTCGCCGCCGGTCATCGGCGAGGAGGAGATCGAGTCGGTCGTCGCCACCCTGCGCTCCGGCTGGCTGACCGTCGGGCCGCGTGTGGCCGAGCTCGAGCAGCGGTTCGCCGGTTACGTCGGGGCGCCGCACGCGATCGCCACCGCATCCTGCACCGACGCCCTGCACCTGGCGCTGCTTGCCGCCGGGGTCGGACCCGGCGACGAGGTGATCACCAGCTCGTTCACCTGGCCGGCCACCGCCAACGCGATCCTGCACACCGGCGCCCGGCCGGTCTTCGCCGACATCGACGCCGGCACCCTGAACCTCGACCCGGACGCCTTCGCGGCCGCGATCGGCGACCGCACACGGGCGGTCGTCCCGGTGCACCTCGCCGGCGCCGCCTGCGACATGGACGCAATCGAGCGCATCGCGCGCGAGCACGGCCTGGCGATCGTCGAGGATGCGGCGCACGCCGTCGAGACGGTGGCCGGCGACCGCAAGGTTGGCGCGATCGGCGACTTCACCTGCTTCTCCCTCTACGCCACCAAGAGCCTGGCCGGCGGCGAGGGCGGATTGATCACGACACCCTCGGGCGAGGCCGAGCGGCGGCTCCGCCTGCTCCGCAGCCAGGGCATCACGCGCGAGCCATGGCTCCGCCGGGAGCTGCGCACGCTGGGCCACTACGACGTCGAGGAGCCGGGCTACAAGGCGAGCCTGAACGACCTGCACGCGGCGGCGGCGCTGCCCAAGCTCGACCGCCTGGAGGAGCAGTGGGAGCGACGGGCAGCGCTCACCGCGCGCTACGACGCGGCGCTGGCGCCGCTGCGAGGTGTCGAGCCGATCGGGCGCCCGGCCGGCGGGCGCCACTCCCACCACCTGTACATCGTCCGCATCGACGAGTCTCTGGCGGGGTCCGGCCGCGACCGCTACGCCGAGGCGCTGCTGGCCGAGAACATCTCGACCGGCCTGCATTTCCTGCCCGTGCATGGGCTGACGTGGTTCCGCGAGAACCTCCCCGCTCGACCGCTGCCGGTGACCGAGCTGGCCGGCCGACAGGTGCTGTCGCTGCCGTTGGCGGCTGCCCATTCGACGGCGGACGTGGACGACGTGATCGCCGCGCTGGCCAAGGTGCACGCCGTCTTCGCAGGCTCGTGAGCCCGCGCCTGCGGGTCGCGCTGGAGGCCGCGTTCTCGATCGCGCTGCTGGCGCTGCTGCTTCGCTATGCCGGCCTCGACCAGGTCATCAACGTGCTCGCCGACATCAGCGTTGCCTGGCTGGTGGGGGCGATCGCGGTCAGCATCGGAACGGTCGTGCTGATGGCCTGGCGGTGGCGGCTGCTGCTCCTGGCCAAGCACATGGAGGCGCCGCTCGCCTGGCTCATCCGCACGTACTTCGTCGCCCTCCTGGCGAGCCAGTTCCTGCCCACGGCGATCGGCGGCGATGCGGTCCGTGCAGTCGAGCTCGGACGGCGCAGCGGGGACGGCCCGGAGGCGGTCGCGTCGGTCCTCATCGACCGCCTGCTGGGCGTCGTCTCGCTGGTCGCCCTGGCCATCGTCGCGCTCGCCGCCGGCGGCCAGGCGGCGCACCGGCCGGAGGTGCTGGTCGCCGAGGCAACCTTCGGTCTCGCCGCCGCCGTGGTCCTTGCGCTTCTCTTCTCGAGCCGTCTACGAGGCGTCGTCGCCCGCCGCCTGGAGCCGCGAGTGGATGGCCGCCGGCTGGCCGCCGGGCAGCGGTTCTACGACGCCCTCCACTCCTACCGCGAGCACCGGCTGACGCTGGCCGTCGTCTTCGCCCTGGCGATGGCGGTGCAGGTGGTCCGGATCGGCATCATCTGGATGCTGGTGCGGGCCCTGGGCATGGACATCAGCCCGTCGCTGATCCTGATCACGGCGCCGGTCGTCTTCGCCGCGCTGGCGCTGCCGGTATCGCTGAACGGCATCGGCGTCCGCGAGGCGGTCTTCGTCTACTTCCTGCGCGACGACGTGCCGGTGTCACAGGCGGTGGCGCTCGGCCTCGCGTTCCTCGCGGTGGGCACGGCGACGGCGCTCGTCGGAGCGGCCATCCTGGCGGTGCGCTTCCTCCGCCACGGGATGAAGGCCGTTCGCCCGCGCACACGTATCGAGTAGCTCAGGTATGACAGGCGGTGTTCGCGACGCCGGCCGTCGCCGGCGCCCAGACGGTGGTGTTGCCCGCCTGGTCACACTGTGCCGAATCCCGGGGGCCGCCGGCCGGGCCGTGAAGCCCGGCCGGCAACCTTGCTCAGGAGTGACAGGCGGTGTTGGCCGGGCCGGCCGTGGCCGGCGCCCACGCGGTCGTGTTGCCGGCCGCGTCGTAGGCCTCGAACTGGACGATCCAGGTGCCCCGGCTGCGGAACTTCACGCTCGAGCCGTTGGCCGGGGGCGACCAGGTGGTGCCGCCGTTGGTGGACATCCGGTACCTGTAGCCGGCGACGCCGGAGACCGCGTCCGTGGAGCTGGCCTTGATCATGATCTGCCTCGAGGTGCACGTCGTCGAGCCGCCGGTGACCGTCGGCAGGGTCGGCGCCGTGCGGTCGAGCCGGACGGTGGCCGAGCTGCCCGCGAGCGTCCATGCGGACACGTTCCCGGCGTTGTCGACGCTGCGGAACTGCACCTTGGTGGTGCCCTGGGCCGAGATGGTGACCGAGTTGCCGCTCTGCGGTGCCGACCAGGCGCCGCCGTTGAACGAGGTCTCGTACTGATACCCGGCCAGGCCGGACAGAGGGTCGGTGGAGCCGGAGGCGGTGATCACCTTCGAGGCCGCCGTCGACCAGGTGGTGGAACCACCGGTCACGCTGGTCGGCGTCGTCGGCGCAACCGTGTCGATCATGACGGTCGCACCCGCGGTGCCAACCTGCGGCGCCCAGTCGCTGACGTTGCCGGCCTGATCGCTGACCCGGAACTGGACGAGCGTCATGCCCGGCGTCGAGATCGTGACTGCACCACCGGCCGCGGCGGGCGACCAGGTGCTGCCGTTGTTCGTCGACGTGCGGTACTGATAGGTGCTCGCATCGATGCCGGAGAGCGCGTCGCTGGCCGACACGTTGACCGTCACGGAGCCGGACTTGAGCCAGTTCACCGATCCGCCGGTGGCGCTCACCGTGGGGGCGCTGCGATCCAGCTTGACCGTGCTGCCGGAGCCGACTGGCGACCACGCGGAGGCATTGCCGGCGCCGTCGACCGCGCGGAACTGGAGCAGCGTCTGGCCCTCGGCGCTGACCGTCAGCGAGTTGCCCGAGACCGGGCCCGACCAGGTGAGCCCACCGTCGGTCGACGTCTGGTACTGGTAGCCGGCGACACCCGACAGGGCATCGCTGGCAGCGCCGGCGCTGACGGTCTCCGAGGCCCCAGTTGACCACGAGCCCGAGCCGCCGCTCACGTCCGGCACGGACGGCGCCGTGTGGTCGAGCATGACGGTGCTCTGATCGTCGACGGGCGACCACGCCGAGGCGTTGCCAGCACCGTCCACGGCCCGGAACTGCACCTCGGTCGTGCCCTCGGCGGTGATCTGGGCCGAGCCGCCGCTCGTCGGCTGCGACCAGCTGCTGCCGCCGTCGGTCGACGTCTCGTACTGGTAGGTGACACCACTCAGGTTGTCCGTGGAGCCCGACGCGGAGATGTTCACCGAGGCGAGGTTCTGCCAGGCCGCGGAGCCGCCGCTGACGGCCGGCAGGCTGGGGGCGGTGCGGTCGATATCGACCTCGGACTGCGAGGCGTGGCTGACCAGGCCGACGGCGTCGACGGCCTCGAACTGCACCAGTGTCGAGCCCTCGTCGGTGACCGGCACATCGGTGCCCTGCGCCCATGCCGACCAGGTGTTGCCGGAATCGGTGGACGTGCGGAACTGATAGAACGCGACGCCCGACTGGGCATCGCTGGAGCCGTCGGCCGACACGTCCTCCAGGCTGACGGACTGCCAGCCGGAGAGGGCGCCGCTCAGCGCGGGTTTGCTGGGTGCGGAGTTGTCGACAAGCGCCGTGGCCGGCGCCGACCAGGGGGAGGCGTTGCCGGCCCGGTCACGGGCGCGGAACTCGACCTGGTACGAGCCGGAGGCCGCGATCGTGGTCGTGGAGCCGGACGCAGGAGCCGTCCACAGGGCGCCGTTCTTGGAGACTCGGCTCTGGTACCCGGCGACGCCGCTGCCGACGTCGGTGGAGCCGGACGCCGAGATGCCGACGCTGCCGGTCACCCACGAGCTCGAGCCGCCGCTGACCGTGGGCACGGTCGGCCGGGTCAGGTCGATCGTCCACCGGGCCATGGCGACGCGGATCTTGCCGTTCCGCTTGACGCGGACGCGGAAGGTGTGGCGGCCGGCGTTCAGGCCGCGATAGGTGTGCCCGGCCGTGCAGGGCGCGTAGGCGTGCTTGTCCAGGCGGCAGGCGACGCGGGTTGCCGAGACGGCCTTGAATGCAAAGTGCGCCGAACGGGAGCGGCTGTAGACCGGCGGCCGGGTCGTGATCGTGACCGACAGCGGGCGCACCGCACTCGGGGCCAGCGGCCGCGCCACGGCGGGGGATGCTCCGATCGCGCCGGCCAGGAGGGCGGCGCAGAGCGGGAGCATGATGCGGGGCGAACGGATGAGCGCGTGAGCGCGCGAGGCAGGGGTCATCACAGCGAGGCTCCTTGGGGGGTTCTGGCGCAGCGGGGGGTTCGGGGGTGCGCCGCATCTCACAATTGGGCATTCCTCGCAAAATCGCATGCCGCAAATTGGGGATATCGCAATGTCATGGGCGGCGGTAGGGCGGGCGCCCGGCCGCGGATAGAGTGGCTCGATGGAGACGACATCCCTGCGCGGCCGCGACTACCTGGAGGTCGACGACCTGACGGTCGAGGAGCTCGGCGGACTGCTCGACCTGGCCGACCGGCTGAAGGCGATGCAGCGCGCGCGGCGGCCGCACCGCCTCCTACCCGAGCGGTCGCTGGCCATGATCTTCGAGCGAGCGTCGACGCGCACCCGGGTCTCGTTCGAGGTCGGGATGCACCAGCTGGGCGGCTCGGCCGTGCCGCTGACGGCATCCCAGACCCAGCTCGGGCGAGGAGAGTCGCTGGCCGACACCGGCCGCGTCCTCTCCCGCTACGTCGATGCGATCGTCTTTCGCACCGGCCCCCACGAGCGCCTGGTCGAACTGGCCGAGGCCACCGACGTCCCGGTCGTGAACGCGCTCACCGAGCGTCACCATCCCTGCCAGGCGCTGGCCGATGTGCAGACGCTGCGCGAGCGCCTGGGCCGACTGGCGGGCAAGCGCCTGGCCTGGTTCGGCGACGGCGACAACAACGTCTGCCGGTCGCTGACCGCGGCCGCCGCGATGCTGGGAATGACCGTGGTCATCGCAGCGCCGGAGGGGTACCGGCCGTCGACCGACGAGCTGGCCGCGGCCGGCGGCGATATCTCTGTCGCCGACGACCCGGCCGAGGCCGCCGCCGGCGCGCACGCGCTGGTCACCGACGTCTGGACGAGCATGGGCCAGGAAGAGGAGCGGGAGCGGCGGCTGCGCGATCTCGCGCCCTTCCGGGTCGACGCAGCGCTGGCCGCCGCGGCCGCCCCGGAGCACGTCATCCTCCACTGTCTGCCCGCCCACCCCGGCGAGGAGATCGCCGAGGAGGTGCTGTACGGGCCTCACTCGGCCGTCTGGGACGAGGCCGAGAACCGTCTGCACGCGCAGAAGGCGCTGCTGGCGCGGCTCGTCGCCTGACGCCAGGGGCGACCGCGAGTTCCTATACTCGGCGCTCGTGCACCTCTTCGGCGAGCACGAGCAGGTGGTGGTATGCCACGAGCCCGAGGCGGGCCTGCGGGCGATCATTGCCGTCCACGACACCACGCTGGGGCCGGCCCTGGGTGGGATCCGGATGTGGACCTATGCCTCGGACGAGGCGGCGCTGACCGATGTGCTGCGCCTGTCCCGCGGGATGACCTACAAGAACTCGATGGCCGGCCTACCTCTGGGCGGCGGCAAGACCGTCGTCCTGGGCGACCCGCGAACCGACAAGAGCGATCTCATGTTCCGCGCCCTCGGCCGGTTCATCGATGCTCTGGGCGGCCGGTACATCGCCGCCGAGGACGTCGGCATCTCGATCGCCGACGCTGAGGTGGTGGCCCGGGAGACGCACCATATGAGCGGCCTGCCGGTCGCCGCCGGCGGCTCTGGCGACCCGTCGCCGATGACTGCCTGGGGGATCTTCTGCGGCATGCGCAGCTGCCTGCGCGAGGCGGAGCTGGATGGCTTTCAGGGAATCAGGGTGGCGGTGCAGGGCGCCGGCCATGTCGGTGCCGCCCTCACCGGCCACCTGCTCGCGGCCGGCGCCCGGGTGACCGTCGCCGACATCTACTCGGACCGCACCGGCCCGCTGCGCGCGCTTGGCGCCGAGATCGGCGAGGCGGAGACCATCCACACCGCCGACTGCGACATCTTCGCCCCCTGCGCGCTCGGGGCGGCCATCAACCCGAACACGGTCGGCGAGCTGCGCTGCCGGATCGTCGCCGGCGCGGCCAACAACCAGCTCCTGGACGATGCCATGGGGGACCAGCTCGAGCGGCGCGGCATCGTCTACGCCCCGGACTATGTGATCAACGCCGGCGGCGTGATCAACATCGGCGAGGAGCTGGACGGCGCCTACGACGCCGATCGCGCGCGTCGCAGTGTGGAGCGAATCGAGGGCAACCTGGACGCGGTGTTCGAGCGGGCGCGGGCCGACGGCGTGCCCCCGCACCGGGCTGCGAACCTGATCGCCGAGGAGCGGATCGCCACCGCCCGCGCCGCCCGCGCGGACGCGGTCGCGTCGCTCTACCGACCCTCACCCTCAGGCTGAAGCGGCGCCGACTCCGTAGGCCTGCATCGTCAGCACGATGCGGTCGGAGCGCAGGACGGCGTTGGGCTGCAGTCGTGAGCCGGGCAGGTCGCGCGGATCGTCGCCACGGCGCGACTCATCGACGACGACCGAGCGCTCGAGCAGGTCGACCCGGACCACGTACTCGTACCAGGAGATGTCCCAGGCGACGGTGACCAGCACCGGGCGCGGGAGGTCGATCCCGCCCAGCGAGACGTGCACGACCGGTTCGCCGAGGCTGCGGCTGATGGCGACGATGCGGTCGATGTGGTCGGAGCGATTGAACGCCTCCAGCGCCAGCAGGCGCACGTGGCGGGCGTCGGACTCCCTGCGGCGGGCGTCGAAGAGCTCTGCATAGCGCTCGCGCTCGGCCGCCAACTCCTGCTCGAGCTGGCTGATCCTGGCCGACTGCCGGCCCGTCTCGGCAGCCTGCTCGTCGAGCTGCGCAGCCACCGCGTGATGGCGCGCGATCTCGGCCTTGTGCGCGGCCTCGGACTGGACGGC
>Ga0070714_100000920_pt1 | contig 20866 bp, 20 predicted proteins | sample LARL83metaG_FD_65450 | JGI IMG/M metagenome (GOLD analysis project Ga0070714, IMG submission 65450) | Corn, switchgrass and miscanthus rhizosphere microbial communities from Kellogg Biological Station, Michigan, USA - LAR L8-3 metaG | ecosystem: Host-associated > Plants > Roots > Rhizosphere ... | reverse complement strand
TTCGGTGTCTGGCCCGTATCCATGTCATCAGTTCCTTGCTGAGGAGACCTCGCCAACGTGAGCCGGCTCGGATCATGGGCCCTTCTGGCCGTCCCGCGCTGTGGGCACCCCGATGGCCCGGCCCGGTCGGCCTGGGCGTGTCCGGGGCATACGCGACCTCCTGTCACAGGGCGCGCTCAGCGGGCCGAGCAGCTCGTTGCCGCACCTGAACTGCGGGGGTGAACTCAAGGTTCCATCGGTATGCGCAAATGTCAAGACCCTGAGCGTCTGCTCAGCGCAGGCCCCGGACACGCGTGGCTGGCCGCGGTTGTGGCGCCGGCAGGGACCGTCTCTATGGCCGTGAGAGCGTCCGGTCATCGTTATGCTTCTTCGTGGTTCCTGGACCCAGGATGGAAGGCACGGGGGCGGTGATGGTGACCGGCGCCACCAGAGGGATCGGGCGGGCCGTGGTGGCGGCGCTGACGGTGGCCAGCTGATTCCGCATTCCTGAGGCCGGGCGCAGCGCAAGGAGCAGGTGACGCCGTGAAGACAGAGCGGGCCGACGACGCAGGGCGATGGACCTCGGAGGAGCTTATGCTCCGGGTGGCCTGGCACTACTACAAGGACGAGCTGACCCAGGACGAGGTGGCCAGGCGGCTGTCGGTATCCCGGGCATCGGTCGGCCGGCTGCTCGACCGGGCCAGGAAGATCGGCCTGGTGTCCATCAACCTGAACGCCGAGTACCTCGACGCGTTCGAGCTGAGCGGCGAGCTGCGCCGGACGTTCGGCCTCGCGGAAGCGCTGGTCGTCCCGGACGAGGAGAAGGAGCCGGCCGATCACCACGCCCTGAACGCGCGGATCGGTCTGGGTGGCGCGCAGTTCATGAGCACCCACCTGCGGCCGGGCGGGAGCCTCGGGGTGGGCTGGGGCGAGACCGTCTCCCAGGTGATCGCGGCCACCAACTTCGGCGCGGTCGGGCCGGTCCACATGGTCACGCTGACCGGCGGGGTGGAGAGCTACCTGCCGACCATCCTGTCCTCGAAAGGCGAGGCAACCGCCGAGTCGTCCCAGGTCACCTCCGCCACCGTGATCCCCACGCCGATCATGGCGTCCACGCCCTCACTGGCGGCCGCCCTGCGCGACGAGCCGACCGTCCAGCAGGTCCTGAAGCAGGCGTGCAGCGTGGAGCACGCGCTCGTGGGGGTGGGCACGCCGTCCGTCGACGCCACGATCGTGAGCATGGGCTACCTGAACCCGGCCGACGTCCGGGGGCTCCGCGAGCGAGGCGTGGTCGGCGACATCCTCGGCCAGTTCTTCGACGCCGACGGCAACGTCGTCGAGCTGCCCATCCACGACCGGCGTATCGGGATCGGGCTGTCAGACCTGGTGCACATCCGCAAGGTGGTGGGGGTCGCCGGCGGCCTGCACAAGGCCGAGGCGATCCTCGGCGCACTGCGCGGCGGGTTCCTGGACGTCCTCGTCACCAACGAACTGGCCGCGATCCGGCTGCTCGAGCTCGAGCGCCGCCAGCCGGGACGCGGGAAGCGAAGCTGAGCCCGGGCCGGCGTCAGAACCGGAAGCGAGTCAGGCCGCCCGGCTCCGCCGACAAGGTCACGATCGCCGAGCGTGGCTCGATGCGGTACACATTCCACGGCGGTGGTCCTAGCGACGGTGCGTTGAACGGGGCCGTGATGCCCGACCCGCTGCCGTCGGGTTCGGCCGGCCAGCCGATGTCCGCCCAGGCCTTCGCAATGCGCGCCACCGCCCCCGGCTCGGTCACTCGCGCGGCGTCACCCTCGATGACGACGTCCGCCTCGCGGATCGACACCGCGACCGAACACCGCGGATCGCGGGCGACATTGCGCCCCTTCCGCGTGCCCGCGCCCGTCTGGAACCAGAACGTGCCGTCGAGCCACAGCGCCCCGACCGCGGTCACATGCGGGCTGCCGTCCTCGTTGACGGTGGACAGCCAGGTCGTGCGGGAGTTCGCCGCGTCCGGGGCTGGCGCCGACCCCGCAGCGAGCTTCTCAGCAACTGCGGCCCAATCCACCGGTGGCAGCCCATCCGCCTGACCCAGATTGATGATCTCCATCGGGCATCCCTTCGTTGTCCAGGGCACATCCTGGCTAACAGCATCTGGTAGTTAAGACGCGCGACGACGCGGAAGTCATCGCGCAATCGCGCGTCACGAGCCGTCCGGATAAGCCGCCGTAGAACGGGATCAGGTCCGGCACGCCGGCGTGCGCCCGGTAGGCGCGCAGATCGTCCGGCTCGGCCTGGCCGGCCAGATCCGCGGCCACGGCGTCGCGGAACCTGGCCACCTCCTGGCCGGTCCTGGCCGCGTCCCAGCCCAGCTCCGGCGCCATCAGCGCGGCGGCGTGCGGCGCGGCGGCCAGGCCGCGGTCGCGCACCTCGATCGCCGCCCGGGTCCGCCGGGCCAGCACGTCGTCCAGGCGGACCGCGCCCTCGTGCGTGCAGGCGTAGACGATCTCGGCGGCCAGATAGCCGCCGGCCCCGTCGACCGGCAGCCCGAGTTCCGGCCGGGCGCGGATCAGGCCGAGCAGGTCATCAACACAGGATCCGTAACGCGAAAGCAGCCGGCTGATCTCCCGCAGCGGCAGGCCGTGGTCCGTGGCGATCCGCGGCGCGCTGGCTCGCCGCTCGGCGTACCCGGCCGCGCCCACCAGCGGCACCGTGTCCGTGCGGGACGGCGGGGCGTGCAGGCCCGCCGCGGCGACGTCGATGAGGTCGCGGGCCATGACCCGGTACGTGGTGTACTTCCCGCCGGCGATCGCGGTGAGCCCCGGCGCGACCGTGCTCACCGTGTGCTCGCGGCTGAGCTTGGTGGTGTCCCCGCCCAGGCCCCCGGCCACTAGCGGCCGCAGGCCCGCGAACACGCCCTCGATGTCGGCGTGCGTGAGCGGGCGGCGCAGCATCGCGTTGGCCTTGGCCAGCAGGTAGTCGAGGTCAGCGCGGCTGGCCGAGGGCTGCGCCGGGTCGTGCGGCCACTCGGTGTCGGTGTCCCCGATCAGCCAGTGGTCGCCCCACGGGATCACGAACAGCACGCTCTTCTCGGTCCGGGTCAGCAGCCCGGTGTCCATCCGGATGCAGTCCCGCGGGACCACGATGTGCACGCCCTTGGACGGCCGCACCTGCAGCTGCCCGTCCTGCGCCCCGGCCGGGCCGGCCCAGGCCGCGGTGGTCGTCCAGGCGCCGGTGGCCAGCACGGTCTGCCGGGCGCGGATGCTCAGGTCCGCGCCGGTGAGCAGGTCGTGCGCGGTCACGCCGGTGACCCGCCGGCCCTCGGTGCGCACGCCGTCCATGCGCACGTTGGTGGCGAGCGCCGCGCCGTACCCGGCCGCGGTCCTGGCCAGGCAGGCCACCATCCGCGCGTCGTCCTCCTGCGCGTCGTAGAACTGCACCGCCCCGACCAGGGCATCCGGCCGCAGCGCCGGCGCCAGCCGCAGGGCGCCGGCCCGGGACAGGTGCCGGGCCCGCGGCACCGCCCGCCGCCCGCCGATGCTGTCGTAGAGCAGCAGCCCGGCCCCCACGTACGGCCGCTCCCAGCCGCGGTGGGTGAGCGGCCAGAGGAACGGCACCGGCCGGACCAGGTGCGGGGCCAGCTCGGTGAGCAGCAGCTTGCGCTCCCGCAGCGCCTCGCGCACCAGGCCGAAGTCGAGCATCTCCAGGTAGCGCAGGCCGCCGTGGATGAGCTTGCTCGACTTGCTCGACGCGCCCGCGGCGTAGTCCCTGGCCTCGATCAGCGCCACGCTCAGGCCCCGGGTCGCCGCGTCCACCGCGGCGCCGGTCCCGGTCACCCCGCCGCCCACCACGAGGATGTCGAACTCCTCGCTGGCCATCCGGCCCAGCGACCACTCCCGGTGCCGCGGGCTCAGCGCGGTCTGGTCAGGCGCCGTGTGGTCCGGCCCGGGGCGGTCCGCGGTCATGACGCCAGCGACCGGGACAGCACGGTCTGCCAGGCCTGCCGGACCGCGCCGCGGGCGTCCTCGGGCAGCGCCGGGCGGACGGCGGCCCCGGTCTCGAACGGCAGGCCCGCCAGCGCGGCGAGGTCCCACAGCCCGGCTCCGAGGCCGGCCAGCGCGCCCGCCCCGAGCGCGGTGACCTCGGGCGCGGCCGGGCGTTCCAGCACGGTGCCGGTCAGGTCGGCGATGGCCTGCAGCAGCGAGTCGTTGCGGCTCATGCCCCCGTCCACGCGGATCGCCCGCAGCGGCCCGCCGATCCCGCCGGCGACCGCGTCGATCGCGTCGGCCACCTGGTGCGCCACGCCGAGCAGCGCGGCCTCCGCCACGTCGGCCGCGCCGGTGTCCGCGGTCAGGCCCACGAGGTCGGCCCGCGGTGCCGCCCCCCAGCGCGGCGTGCCCAGGCCGAACAGCGCGGGCACGCACCACGGGCCGGCGGTCCCGCGCCGGGCGGCGGCGGCGACCGCACCGTCCCTGATCACCGGCCAGGTCCCGTCGGCCAGCACGCCGAGCTGCCGCAGCCACGTGGTGACCCCGCCCGCGTTGGGCACGAACCCCTCCAGCCCGTAGGCGGTGTCGTCCCCCAGCGCCCAGGCACAGCTCGACACCACGCCCGCGGGCACCCGGTCCAGCGGGGCGCCGCCCGCGTGACACCACAGGAACGCGCCGGTGCCCAGGGTCAGCTTGGCCATCCCCTGGCGCCAGCAGCGCTGCCCGAACAGCGCGGCCTGCTGGTCGCCGATGCTGGCCGCGATCACGGCCCGCCCGCCGCACACCCGCGGGTCGGTCACGGCCAGCCGCCCGGCCGTGCTGACCACCGCCGGCAGCATCGCGGCCGGCACGCCGAACAGCTCGAGCAGGTCGGGGTCCCACGCCGACGTGGCCAGGCTGAACAGCATGGTCCTCGCGGCCATGGACGGCTCGGTGACGTGCACCCTCCCGCCGCTGAGGTGCCAGGTCAGCCAGCAGTTGACGTCACCGAACAGCAGGTCACCGGCCGCGGCCCGGCGCCGGATGTCCTCGGTCAGCAGCCAGGACAGTTTTGACGCGCTGAACGCTGCTTCCACCGGCAGTCCCGTGCGCCGCCGGATCTCGGTCTCGTGGCTGGTCCCGCGCAGTTCGTCACAGCGGGCGGCGGCCCGGCTGTCCCGCCAGCTGATCGCCGGGTACACGGCCTTTCCCGTCGCCCGGTCCCACACCACGAACGTCTCTGTCTGCGCGGCCAGGCCGATCGCGGCGACGTCGGCCCAGCTCACGCTCGCCTGGCTCATGGTGTCGGCGATCGCCGCGAGCACGCTGTCCAGCAGCCCGGCCGCGTCATGCTCCACCCAGCCCGGCTGCGGGAACGAGCTCGCTACCGGGCGGCTGGCCTGCGCCAGCGGGCGCAGCGACCGGTCCAGGGCCACGCACCGGCTCGACGAGCTGCCCTGGTCGACGGCCAGGATGACCGGCGTCACGCGGTTTCCGGGCCCTCCGCGGCGCGGAGCACCTCACGGACCTGCCCGGCGATCGACGGGCCGCCGGGCAGCTGCCCCTCGAAGATCGCGCCGCCGATGGTGAAGCCCCAGGCCCCGGCCTGGTCCAGGGCCCTGATCTGGGCCACGCTGGCCACCGACCCGGCCGCGATCACCGGGCCGCTCGCGGCCCGGACCACGGCCCGGGTCAGCTCGGCCGCGTCCGCGGTCTGGTGCCGGTAGGCGAGCAGGTCGAGGCCGTAGACCCCGTCCAGGTCGGTGATCAGGCGGGCGCTCTCGGCGATCTCCGCGATGTCGCCCTGCAGGATGCTGGGGTGGCCGACCACGATGCCGGGGAAGGGGCAGTACTTTACCCGCCCGCCCTGCCCTTCGCCGCCCCCGTTCAGCACCCGGAGCCCGTCCTCCGGGTGGGTCCCGCCGAGCAGCCAGTCCACGCCGATCTCGGCCGAGGCCGCGACCGAGCGCAGCTCCTCCTCCTTGGTGGTCGAGACCACCTCGAGCATGACCTCCAGGCCGTCCTCGTGCGCCCGGGCGCAGACCTCCTGCAGGTCCTTGACGCCCGCGCCGATGTCCTTAAACCCGACGTACCGCAAGCCGCACCCGCGGATCTGCTCGTAAACGCCGGTCGGGTTGTCCACGGTCCGGTCGTGGTGGGTCAGCATGAACACGAACTCGATCACTGGAGCTCTCCTCGGTGAGCGGCAGCAGGTCGGCGATGCCGTCGATGACGTAATCCAGGTGCTGCGGCGCGCGGGCGGCCTCGTCCGCGTCGGTCACGCCGGACAGCACCAGCACGCTGGTCATGCCCACCGAGCGGCTCATGGCCACGTCGGTGGAGATCCGGTCGCCCACGACGGCCGCCTCGCCGGCCTCGACCCCCAGCCGGCGCAGCAGCTCGGCCGCCATGTGCTCGCTCGGCTTGCCCATGATGGCCTCGGCGCGCGCCTCGGTGCACGCCTCCACCGCGGCCAGCATCGCGGCGCAGTCCGGCAGCCCGCCGTCCGGGGTCGGGCAGAACGGGTCGGGGTTGGTGGCGACGATCGCGGCGCCGAAGTGCCGGACCGCGCGGTAGGCGCTCAGCAGCTTGTCGTAGCTGAACGTGCGGTCGAACGAGACCACGACCACCCCGGCCTCGGCCGGGTCGGTGGTGACCGCGATCCCCGCGGCGGCCAGCGTCTCGTCCACCAGCGGCTCGGCCACGGTGAGCACGGCCTGCCCGGGATGGCGGCCGGCCAGGTACGCGGTCAGCACGCCGAGCGGGGTGACCACGTCGCCGGGGTCGGCGGGTATCCCGAGGCCGGTCAGGGCCTCGGCGTAGCTGACCGGGCTGCGCAGCGGGTTGTTGGTCAGGAACACCAGGCGCGACCCCGCGGCGCGGATCCGCGCGATGGTCTCGGCGGCGCCGGGGAGCAGCTTGCCGCCCAGGTACACGGTCCCGTCGAGGTCCAGGGCGTACCCGCGGAACACCCGGGGCGGGCGGCGGAACATCATCGCTGCCTCACCGTGGTCCCGGCGAGCCCCGCAGCCCCGGCCAGTACCGCCTCGACGTCCGCTTCCTCCCACGCGCCGAGCAGCATCGCGAGATCGGCCACGCAGATCCGCTGCCGCATCAGCGGGCTGGCGGCCACGGCCCACCGGGCCGTCTCGTCGTCCACGGGCTCGGCCAGGTCGCAGAACCGGGCCGGAAGCCCGGCCGTGCGCAGCGCGGTGATGATCGCCTCCGGCTCGGTGAGGATGCCGTTGAGCACCTCGATGTGAGCCGGCCAGGACGCCCGCAGCGCGGCCAGCGGGTCGGAACCGAGCCGCCGCAGCTTCTTGGCGTAGTCGGCGAAGCACTCCGCGGCCATGGCCCCGGACGGGTCGATGGCCGCGAACGTGCGGCCGATGCGGCCGGACACCTCGTCGGGGTCGGGCCGCGCGGCGGGCCGGCCGAGACCGCCGTCGGCGATGCGGCCCAGCACGTGGGCCCAGGTCCGCGCGGCCACCACGCTCGCCACGCCCACCTGCGTGCCGTGGAAGCTGCCGGGCTCGCCGCGCGCGGTCGCGGCCATCTCCAGCAGGTGGCTGACCGCGTGCTCCATGCCCGACGCGGGCGCGGTCGACCCGGCCACCCCCATGCCGATGCCGCTCAGCGTCAGGATCCCGGCCAGCTCCGCCAGCGGCCCTGATCCATCGCCCCCTGAGGCAGGGGAGAAAGCGGTGGCGGCCAACTCCAGCAGGCGCGCGCCCCGCGCCCGGACCAGCCCTGCGACGGTGGGGTGGTACGGCGGATCACCGGCTGGGACGCCAGCCGGCGGGCCGGGGGTGGCTCGGGTCAGAGCACCGGCCAGGTACCAGTCGGCGGGGGCGGTGAACATGGCCATGAGGTCGCCGGCCCCGGCCCGGTTCAGGTCCGGCGGGGCGTCCTGCAGCACGGCCGGGTCGATGACCAGGGCGTCCGGCCACCGGGACGGAGTGGTCCGCTTGACCCCGTGCCGCAGCAGCACGGAGAACGGGTCGGCGTAACCGTTGACGCTGGTCGCGGTCTGCACGGTGACCAGCGGGGCCGCCGCGGGCGCCGCGGCCTTGCCGATGTCGGTGATCGTGCCCGAGCCCACGGTGACCACGCAGCCCGCGCCCGCGGCCGCCGCCGTGGCCGCGGCGACCGTGGCCTCGTCGGCGTGCACCTGCCCGTCGTCGGGCCCGACGGTCACCCAGTCCACGGCGCCGCTGCGGTCCAGGGCCTGCTCGACCGCGGCGCGCAGGTCCCGGCCGCCCGTTGACATGGCCGTGGCCGCGGCGAGCACCACCACGCCGGAGCCGCCCGGGAGGTCCGCGACCACCTCGGCCAGGCGGTCCACGGCGCCCGGGCCCGCCACCACCCGGCCCAGGCCCAGCGGCTTCAGCTGGCCAGCGTCGCCGGCCAGCTCGCGGCGTATCCCGTCGAGGTCCAGCCCGGTCCCGGAGCTCAAGCGAGCGCTCCTTCCACGCCGTCGTAGAGCGCGCGGTACTGCGCGTACCTCTCCTCATAGAGTGTCCGCGTCCGCTCGTCGGGCTGGTAACCGCGGGCCGACGGCGTCACCGTCCGCGCCACCGCGTCGGCCGCGTCGCGGAACGTCCCCGCGGCCAGGCCGGCCAGGATCGCCGCGCCCAGCGCGGTGGGCTCGTCGGCCAGGACCGGCCGCACGGTCCGCCCGGTCACGTCGGCCTTGATCTGCAGCCACAGCTCGCTGCGGGCCCCGCCGCCGACCACCCGGATCTCCTGGCCGGCCAGGCCGAGCGCGTCCATCCGCCCGAGCACGTCGCGCAGCGCGAACGAGCAGCCCTCCACCACGGCCCGGGCCAGGTGGCTGCGTTCGTGGTTCATGGACAGGCCGGCGAACACCCCGCGCATCCGGTCGTTCCACCGGGGCACGGTGGCCCCGGACAGGGCGGGCACGAACAGCGCGCCGTCGGACCCGGCCGGGGCGCGCGCGGCCAGTTCGAACAGCCCGGCCTGATCGATGCCCAGCACGGACGTCGCGCACCACAGCGTGCTGCCCCCGGAGACGAAGCCGGGGTTCTCCACCAGCAGCAGCCCGGTGATCGCGTGCGCGTGCGTCTCCACCACGTGCTCGGCGTCGAACACCGCGCTCGGCGCCGTGGCCGCCACCGGCTCGGCGGTGCCGGTCACGTCGGCGACCAGGCCAGGCACCACCGCGCCCGCGCCCACGCAGGCGGCGTGCTCGTCCCCGGTCCCGACCACGACCGTGGCGTCGCGGCTGAGCCCGAGGTCGGCCGCGGCCTCGTCGGTCAGCGTCCCGGCGACCTCGGCCGACGGGCGGATCTCGGCCAGCAGGCCGGGATCGAGGCCGGTCGCGTCGAGCATGCCGTCGTCCCAGGTGCCGCTCTGCACGTCGTAGAGCAGGGTGGACGACGCGTTCGCGTGGTCCTGGGCCAGCGCCCCGGTGAGCCAGCCGAGCATGTAGCCGCCGACCGGGGGGAAGCAGCGTGCCTGGCGGAACGTGTCCGGCTCGTGCTCGCGCAGCCACATCAGCTTGGGCGCGATGTGCGAGGCGTCCGCGTTCAGCCCGGTGGTGGCGAAGATCCGGTCCGGCCCCAGGTCGCGGGACAGCGCGGCAGCCTGCCCGGTGGCCCTGCGGTCCAGCCAGATGATGCCCGGGCGCAGCGGCTGCAGCTGGTCGTCCACCGCGACCACGCCGTCCACCTGGGAGGCCAGGCCGAGGTGCGTGACCTCCGAGGCGGCGACGCCGGAGCGGGTGATCAGCTGGCGGACCGCGATCGTGAGGCCGGTCTGCCAGTCCGCGGGGTCCTGCTCGGCCCAGCCGTTGGCCGGGTGCAGCATCGCGCAGCCCTGCCCGGCGGACGCGACCATCCGCCCGTCCGGGTCGAGCAGCACCGCCTTCACGCTCTGGGAACCGATATCAGCGCCGATCAGGTAGCCCATCTCGTGCCCTTATCCCATGCGTGTTCTGTGCCTGGCCCGGAGCCCGGGCCAGGCACTGCCGCGGTCACCTGGCCGGTGCTACAGGCCTTCGTTGACCAGCCGGCCAGCGGACTCGTATTTCTCCCGGTTCCTGTGCTTCAGGTAGAACGCGGCACCGACGCCGCCCAGGACCACCAGCAGGTCGATGGGCCCGAGCCAGTTCGCGTAGCTGTACCCGCTGCCCAGGAACTGGATGTTGTCGAACAGCAGGTAGACCACGAAGGCCTGGGAGATGAAGGCCAGCGCGGGCGCGACGATCGTCTTCCACCAGTGCACCTCGTCCTCGTGGTGCCGCCGGAAGTAGATCAGGATGGCCAGCGACACCAGCGCCTGGACCGACAGGATCACGATCACGCCCATGACCGCCATCAGCCCGTAGAGCTGGATGTAGGCCTGGCTGGCCGGGTCGTTGGTCCCGGTGAACACCGCGAACCCGATCACGATCAGCGCGGCGATGACGGACTGGGTGATGGACGCGATGTGCGGGCTCTTCCACCTCGGATGGGTCCGGCCCAGCGAGCGGGGCAGCAGCCCCTCGCGGCCGAGCGAGTAGAAGTACCGCGAGGTGGTGTTGTGGAACGCCATGCCGCAGGCGAACGACCCGGTGATGATCAGGTAGCTGAGCAGCGAGCCGACCCACCGCCCGGCGATCGCGTTCGCCGGGCTCAGGTAGTAGTGCGCGGCGTCGTTCTGGGCCTGGTGCGCGGCGGCGTTCACGGTGGCGTACCCGGCGAACGGCGCCCAGCTGGTGATGATGTAGAAGATCCCCAGCCCGATCACCGAGATGTACATGGCCCGCGGCACGATCCGCTTCGGGTTCTTGGACTCCTCGCCGTAGTTGGGCGCCATCTCAAACCCGACCCAGGACCAGAACGCGAAGAACAGCCCGACGCCGATGGCCCCGGCGGCCACCCCGTGCGAGGCGGGGAGCGCCTTGAACGCGTTCACCGGGTTGATCGCGGCCCAGGGGAGGCCGCCGTGGCCGAACATGAACCCGTCGAAGATCAGCAGCATCACGATCTCGGCGATCAGGCCGATGCCGAGCACGATGCTGGACAGCCTGATGTCGAAGTAGGTGAGCAGCGAGATGATCAGCACCATGGCCAGGGCCAGCCACGGCCAGGCCACGTTCACGCCGAACTGGGCCAGCTTGAGGTTGAGGAAGTAGGCGAAGCCGCCGCACAGCGAGGCCTCGAAGACCGAGTAGGCCAGCACGGACCCGAACCCGGTGCCCATGCCGATCTCCCGGCCGAGGCCGTGGCTGATGTAGGAGTAGAAGCCGCCGGCCGTGGTCTTCTTGCGGGCCATGGCCACGTACCCGACCGAGAAGATGACCAGCACGATCGTGGCGAAGAGGAACGCGGCGGGCGCGCCGACGCCGTTGCCGAAACCGACCACGATCGGGGTGTTGAACAGCATCGCCGAGATCGGGGCGGAGCCGGTTACGGTGAGGAACAGCACCCCCCAGATGCCGATCGCGCCCTTCCTGAGCTTGTGGACGTCGGCGCGCTCCGAGATGTCCACGCTCTCCAACATGCCGGTCTTGTGCACGGTGACCTGGGGGGCACCGTCACCGCCGGCTCCGGTCTGCTCTTGGGTATCCGACATGCAGCCAGCCTCCTCAAAGGGCCAGGCCTCGTGCGCAGCTCCCAGGGGCTGGGCACGACGGGGGTTGGGCCGCCGCAGCCCGGGACGGTGCTGCAGTCGGCGGGGAGAACGGGATGGGCCGCCGGAGCACCGGACGGCGGGAGGTGCGGAGGAGAGACGGGGCGATTCGGCCGGGCCCATGGGAGGCGGTCCGCCGGTTTGTGGTGCGACCGATCACGGCCGTCATGTCCCCTCCTCGGCATGCCGAGCTGGCACGTGCCCGTGGGGACTGCGTATGCCGAGATCGCCGGGTGTGCCACGGCACCTTCGACATTCCTCGTCGCCCGCCGGAACCCGACCGTAACATACCGAATTCTGGGCAGACAAGAGTTTTGGTCCTCCCTAACCTGGTAAAGCCCACCCTTGACTGTTAGGTCGGACCGATACATGATTTGGTCTGGTATGGGTTCGCGGCAGGGTGCGCAAACCCTCCGCACGCTGGGGCCTACGAAGGCGGGGCGATGCACGACTACGACGTCTTCACGGTCGAGTCCAAGGCTGAGGTCCTGGACAAGTCGCGCGAGTTCTGGAACCCCGGCAAGACCGATTTCTGGTCCGAGACCGGGGTCGACCTCGTCATCGACCGCCGGGAAAGTTACTTCATCTGGGACATGTCCGGGATCCGCCTCATCGACGTGCACCTGAACGGCGGCACCTACAACCTGGGGCACCGCAACCCGGAGCTGGTCGAGGCCATCACGATCGGCATGCGGTCGTTCGACATCGGGAACCACCACTTCCCCTCCAGCGCCCGGGCCGCGCTGGCCCAGGCGCTCGTGCACACCGCCCCGCCGAACCTGACCAAGGTGGTCTACGGCAGCGGCGGGGGAGAGGCCATCGACATCGCGCTGAAGACCGCGCGGCACGCCACCAAGCGGCGCAAGATCGTCTCGATCATCAAGGCCTACCACGGGCACACCGGCCTGGCCGTGGCCACCGGGGACGACCGCTTCTCCCAGCTGTTCCTCATCGACACCCAGGACTTCACACACGTCCCGTTCAACGACATCGCGGCCATGGAGCAGGCGCTGGCCGGGGGCGACGTGGCGGCGGTGATCATGGAGACGATCCCGGCCACGTACGGGTTCCCGCTGCCCCAGCCCGGCTACCTGGAGGCGGTCAAGGCGCTCTGCGAGCGGCACGGAACGCTCTACATCGCCGACGAGGTGCAGACCGGGCTGATGCGCACCGGTGAGATGTGGGCGATCACCAAGCACGGCATCGAGCCCGACATCCTGGTCACCGGCAAGGGCCTGTCCGGCGGCATGTACCCGATCGCCGCCGTGCTGGTCAGCGAGCGGTGCGCGGGCTGGCTCACCGAGGACGGCTTCGCGCACATCTCCAGCTTCGGCGGGGCCGAGCTCGGCTGCGTGGCCGCGCTGAAGACCCTCGAGATCTGCGGCCGGCCCGAGACGCGGTCGATGGTCCACTACATCTCCGCCATGGTCGGCCGGGGGCTGCGCGGCATCCAGGCCAGGTACCCGGACTGGTTCACCGGGATCAGGCAGAACGGCGTGGTCATGGGCCTGGAGTTCGATCATCCCGAGGGGGCGAAGATCGTCATGCGGCACCTGTACCGGAACGGGGTCTGGGCCATCTTCTCGACCCTCGACCCGCGCGTGCTGCAGTACAAACCCGGGGTGCTGATGACTCCCGAGCTGTGCGAGGAACTCCTCGAGCGCACCGAGGCGGGCATCGGTGCCGCCTACGCCGAGGTCCGCCGGTCGCCCGGGAAGGCCGGCCGGTGACCGCCCCCGTGGTCGGCGACGCCGTGGTCGGCGAGCCCGTGGCCGGCGACGCCGCGGGGTTGGCCGAAGGCGCCAGGAGGCCGGCCAGCGTGGCGGCGGGCGGGATCGAGCCGGCCGGCGCGGCGGCGATTTACCGGGCCCGGCAGATGCTGGCCCGGGCCCACTGGGCGGCCGGCGCGTTCTCCAGCTACGACCGGCCCGCGGTGCTGCGCATCGCCGAGGCGGTGGCCGCGGCGGCGCACGCGGAGTCCCGCCGGTACGCGGAGTGGGCGGTGCGGGAAACCGGGTTCGGCGTGGTCGAGCACAAGGTCATCAAGAACGAGGCCAGCTCGCTCGGGATCCTGCAGCGCTATCGGGACGAGGACTACGTGAGCCCGCGGATCGACCCCGTGGCCAAGATCCTCGCCCTGCCCCGCCCGGCCGGGGTGATCCTGGCCCTGACCCCGTCCACCAACCCCGTGTGCAGCGTGTTCTTCAAGGTCCTCCTGGCCCTGCTGACCAGGAACGCGATCGTGGTCAGCCCGCACCCGATGGCCCAGGGGTGCTGCGTGGACGCGGCCCGGCTGCTGGCCGGCGTGGCCACCGAGGCCGGGGCCCCGGACGGCGTGATCCAGGTGGTGCCGAACCCCACGGTCCCGCTGATCGAGGCGCTGATGGCGGACTCAGTCACCGACGTGATCGTGGCCACCGGCGGCACGGCCGTGGTCCGGGCCGCGCACCGGTCGGGCAACCCCGCGCTCGGCGTGGGCCCGGGCAACGTGCCGGTGCTGGTGGACGAGACCGCGGACCTGGCCGCGGCGGCCCGCCGGATCGCCGACAGCAAGGCCTTCGACAACGCGGTGCTGTGCACGAACGAGTCCGTGCTCGTGGTCCAGGAAACGGTGGCCGACCGGCTGCTGCGCGAGCTGCAGCGGCAGCAGGCGGCCCTGCTCGACGACGCCGACCGGGACCGGATCCGCGCGTACCTGTTCCCCGACGGCCGCCTCAACGGCGAGGCGATCGGCAAGGATGCCGCGTGGATCGCGAGCCGGGCCGGGGTCAGGGTTCCCCCGCGGACTCGCGTACTGCTCGCGCCCTTTGAGCACGTGGTGGGCGAGGAGCCGCTCGCGCACGAAAAGCTCTGCCCCGTGCTCGGCGTGGTCAGGGCCGAGTCGGCCGAGCGCGGGATCGAGACCGCCCGCGCGGTGGTCAGGCTGGGCGGTGCCGGTCACTCGGCGGCGATCCACAGCACCGACCCGCGCGTGATCATGCGCTACGGCACGCGGGTGCCGGTGCTCAGGGTCGCGGTCAACGTGGGGAACAGCACCGGCAGCGCCGGGCTCGACACCAACCTCGCGCCGTCGATGACGCTCGGCACCGGGTTCATCGGCCGCAGCTCGATCGGGGAGAACCTCGAGCCCCGGCACCTGGTCAACTGGACCCGGGTGGCCTACAACTCCGCCGCGGACGTGCCGTTCGACGACTTCGCGGGGATCGTCGCCTGGGAGCCGCCGGACGGGCCGGTGCCCGGCTACCCGCAGGCGTCGAACCTGTCCGGCGTGGCGCCCGGCCCGCGGGCCAGCGCGCCTGCGCCGAGCGCGGCGGTCCCGGACGCGGTCAGGGAGCAGCTGCGGGCCCTGATCGTCGAAGAGCTCGAACAGCTCCTCAAGAGGTAACCGTGGCCGAACTGCGATCGTTCATCTTCCTCGACCAGCTGCAGCCGCAGACCATGTGCTACCTCGGCACCTGGGTGCGGGGGCGGCTGCCGCGGTCCGGCGTGGCCGCGCAGGTGATCGAGATCGCGCCGGGCCTGGACATCGAGCCGCTGACCGACGTCGCGCTCAAGGAGGCCGACGTCCAGGCCGGGATCCTGGTCGTGGAACGGCAGTTCGGCTACCTGGAGCTGCACGGGACCACCGACGCGGTGAAGGCGGCGGCCGGCTCGGTCCTGGAGGCGCTCGGGGTCAGCGCGACGTCCGCGACCAAGCCGCAGGTCCTCGCGTCGCGGATCATCACCCGGGTGGACGCCCAGCACGCGTTCCTGGTCAACAGGAACAAGCTCGGGTCGATGGTGCTGCCCGGCGAGTCGCTGTTCGTGTTCGAGCTGCAGCCCGCGTCGTACGCGATCCTGGCCGCCAACGAGGCCGAGAAAGAGGCGCGCATCAAGATCGTGGACTACCGGATGATCGGCGCCACCGGCCGGGTCTACCTGTCCGGCCTCGAAGACGACGTCCGCCAGGCCGCGGACGCGGTGACCGCCGTGCTGGGCGAGCCCCGGTGACCGCGATGGACGCGGCCGAGCTGCGCCAGCTGGTGCGCGAGGTGCTCCGCGACCTGCTGCCCGCTCAGCCCGCGACCCCGCCGGCCGCCGCGACTAGCCAGGCCGGGCCCGTGCCGTCGGGGCTCCCGGCGGCCCCTCCCATCTCCGACCCCGCCCCGTCACGGCCCACGCCAGGCGGGCCGTCCGACGGGACGGTGCCGGTCCGCCTGGCCACCGACGAGGACCTGCGGGAGTTCGTGCTCCGGGTGCTCCGGCTGGCCGACAACCCCAAGCGCCGCCGGGACCTGCTGGCTGGCCGGCTTCGGTTCACGCTCGGGCCGGGCGCCGCCGCCAGCGCCGCGTCCGCCGCGCAGGCCGGGCCCGCCGTGCCTACCGGCGTGCCGGGGGGGAACGGGCAGCGGCCGGGCCCCAGCGCTACCCCGAGCCACCGGATCGGCAAGGGGGCGGTGACCGAGCGCGCGGTGCAGGCCGCGGCCGACGCGGGGGTCCGGCTGGTGCTCGGCCCGCGCGCGGTGCTGACCCCGCTGGCGCGTGACCGGGCCCGCGCCCTCGGGGTCCCGATCGAGAAGGAGCGGTGATGCTGCAAGCAGTGGTCGTCGGGAACGTCTGGTCCACCAAGCGGATCGACGGGCTGCCCAGCGGGGCCTTTCTCGAGGTCGAGGTGACCGGGTCGGGGGAGCGGCTGGTCGCGTTCGACGTGCTCGGCAGCGGCCAGGGCGAGCGGGTTCTGGTCGCGCAGGGCTCGGTGGCGTCCGGCTGGCTGCCGGGCCGCCCGCCGGTCGACGCGCTCATCGTCGGCTCCATCGACGAGCCGGCCGCCCCGGCGGCCAAGCCCCGCAGGAAGCGGCCGGATTCATGATCACGAGCGCCGGGCGCGAGGGGCCCGCCGCGGTTGGGGGCCGAGACGGCCCGGAGAGCGTGTCGGCACAGGACGCGCGGAAACTCAAGGAGAGGCAGATATGGCGCAGAATGCTCTCGGCATGATCGAGACCAAGGGCTACGTGGCGGCCCTGGCCGCCGCCGACGCCATGGTCAAGGCGGCCAACGTGGTGATCGTCGGCCGCCAGGAGGTCGGCGACGGGCTGGTGGCCGTGATCATCAACGGCGACGTGGGCGCGGTCAAGGCGGCCACCGAGGCGGGCGCGGAGACCGCGTCGAGCGTGGGCGAGCTGGTCTCGGTGCACGTGATCCCGCGGCCGCACGGCGAGCTCGGCAAGCACTTCGTTGTCGCCGAGTAAGACCGGCCGCGCCACCACCGCGACCCGCATCGAGCTGCGGGTGTACCTGCCCATCGCGGGCCTGCAGCGGCAGTTCGCGGCCTACCTCGCCGTGCCCACCCGGGCCCGGGGCTACCCGCCCACCGAGGGCGATCACGCGCTGATCGTCGAGATCGCGCCCGGGCTGGCCATCGAGCGGGTCACCGACCTCGCGCTGCGGGCCGAGCCCGCGGTGGAGCCGGGGATCCTGTTCGTGGAGCGGCACTTCGGGGTGCTGGAGGTGCACTCCCGGCACGAGGAGCACGTCACGCGGGCGGGCCAGGCCATCCTGGAGGGGATCGGGCGCAGCGCGGGTGACCAGTTGCGGCCCCGGCTGCTGTACTCCGATGTGATCGAGGACATCACCGACCAGCAGGCGATCATCATTAACCGGTCCCGGCAGGCATCCATGATCATGCCGGGGCAGTCGCTGCTGGTCTGCGAGATGGCGCCCGCCCTGTTCGCGGCCGTGGCGGCGAACGAGGCCGAGCGGGCGGCGCCGGAGAACACGCTGGTCGACGTGAACATGATCGGCGCGTCCGGGCGGCTGTACATCGCCGGGACCACCGAGGGCGTGGGCCGGGCCGCCGCCGAGATCGAGCGGCTGCTGGCCGGCATCGAGGGAAGGGAGCCGGCGTGAGTGTCGTGCCGGAGGCGCGCCGATGAGCACCGTGCCGGAGGCGCGCCGATGAGCACCGCGCCGGACGCTCAGGGCGCGGTCTCCCCGGACGAGATCCTGCGCGGCTACGACCCGTACGCCCGCGCCGCGCTGGAGCCGTTCGGGTTCTCCGCGCAGGCCGGGCTGACCCTGCTCAGCCTGTCCGAGAACGCCACCTACCGGGTCGACGACCCGCAGGACGGGCGCACCGCCGTGCTGCGGGTGCACCGCACCGGCTACCACCCGCCGGGCGCGGTCGCCTCCGAGCTGGCCTGGCTCCAGGCGCTGCGCCGGGACGAGGGGCTGCTCACCCCCGCGGTGTTCCTGGCCCCGGACGGCCGGGAGGTGGTTGACGTCACCATCGGCCCGCTGACCAGGCAGACCGTGCTGTTCGAGTGGCTGGACGGCACCGAGCCGCCCGAGGACGACCTGGCCGACAAGTTCGAGCTGCTCGGCGAGATCTGCGCGCAGATGCACCGGCACTCCAGGAGCTGGGTCAAGCCCGCCTCGTTCGTGCGGTTCTCCTGGGACTTCGACAGCTGCGTGGGCGAGACCGGCCGCTGGGGCCGGTGGCAGGACGGCATCGGGGTCGGCCCCGGGGAACTCGCGGTCCTGGAGCGCGCGTCGGCGCTGATGCGGGACCGGCTGCGCCGCTTCGGCACCGGCCCGGACCGGTTCGGGCTCATCCACGCGGACGTACGCCTGGCCAACCTGCTCGTGAGCGGGCCCGACATCCAGGTCATCGACTTCGACGACTGCGGGTTCGGCTGGTTCCTGTTCGACCTCGGCACGGCCCTGAGCTTCTTTGAGCACGATCCCCGGGTGCCCGCGCTGTGCGACGCCTGGGAGCGCGGCTACCGCCGGATCCAGCCGCTCGCGGCGGAGGACGCCGCGGAGATCCCCACGTTCGTGCTGCTGCGGCGGCTGCAGCTGGTCGCCTGGGTCGGCTCGCACCGGTTCGCCGACGCGGCCCGCGAGCTCGGCGCCGAGTTCACCACCGGCGCCTGCGAGCTCGCCGAGCGCTACCTGTCCACCACGTCGTAAGGAGCTGCGATGTTCACCTCGATCAGCGGCCGTTCGGTGCTCGTGACCGGCGGCAGCAAGGGAATCGGCAAGGGCCTGGCCGCCGGGTTCGCGGGAGAGGGCGCCCAGGTGCTGATCGTCGGCCGGGACCGCGAGGCCGGCGAGCAGGCCGCGGCCGAGCTGAGCGGGAAGGGCGGCGGCCCGGTGACCTTCTTCCAGGGGGACGTCAGCTCGGCGGAGAGCTGCGCGGCCGCGGTGGCCGCGGCCGAAGACCAGCATGGCGGGCTCGACGTCGTGTGCTGCAACGCGGGCATCTTCCCGTCCGCGCGGCTGGCCGAGATGACCCCGGAAGGGCTGGAGGAGGTGCTCGGGATCAACCTGAAGGGGACGTTCTTCACCGTGCAGGCGGCGCTGCCCGCGCTCGAGCGTTCTGGCCACGGCCGGGTCATCCTGACCTCGTCGATCACCGGCCCGATCACCGGCTTCAGCGGGTGGACGCACTACGGCGCGAGCAAGGCCGGGCAGCTCGGCTTCATGCGCTCGGCCGCGCTCGAGCTGGCCAAGCGCGGGATAACGGTCAACGCGGTGCTGCCGGGCAACGTCATGACCGAGGGCCTGGCCGACATGGGCGCGGACTACATCGCCACGATGGAGGCCTCTATCCCGCTCAAGCACCTGGGCAGCATCGAGGACATCGCCAACGCGGCCCTGTTCCTGGCCACCGACGAAGCGGCCTACATCACCGCTCAGACGATCGTGATCGACGGAGGTCAGATCGTGCCCGAGTCGCTGGAGGCCATGGACTAATGCCGGCCGACAGCCTCCCGGCTGATCCCGCGGTCGGTGCCCGGCTCCGGCCGCGCGCCGGGCCCGACCGGCGGCTGGTCGAGGACGCCCGGCACCGGCTGCTCGACCTCATCTCCTCCGGTGCGTTGCGGCCCGGCGACCGGCTCGGCACCGAGCGGGAGCTCGCCGCCCAGCTGTCGGTCAGCCGGTCCACGCTGCGCCAGGTGCTGGCCGTGCTGGCCGACAGCGGCATCATCCGCCGGGTGCCGGGCCGGTCCGGCGGGACGTTCGTGGCCCACACCAAGGTCGACCGCGACCTGTCGGTGATCGTGGGCCTGCCCGAGTATCTGCGCCGCCAGGGCTTCGTGGCCGGGACCCAGGTGCTGTCGGCCACGATGTCCGGCGCGGACGACGTGACCGCTAACCACCTGGCGATGCCGGCCGGGGGCCTGGTCATCGACATCGTCAGGATCCGGCTGGCGGACGGGGTCCCGATCTCGCTGGAACGCGTCCAGCTGCCCGCCGAGGTCTTTCCCGGCCTGCTCGAGCTGCCGCTGGGCGGCTCCATCTACGACCTGCTCGACTCCCACTACGGGATCACGCCCGACGAGGTGGTCGAGCACCTGGAGGTCGTCGAGGCCAGCTCCGACGAGGCCGCGCTGCTCGGGGTGACGGTGCGGGCGCCGCTGCTCGCCATCACCCGCACATCGTCCACGTCGGCCGGGGTGCCTTTCGAGTTTTCTCACGATCTATTCCGCGCCGACCGGACCTGCGTCACATTCAGGACCAGGGCCGACAGAGCGGAAATCATAAGGCGCGAGACCGGCGTGGCCGACCTGCGGTCATCGGCCGGTTCCGGGCTGAGCTGACGTGCATTCCGGCGCAGCTTAGCGCCTTATATCCCGATTGCTTTCCTTCAATTCTCGCCATTGTCCGGCGAATATGCGTGCGCGATGCTTTGACATTGGGCATGGTAGTGACCATAAAGCACCCAGCGTGCGCGATGGGTTGCTGTGAGTGACCCGCGACGCCCTGAACCTGCGTCAAGTCCGTACGCCGCTGCCTAGAGCAGTTGTCATGGGTGGAAGCGCGAGCACGCGCCGCGTGCCCGACGACGGGGTTAATCGTGTCCATAATCAGGACTCTCGTCCCCAAATCCGTAAAGCTCTCGATTGTCGTAGCGAGCTTGTCCTTAGCGATGGCCGTGACTGATGCGGGAGCAGCAGTTGCGTCATCCACCGTTCACAATGGCCGCGCAGCGGCCGTAAGCGATCTCACGCCACAGCAGATTGCGAGGAAATTGCTCCCGTCCTTTGACTGGTCGAAGAAGCGCCAGTTCAAGTACCTGAACTGGCTGTGGGAGAAGGAAAGCAGCTGGAATGTGTCCGCCCAGAACCCGAGTTCGGGGGCGTACGGCATCCCGCAGGCCGTTCCCGGCTCCAAGATGGGCACCGCAGGCCCGGCCTGGCAGACCAGCGCCAGGACCCAGATTCTCTGGGGGCTGACCTACATCCGCGGTGTCTACGGCTCACCACGCCACGCCTGGCAGCACTGGGTGTCTTATGGCTGGTACTAACTGACCCTCCGGG
>Ga0070714_100000919_pt1 | contig 20877 bp, 20 predicted proteins | sample LARL83metaG_FD_65450 | JGI IMG/M metagenome (GOLD analysis project Ga0070714, IMG submission 65450) | Corn, switchgrass and miscanthus rhizosphere microbial communities from Kellogg Biological Station, Michigan, USA - LAR L8-3 metaG | ecosystem: Host-associated > Plants > Roots > Rhizosphere ... | reverse complement strand
GGCGCCCAGCCCGAACAGCACGAGCGGCGGCAGCAGCCGCGTCGCGTACCCGGCGTGCGCCGGGAGCTGCGTGAGCAGCGCGAGCGCCGCCGTGATCATGACAAGCCCGGTGAGCAGCAGCGACCGCGCGCCGAACCGCGCGGTCAACCGGGCCGACAGGCCGAGCGACACCGCGGCGATCACCGCCGCGACGGGGACGAGGCCGAGCCCCGCCTGCGCGGGGCGGTAGCCGAGCGCGCGCTGCATGTACAGCGTCACGATCACCTGGAAGCCCATCGCCGCGCCAATGACGAGCAGCTGCGCCAGGTTGGCACCGGACACGTTGCGCGAGGCGAGCAGCCGCGGCGGGAGCAGCGGCGTGCGCGCGGTGGCCTGGCGGGCGGCGAACGCCGCGAGCAGGACGGCCGCGGCCGGGGCGGCCTGCCAGCCAGCGGTTGCGGGCCACGGGACCTCCCAGGAGTCGAACGCATCCGTTGGGAAGACCGTAACAGATTATCTATTAATAGACAATCTATTTCTGATCTAGCTGGACACGCGTGCTCGGCGCACCGGCCGCTCCGACGGCGCCGGCTCGGCCAGCAGCCCGCCGGCCAGGCCGGCCAGCGCGCCGCTGAACGCCGCGCGCTGATCCTCGGGCAGCGCGTCGAGTACCTCGCGGTGCACCCCGTCGGCGATCTGGTGGCCCGCGGCGACCAGCGCCGCGCCCGCCGGGGTGACCGCGATGATCCGGGCGCGCCGGTCGGCCGGCGACGGCGTCCGCTCCGCGTACCCGGCGCGCTCCAGGAAGTCCATGGTGTTGAGCATCGTGGTCTTGTCCAGGTCGGACAGCTTCGCGAGTTCGATCTGCGTGTACTGTCCGTCAATCGCGTGCGCGAGCACGCAGTACTCCCGCGGCGAGATGCCGATCTCGGCGAAGGCCGCGGTCATCCGGGTGGCCAGCACGTGGGCGGTGTGGCTGAGCAGGAAGCTCAGGTCGAGTACCTGCCGCCCGGTGGTCGGCCCTGCTGCTGTGGTCATGCCCGCATAGTACGTCTAAATGTAGATGATTTCGCAGCGGACGACCCGGGTCAGCCCTGGTAGCCGCGCAGCTCGACGTCGACGGTGACCGCGACCGGGTCCGGCAGCGCGGCGATCCGGGCCGTCAGGTCGTCCGCCGCGATGTGCCGGGCGCTCGGGCCCATCGCGACCAGGTCGGTGAGGCCCGCGTGGCCGAGGGCCAGCTCGTAGCGCACGGCGGTCACGTCGCCGCCCTGGTAGCCGCCGAAGGCGTCCGCCAGCCGCTCGGCCTTGCGCTCGTCGACGCCGATAAGCCCGAGCGGGCCGCGCAGTTCCCGCTGGTGGTCCGGGCCGGGGACGGCGATGACCAGCACGCCGCCCGGCGCGAGCACGCGGCGGATCTCCGCCGCGTTGCGCGGGCCGAAGACGCTCAGCACCACGGCGGCCGAGCCGTCGGCGAGCGGCAGGCGCTGCCAGGCGTCGGCGCCGAGTGCCGCCGCCCGCGGGTGCGCCCGCGCGGCGCGGCGCAGCGCGGGCGCGGACCGGTCGGCGCACGCGCCGTACCGTTCGGGCAGCGCGTCGAGGACGCGGGCGAGGTAGTAGCCGGTGCCGCCGGCCAGGTCGAGCACCAGGCCGGGGATGTCGCGCTCCAGCCGGGCGGCGAGCCCGGCGATCGCGTCGGCGAGCGGCCGGTAGTGCCCGCCGCCGAGGAACCGCTCGCGCGCCATGACCATCGCGGCGCTGTCGCCGGTGCCCGGGCCGCCCCGGCCGCTGGTCAGGCTGACGTAGCCCTGGCGGGCGATGTTGAAGCTGTGCCACTGCGAGCACTTGACCAGGCCGTCGCTCACCTGGACCGGGCCGGCGCAGACCGGGCAGCGCAGCGACTCCGCGACAGCATCGAGCGCCCGGTGCAGCGCGGCGGGCATCGGCCGCTCAGCCGGCCTGCTGGAGCATGCTGCGGTAGACCACGAGCAGGGCGGACTTCTGGTCCTCGGTCAGCCGCTTGTCGGCGCGGATGGCCTGCTCGGTGTCCGGGACGTCCGGCTCCCCGGCGTCGGCGGTGCCTGCTGGATCGGCACCGGCGCCGCCGGCCAGCTGGTCGAGCAGGCCGGCCTGGGTGAGCAAGGTCTCGGCGGACAGGTTGAGCGCGTCCGAGATCGCCCGCAGCACGCGCACCGACGGCTGGTGCAGCCCGCGCTCGACCTGGCTGAGGTAGGGGTTGGACAGCCTGGTCCGCTCGGCGAGCTGGCGCAGGGACAGGTTGGCCTGCTTGCGCTGCTCGCGAATGAACGCGCCGAGCGCCTGCCGCTGCGCCGCCCACGTCTCCCGCGGTTCCGGCATGGCATCGCCTTCTTTCCCGTCACGCACCATGTACCGCAAACTATAGTGCGCGGCGGCGCCGGCCCCCCGAGGGGCCGGCGCCGCCGCGCACTGGGCGATTCGCGGGAGCGGAGGGTTACTCCGCGGTCGGCGCGGCCTCGCCGGCCTCGCCGGCCTCGTTGGCCGCGTCGGCATGACGCGCACCGGAGACCGCCGAGACCAGCTCGCTAGCGAAGCGGCGCTGCTCGGCGACGACCTCGCCGGCGAACCGGCGCTGCTCGGCGAACAGCTGGCCGGCGTACTCCCGGGCGGCAGCGAACATCGCGTCCGTCTCGGGCAGCTTGGGCCGCGTGGGCAGGCCGCCGGCGAACGGCGCCGCCGGGAGCCGGTGGGCAAGCTCGCGGCCGGGCAGCTTCGCCGCGGCGGTGGACGCCGCGGTCGACAGGGCCTCGGCGATCTTCTTGGCCGTCTCAACGGTCAGCTGCTGGCTCTTGTGCACGGCGTCGATGGTCGCCTGCTGGCTCTTGTGGACGGCGTCGATCGTCCGCTGCTGGCTCGTGTGCACGGCGCTGACGACCTCCTCCGCGAGGTCCGACGTCACGTTCTCGTCCTCGGTCACGCTCTCGCTCACGTTCTCAGCCACGTTCTCGGTCATGGTTCCTCCTCTGCAAGGTTCTTGTGCTAACTATATCAAGCATGCTTGGTATGTCAAACGCGCTGCTTGGTAAGTAAAGCAGCGCGCCCGCGCCGCCCCGCCCGCAGGGCCGGAGCGGCTACCTGATATAGACGGGAACAGTCAGGAACAACGCGAATCTCGCGGGAAACGGGAGGACACGGCCCGATGCGCGTCATCATGCTCGGCCCGCCAGGCTCGGGAAAGGGCACTCAGGGCGAGCGGATCGCCAGCAGGTACGGCGTGCCGCACATTTCAAGCGGCGAGCTCTTCCGCGATGAGGTGGCCCGGCAGACCGAGACCGGCAAGACCCTGCAGCGCTACCTTGACGCCGGCGACCTGGTCCCCGACGAACTGGTGCTCAGCCTGATCATGGACCGGGTCATCGCGGCCCAGGCGGAAGGCGGCTGGGTGCTCGACGGCTTCCCGCGCACCCTGCCGCAGGCCGAGGCCGCCGCCAAGGCCGCCGCCGACGTGGGAATGAGCGCGCAGGCCGTGGTGTACCTGGAGGTGCCGGCCGAGGTGCTCGCCGAGCGGCTGGCCGACCGCGGCGAGGGCCGCGCGGACGACTCGGCGCAGGTCGCGCGGCACCGCCTCGAGGTGTACACCGAGCACACGCAGCCGCTGCTCGACTACTACACCCAGCGCGGCATCATCGTGCGGATCGACTCGTCGCCGCCCGTCGACGAGGTCAGCGCGGCGATCTTCGCGGTGCTCGACCGGATCGACGACTGACCAGCGGCTGACCGGCGGCTCGCAAGCGGCGAGCCCGCGGCTTACTCCGCCGCTAACCAGGTCCGTGACTCACGGGCGGGGACAGGCAGGCCGACGAGCATGACATCGAGGACCGGCGCGCCCAGGTCGGCCGGATCGCCGTTACCCCGGGCCCGGGCCGCCTTCTGCCAGCCCCAGGCGGCGAACGCGCGCTGCGCGGCGCCCGCGCCCGGCCGGACGAGGACCGTGGCCCTCTCCTCGGCCCGGCCGCCGAGCAGCAGGTCGTGCAGTTCCTTCCCGATGCCCTGCCGCCGCCAGGAGGCCCGCACGAGCAGTTCGGTCAGCGCGAACGTGCGGCCCGGGTGCTCGGTCGTCACGTCGGCCGGCAGCGGCGTGGTGAGCCCCCGCCACCAGGACGTCGACGGGCGCAGCGGCATGCCGGACGCGTAGCCGACGAGGTAGCCGCCGTGCCTCGCCTCGGCGAGCGCGAAGCCGGGCTGCCGCCGCCGCACCAGGGCGGTCCGCCTGGCGGCGGCCGCGTCGAGGTCACCGCCGCATACCTCATAGGAAAGGGCGAGGAGGTCGTCTTCCCGTTCGGCCGCGCCGCGGCCGTCAAGCAGCTGGTAGGCAATGCCGGGGGAGTTCAACGCGCGGCGCCGGGCCTGGTCAGCTCGCGCCGGCCTCGCCGAACCGGACGCCGGCCTCGTCGATCCGCGCGAGCATCTCGGCCGGGTCCGCGTACACCCGGTAGGCGCCGGCCCGCTCAAGCTCCTCACGGCCGTAGCCGCCCGACTGGAGCCCGATGCCGAGCGCGCCGGCGCGGCGCGCGGCGAGCAGGTCCCAGACGCTGTCGCCGACGACCATCGTGTGCCGCGGGTCCACGCCGAGCAGGGCGGCGGCGGCGAGGAACAGGTCGGGGTCCGGCTTGGCGTGCCGCACCAGGTCCCTGGTGACCATCGGGGTGTCCGCGGGGAGGCCGAGCAGCTCAAGGGCGGGCCGGGCGGTCGCCGCGTACCCGCTGGTCGCGATGCCCCACCGCACGTCCGCATCGGTGAGCGTGGCGAGCAGTTCCCGCGCGCCGGGCAGCGCGCTCACCGAGCTGAGCTGCCTGGTGTACTCCTCGGCGTGCGCCAGCTGCAGCTTCTCGATGTCCGCGGGCGACAGCGACCGGCCGGTCTCGCGCAGCAGCGCCTGCACGAACAGGCCGCCGCTCATCCCGATCCGCCGGTGAATCCGCCAGACGGACAGGTCGATGCCGATCGCGCTCAGCGCGGCGCGCCACGCGATCACGTGCTGGTACACGCTGTCGATCAGCGTCCCGTCGAGGTCGAACAGGAATGCCGGAACTGGTGCCTGCGGGTAGTCCACGTGACTCATTCTGGCACCGCCGCCCCCGCCAGCGCCCGGTGACGGCACCCAATCGGGGCACAGGACGCATTACCCGGCGGGGTCGTATCCCGGTGCGTGGCGCCGCCACGGGCTTGACCGCTCGATCTCGGCGGCGAGCGCGAGCAGCGTCTGCTCGCGGCCGGGAGCGGCCACCAGCTGCACCGCGGCCGGCAGGCCAGGCCCGCCAGCGCCGACGGCGCCGCCTGCGGGCACCGACGCCGCGGGGTAGCCCGCCAGGTTCCACACCCCGGTCATCGGCGCGAACATCAGCGACGTGACGACGCTGCCAAGCCAGGACCGCTCGCCGTAGCGGCGCGCGGGCGGGCACGGGCGGGCCAGGGCCGGCATGACGAGCACGTCGTACTGCTCGAAGAACGGCTCGAGGGCCGCGCGCAGCCGCGCGCGGTCAGACCCGCGCGGCGGCCGCGCCCGGGTCACCAGGCGGCCCGCCCGGACGTGACGGCGGGTACGCGGCTCCATCCCCGACGCGTGGCCGGTCGCCTCGGCGGCCGGGCCGGTCACCCAGTAGGAGAGCATGACGGGAATCAGCCAGCCCGGGTAGGGCGGATCGGCGTCCGTGACCTCATGCCCGGACTTGCCGAGCAGGTCGGCGAAGGCGCGGACCGGGGAACTCCACGAGCGGTGCACGATGATGCCTGGGCCTGGCGGCTTGAGCGACACGGCGATGCGCAGCGGTCCCTGGGCGTCGAGTGAGTAGCTGGTCCCGGCCATCACCCCGAGCATCAGCGCGGCGTCGGCGACCGTGGTGGCCAGCGGGCCGTGCTCGCTCAGGCCGTGCCAGCCGGTCTCACCGAGGTCGGCGGGCACCACGCCGGTCCCCGGCTTGATGCCGAACAGCCCGCAGGCGGCCGCCGGGATCCGGATCGACCCGAGGCCGTCGGTGCCGTGCGCGAGCGGGACGAGCGCGCCCGCCACCGCTGCCGCGCTGCCGCCCGACGACCCGCCCGGCGTCCGCCGCTGGTCCCACGGGTTGCGGGCGACGCCGTACACGCTGTCGGTGAACGGGTAGATCGCCAGCTCGGGCAGGTTGGTGAGCCCCACCACGACGGCGCCGGCCGCGCGCAGCCGCGCTACCACCGGGTGATCGTGCCGCTGCGGCGTCGCGGGGAACGCGGCGCTGCCGTAGCCCATCGGCTCGCCGGTCACCGCGGCGCAGTCCTTCACCGCGACGGGGACGCCGGCGAGCGGCAGCTCGGCGCGGTCCGCCCGCGCGTCAACCGCCTGCGCCTCGGCGGCCGCCTCCGCGGCCCGGATCCTGGTGAACGCGCCGAGCTCCGCGTTCAGCCGCGAGATCCGGCCGATGTGCCCGGCGACGACCTCGCCCGCCGTGACCTCGCCCGCCCTGACCGCCGCCGCGATGTCGGCAGCGGACCGTCCCACCCACTCAGCCATGCCTCAAGCATCCTCCTCACGCCACCGCCGCGCATCCCCTGACGGCAGGCATGCCGCTGGACGCTCAGCCGAGGCAGGCCAGGTACCTGGCGGGGCTGAGGCCGGTGATCGCCTTAAAGTGGCGGGTGAGGTGCGCCTGGTCGCAGAAGCCGGCCTCGGCCGCCACTTGAGCGATCGGGCACCCGGCGAGCAGCAGCGCACGTGCGTGCCGCACCCGGGCCTGGATCTGGAAGGCGTGCGGCGTCAGCCCGGTGGCCTGCCGGAAGACCCGGCACAGGTGGTAAGGAGTAAGCCCGGTCAGCCGCGCCAGGTCGCGCAGCGTCACCTCCTCGCCGGAGTGCTCCAGCAGGAACTCCGCGGCGAGCCGCACCCCGCGAGGCTCACGGCCCGGCGAGCGCGGCGGCCCAGATCGCGCCGCGTGGCGGCCCGACAGCAGAGTGAGCCCCGCGACCAGGCACGCCTCCCGTTGCAGCGTGTCACGATCAGGCAGCTGCGACAACCGGTGGAAGCGGAGCAGTAGCGCCGTGGCCCGGGGATCGCGGACCACGGCGGGAGCGAACCACGGTGCCCTTGGCCCGCCGGGTCCGAGCTCCGCGGCGACCTGCCGCATGAGCTGGCCCGACGGGTACAGCGCCCGGTAGGTCCAGGACACGCCGGGCGGCGGGCCGCCCGCGTGCGGCTCCTCGGGGTTCATCACGATCAGGTCACCCGGCCCGACCAGGTGCCGGTCACCGCCATAGGTCGGCGCCGCCCGGCCGCTCTCGGTCAGCGCGATGAAGAACTCCTCGTGCGCGTGCGGCCGGAACGTGAACTCGCTGTGCGTCGCGCGGAACAGCTCAAGGCCGCCGAGGTCCGGACAGCGCCACGCGTGGGCGCCGCCAGCCGCGGGTGAACCGTGATCGCCGGCCACGGCATTAGCCTTACCACGGGGGAGCAGGCCCGGCCAACCGCAATTCCGTACAAGACCGGCACGGTCGGCGCGCTTAGGTTCGGGCGTCATGACAGGCATTCTCGGTGACGCGCCGCTCGCCGCCGTTGCGTTCGGTGTGCCGCAGTTCGTGCCGCAACTGCTGCGGCTGCGCGCCACGCAGGACACCGCGGGGATCTCATGGTCGTGGGCGGCGCTGACCACGGTGAGCAACGCGGCGTGGACCGGCTACTTCGCGCTTTCCGGGTACTGGCTCGCCCTGGTGCCGTCCTGCTCGGTAAGCCTGCTCGCCGGGGCGCTCACTGCGGCGCTCAGCCGCCGGGGGCAGGCGAGCGGACGCGCGATGGCCCTGGCGGGCGGGTGGGCCGCCGTGCTCGCCGCCGTCGGCGCGGCCTCCGGGCGGGCGGGCCTCGGCACGCTGCTCGCCGCGGCGTTCGCCGTGCAGGTCGCGCCGTCGCTGTGGGCCGCGTACCGAACGCCGCGCCCGACCGGGATCTCCGCGGGCACCTGGGCGCTCATCCTCGGGGAGCTCGCCTGCTTCCTCGCCTACGGCCTGCACCAGTCCGACCCGAGGCTGACCGCGCTCGGCGCCACCGGGATCACCGCGAGCGTCCTCATGCTCGCCCGGGTCGGATGGGTCCGCGCATGCCCGCGTCAAAGGCTCGAGAACTAGCCTGACCGCTCCGCCGGGACGCATACCGTCACTGAGCCCGGGTGGACCTTGACGCGCAGTTTCCTGCGCGCCGGGCGCGCGCCGCCGTCGAGTTCGAAGCGGACCTTCTGGTCGAACCTGATCTTGACCTTCTTCCCCTGCGTGACCTTGGCGAAGGGAGACCGCTCCGGGTGGCCGAGTGCGATCCGGCCGAAAGTGCGGGCCCACTGGACCGGATCGCGGGCGGTCACCACTCCCAGCTCAAGGAGCCCGCTGTCCGCTCGCGCCTGCGGGAAGGCCTCGACTCCGCCGAGGATCTTTCCGACGTTCGCGGTGAGCACGCACGAGACCTTGCCCGTGAAGAAGCGCTTGCCGTCCACCGTGATGGTCGCCCGCGCCCGGCGGGCGCGCAGATTCCTGAATCCGGCGGCGATGTAGGCGGCGCGGCCCAGTCGCTGCTTCGCGCCCCGGTCGGCGTCGGCGATCATCCGCGCGTCGAAGCCCGCGCCCGCCATCACCGCGAAGCGCTCGCCGTTCACCGAGCCGGTGTCGATCCGGCGCCGGTCGCCGTGCAGCCCGGTCCGGACCGCCTCGGCGAGGTCATGGGGCACGTTCAGGTTCGCCGCCAGCAGGTTAGCCGTCCCCGCGGGCAGGATGGCCACCGCGGTGTCCGTGCCCGCCACCGCGTCGATGCACCGCTGGACGGTGCCGTCGCCGCCCCAGACGAATAGCACGTCGACGCCCTTGCCTGCCGCGCGCCGGGCGAACTTGGGAGCCTGGCGGCTCTTTTTCACCTCATGCCAGAGGGGATCGGTCACGCCCTCGTCGGCCAGGACCCGGCGCAACTCGGGCAGGCCGCCGCCGAAGCTCTTACGGGAGTGCGCCACCACCGCGATGTCGGCCACGCGACTCAGACCCTGCGCCAGCGGGCTTCGCACAGCCCGTAGACACCGAAGACCAGCAGGCCGAGCGCGGCGAGCAGCATCAGGTACTCGCCGAACGGCTGGTCGCGCAGGGTCAGCAGCGCCTTGTCGATGCCGCCGGACTGGGCGGCCTTATGGGTGACGGCCGCGTCGATGACCAGCACGCCGACGAGCGCGAAGACCAGCCCGCGCGCGATGGTCCCCGTCATGCCGAGCACCTTGACGACGCTGCGCGCCCGGGCGCTCAGCCCCGCCAGCTGCAAGTACTTCATGAACTTCTTCCGCGCGCCCTCAACGACCAGGACGATGCCGCAGCCGACGATGACCAGCCCGATCACGCCGACGAGCACCCGGCCGTCGGTGTGCCGCATGGCGCTGGCCGTGATGTCCTGTTGCCGGCCGGACTGGCTGCGCGCGTGGCCGGCGATGACCGTGAACGTCAGGTAAGAAAAGCCCGCGTAGATCACCGCCCGGGCCAGGGACTTGAGCCTGGGGCCGGCCCCGGGCTGGTCGCCGGTGACGCCGAACGCCGCCTCGCTCAGCCGCCACAGCGCGTAGCCCGCGAAGCCGATGCCGAGCAGCCAGAGCGAGACCAGCCCGTAGGGCTTGCCCGCGAGCAGTTGCAGGGCGCCGAACTGGTCTGGCTCGCGCGAGCTGTGCCCGAGGGCGACAAGCACCGCGACCCAGCCGACCAGGATGTAGATGACACCCCGCGCGGTCAGGCCCGCGCGGGCCAGGAAGTGCGCCGTCTTGCTATTAGAGGCCCGCCTCGCGGTCCCTCTCATGCCGGGCGCTGATACAGAATGCATACCCCTAGCTACCTTTTTGGCGAGTCCCCAAACGATAGTTACCGCGAGCCTGGATTACGGAAAGCGCTGACTTTGGCATTCAAAAGGCCGCTCCGTGCCGTATTGGTGCGGCGATGAGTGCGGCAGCCGCAGGCGTGAAACAGTTCGCGCTGGGCAGTGGAACGGCCATGTCGGTTCCAGCAACTACCCGGCGCACTCTTACCCGTCGCCCGCTCGCCCCGCTCGTCGTCGTCACCGTGGCGGCTCTCCTCTTCGCCGTACTGCTCCTGCTGGTGCGGCTGCGGTGGGCGCCGCTTGAATCGGCCGATCAGACCGCGGCGGCCCGGCTGAACAGCCTGGTGGCGGCGCACTCGGTAGTCGTCAGCATTGTCAAGGCGGTCACCTGGCTGGGCAGCGGCGTCGTGCTGTGGGCGGTGACCGGGGCGGGTGCCGTCATGCTCGCGCTGCGGCGGCGGTGGCGGCTCGCGGTCTACCTCCTGGTCGCCGGCGCGGGCGCGCTCGTGCTCGACCCGGTGCTCAAAACCCTGGTCGGCAGGCTGCGGCCGGTGGTGGCCCACCCCATCGCACACGGCACCGGCGACAGCTTCCCGAGCGGGCACTCGCTCAGCTCGATCGTCGTGTACGGCGCGCTGTTCCTTGTCTTCCTGCCCGCGGCCCGCGGCAAGTGGCGCCGCGCGCTCACCGCGGTGATCGTCACGGTGATCGCGGCGATCGGGATCAGCCGGCTCCTGCTCGGCGTGCACTACGTCTCTGACGTGCTTGGCGGCTGGGCGCTCGGCGTCACCTGGCTGGGCCTCACCGCCTTCGCCTTCGAGTTGTCTCGCCACGTCGCCGGGGAGCCGGTGACCGATCCGGTGGCCGAGGGCCTTGAGCCCGAGGCCGCCGAAGATCTCAAGCCGACGGAACGGGAGCCGGTTTCACGCGGTCGTCGCGCCCGCCCCCACGGCCGGGTGGCCGCCGGGGCGGTCGTCGCCTGGGTGCTGATCACCGGCGCCATCGCGGGCATCGGCAAGCTGATCATGATCTCCGGCAACGGGAACGGGAACCTGCTCGGCGACCACGCGATACCGCACTGGCTCGCCGCCCACCGCACGGCCGCGCTGACCAGCTGGAGCGTGGTCGGCAGCAACCTGGGCGGGACCATTTACATCCTCATCGCCACTGCCGCGGCCTGCCTGGTGGGCATCGCCCTCACCAGGCACTGGCGCCCGGTGATCTACCTCGTCGTCGTCATGGTCGGCGAACTGAGCATGTTCCTGCTGGTCGAAATCCTCGTCAAGCGGCCGCGGCCGGACGTGCCGCACCTGGACTCCCAGCTGCCCACGTCGGCGTTCCCGTCCGGCCACATGGCCGCCGCCACCTGCCTTTACGTGGGCATCGCCATCCTGGTCATCGGCCACGCCCGCGGCTGGTGGCGCTACCTCTTCCTGATCCCCGCGGTCGTCATCCCGGCCGCGGTCGCCTTCGCCCGCATGTACCGGGGCGAGCATCACCCCACTGACATCCTCGCTAGCATGCTGTTCGCCGCGCTCTGGCTAACCGCGGCCACGCTGCTGATCAAGCCGGGCGAGGACGGTCACGGCCGGGCCGGCCGCGGTCGACTGGGCCTGCCGCACCGCAAGACAGCAGGCGCCGCACGGGAAACAGCGCCGACCGCTGGTTGAGTGATAGTCCCGGTCCCCTCAGTGCCTGAGGTCCAGGATTTCGATGGTGCCGTCGTTCTCGTCGGTGACGTATGCCTGGCGCCCGTCGGGCAGGATCGAGATGCTCGTCGGCGCTTTCCCCGTCGGGACCGTCCCGATGACGCGGTAGTTCGCGGTGCCGATCACCGTGACCGAGTTGTCCTCGTTGTTGACCGTGAAGAGGTAGCGCCCGTCGGGCGAGTACGCGACGTCCACCGGGTTCCTCCCGACCGGGATCTGCGCGATCATCCGGTTGGTCACGGTGTTGATCACGAAGATCACGTTACCTTCGAAGCTGGTGACCGCCAGGCGGCGGCCGGTGGGGGAGAGGTCTTCGGAGTGCGGGGTCTCGCCGACCGGGATGTTCGTGACGATGCTGTTCGTGGTGGCGCTGACGACCGTGACCGTGGCGGACATGTGGTCCGTGGTGTAAAGAAGTCGTCCGTTCTTGCTGAATACGACCCAGTGCGGGTCGGCCGGGACGGCGATGTGGCCGACCAGCGACGCGGTCCTCGTGTCGATGACGTCGACGAAGTTCTCGCCGGTGCCGCTCAAGGCCGTGTTGTGGTTCGGCACGTAAAGGAACCGCCCGCTCGGGCTTGTCGTCGACGGACCCGGCGTGAAGTTGTCGACCGGCACCGTGGACGTCACCGTGCCGGTAGCGGTGTCGACGAACGCGATGAGGTGCACCCTCGATTTGCCCGGGTTATACACGCTGACGTAGGCGGTCCGGCTGTCCGGCGAGAACGAGACGAACTGGGGCGGCCCCTCCGGGATCTTGACGGTCCCGGACACCGTGTCGGTGACTGTGTTGAGCACGGTGATCGCACCCGCGCCCGGATTGGCGACGTAGGCGAAGCGGCCGTTCGGCGCGACCTCGAGGTAGCTGGGGTTCTTCCCGACCGCTAGCTTCGCCGTGACCGTGGGAAGGGTGGCAGCGGCCACGCCGCCGGCGGTGCCCGTCGCGCCGCCGGTGCCGGTCGGGCCGACGTTGGTCGTCGCGCTGCTGGTGCCCGTCGCGCCAAGCGCGCTTGTGCCCGGCTTAGCGGAAACCGTCAGGACGATCACGATCGGAACTGCCACCGCCGCGGCGACCGCGAGCAGCAGCACGCCAAGGCGGCGCCGGGAAGGCCCGCGGGCGGGCCCGCCTGGCGCTTCGCCGGGCGGCAGCCAGCCGCCGCCTGGCTCAGGCCTCGCAACCTGCGGCATGTGCTCAGGTGAGCGGATGCCGCCCCAGTCACCGCCGCCGCCCGCGAGCACGGTTTGCGTCGGGACATAAGCCGGGCCGGCCATCGGGCCGGCGGGGACGCGCCCTGCGTCGCGGCTGCGCGCCGGCTCCGCTTGCCGACCTGCCGGCTCCGCCCCGTCGGGCCAGGCGGTGCGGGCGGGCGCGGGCTGCCACACTGGTGCCGGCGCCTCGGTCCGGGCCGGCGACCGCAGTTCTGCCACTGCCCCTGTCAGCGGCGGCGGGGCCGGCGCTTGCAGCTTTGCCACCGCCTCGGTCAGCGGCGGCGGGCCCGGCGCTTGCAGCTCTGCCACCGCCTCGGTCGGCGGCGGCGGCGGCGGGGCCGGCGCCTCGGTCACTGCCTCGGGCATGGGCGGCGGAGCCGGATCCTCGGACAGCAAGGCGTCGGCCGCTGCCGCCGCCAGCGCGCCCGCGGTCGGAAAGCGGTCAGCCGGGTCTTTGGCCATGCCGCGGGCTATCACGGCGTCCAGGGCTGGCGGTACGCCCTCGTTGAGGCTGCTGGCCGGCGGAGGATCGGTGTAGAGCTGGGCATACATGAGCGTGGGCAGGTCCTCGCCCGCGAAGGGCGGCGCGCCGGTCAGGCAATGGTGCAGCACGCAAGCCAGGGAGTAGACATCGGCCCGTCCGTCAACGTCGCGGCCCACGAACCGCTCCGGTGCCATGTAGTGCAGCGTTCCGGTTGTCGCGCTGCTTGCCGGGGCCGGCTGCAAGCCGCCAATCGGCCGGGCTATGCCGAAGTCGACCACGTAAACGAAGTCGTTCGGCGTGACCAGGATGTTCGAAGGCTTGATGTCGCGGTGGACGAGGTCGTCGGCATGCGCCGCATCCAGGGCCTGGGCGACCTGATTGATAAGGTGAACCGCCCGCTGCGGATCGATCCGGTCGTCTCCAGCGAGCAGCGCACCCATATCGGTGCCGTTTACCAAGTGCATATCGATAAAGATCTGACTATCGATTTCCCCATAGTCATGAATGGGGATGACGTGCGGTTCCCTCAGTAGCGCGGCGACATGAGATTCACTCTGGAATCGCTTGAGGTACTCCTGATCGTCAGCGAACCCTTCTGGCAGGAGCTTGAGCGCGACGTGCCGGTCTCTGTATGTGTCGTACGCCCGATAAACTTGTCCCATTGCGCCAGAACCCAGCAAACTATCAAGGCGATAGTTTCGGACCTGCCGTGGGGTCATGAGAACCGTCCTCCCCGAAAATTCATCACGCTCAACCGCTAGACCCCAGGCGTAAGAGCCTGCTGGGAATCCCTCGCCCCCCCGGCACGGGTAGCATAACACCCTGCTGAGCAGTGCCTGAGGCGATCAAATAAGCCGGGAAGGGCCCGAACGAGCGGGGCGCCGTCGCGGATGATTGCCGAACTGAATTCATGATCTTCAATGTGGAAATGCGCGGGGCGGCTGCCCACGCGGAACCGCCCCGGCGACGCGCTGGTCACCGGGGCGGCTCTGGGGGACAGGGGCGGGCTGGCCGGGATCACACTCGCTTCCTGAAGGTGGCCACCGCCCACACGTACCCGACGGCAGCGATGCCGGCGCACCACGCGAGGGCGGCGATCACGTAGCCAGTGGACGGGGTGCCGTCCAGCAGCCCGCGCAGTGACTCGATGATCGGCGTGAAGGGCTGGTACTCGGCGAACTGGCGGATCCCCTGCCCCATCTTGGCGGCGGGCACGATCGCGCTGGAGAAGAACGGGAGCATGACCAGCGGGACGGTGGCCATGGCCGCCGACTGCGGGGTCTTAGCGGCCAGCCCCATCGCGACCGTCAGCCAGCTGGTCGCGAAGCAGGCGGCGATGACGATGCCGGCCACGGCGAGCCAGTCGCCGGCACCCGCCGACGGGCGGAAGCCGAGCCCGAACGCTACCGCGATGATCGCCGCGATCGAGATCAGGCTGCGCAGCATGGTGACGACGACATGGCCCGTCATTACGGCGCCGCGGGAGACGTCCATCACCCGGAGCCGGTTGATGATCCCGGTCGTCATGTCGGCGTTGACCTCCGTGGCGGTGGCGCCGAGGCCGTAGGCGACGGCCAGCAGGATCATGCCGGGGGTGGCGTAGTCGATGTACTTGACGCCGACGTTGAACGCGGCGCCGAGCATGTACACGAACATCAGCATGATCACGACCGGCAGCAGGACGGCGTTGAAGACGGTGACGGGGTTGCGGAGGGTGTGCTTGAAGTTGCGGCGCAGCATGATCAGGGCGTCGGTGCTCATCGCGCGTTCTCCTTAGTGTCGTGGTGCCCGGTGAGGGCGAGGAAGACGTCATCGAGGTCGGGGGTGTGCACGGACAGCTCCTCGGCGTTGACCGAGTGCTCAGTGAGGTGATTGAGCAGGGCCTGCAGCGACCGCACGCCGCCGTCGCCGGCCACCCGCAGCGTCAGGTTGTCCTCGTCCCGGGCGGCGCCGGCCAGCACCCGCGCCGCTGCGTCGAGCTCACTGAGGCTGGCGAAGCGGAGCTGCACGTGGCTGCCGGGGACCTGCCGCTTGAGCTCGCCGGGGGTGCCCTGGGCCACCAGGCGCCCCTTGTCGAGGACCGCGATCCGATCGGCGAGCTGGTCGGCTTCCTCCAGGTACTGGGTGGTGAGGAAGATGGTGACGCCATCGGCCACCAGCCCGCGGACCAGGTCCCACATGATGCGGCGGCTGCGCGGGTCAAGCCCGGTGGTGGGCTCGTCGAGGAAGATGATGCGCGGGCGACCGATTAGCGTCATCGCCAGGTCCAGCTTGCGGCGCATGCCCCCGGAGTAGGCCGACACCAACTGGCCGGCTGACTCGGTGAGGTCGAACCGCTCCAGCAGGCCGCCGATGACCTGCTTGGACTCGCGGCCGCGCAGGTGCTTGAGGTCGGCGATCAGCTGCAGGTTCTCCTGCCCGGTCAGCAGCTCGTCGACCGCGGCGAACTGCCCGGTGACCCCGATCGCCGCGCGGACCGCCTTCTCCTCGGCGGCGATGTCATGACCGGCGACCTGCGCCGTCCCGCCGTCCGCCTTGACCAGCGTGGTGAGGATGTTGACCGTAGTGGTTTTCCCGGCCCCGTTCGGGCCGAGCAGGGAGAATACCGTCCCCGTGGGAACGTCGAGGTCGATGCCGTCAAGGACGGCCTTGTCCCCGTAGGACTTCCGCAGCCCCGAGGCCGCGATCGCTGAGTTGCTCATGCGACTACCGTCGCGGCCCGCCCTGACACGGCCCTGACACGACCCAGACACGGCCCCTGACACGCCCTCTCGCCTCGGCGCGCCCTTCGCCGTCCTCAGTGGTGCCGGTGGTCCTGAAGCTGACGGGGTGCGGGGGCGAAGGGATCCACGCGCGCTCGTCCGTCCGGCCAATAAAACCCAATTGGCCGAACAGAAGGCGCGCTGAGACCCCCGATCGCCCCCGCACCCCTCCCGTGGGGCGCGTGGTCAGTGGCCGTTGGGCTCATCGCTGACGCGGCCGACGGGGACGAGCTGCGGCAGGGCGCGGATGCGCTCGGTAAGGCTTCTCACTTCGGTATCCGCGGTTCCCGTGCCGGCCAGGCTCTGGTCAAGGTTGCGGAGCCTGAGTCTGCTGGTCTGCCGAAGGAACTCCGCCGGGATGGCGTCTAGGACGCCGTGGGCCAGCGCGGCGGCATCGGATGCTCTGCCCCTCGTCACCTCAGCCTGGGATAGCGTAAGGGTGGCGGCAGCCCAAGAGGGCCGTCCGGCACGCGTTTCTGCTCGCGATGCCTCCGCGTGCTCGCGTGCCATAGCCGGGTTGCCGAGCAGGAGACTGGCCTCGGCGATGTGCAGGTGGAGCTCGGCGCCGTCGAAGCCGAACCGGCCAGGCTGGCTGCTGTCAGGATCTGCGGCCATCTGGTCCTGGGCCTGGCCGATGACACGAAGCGCGTCCGAACGGTACCGCCCGCCGAGCCGGGCCAGCGCGGGGAGCTCGGCCCAGGCGAGGACCTGCGCGCGCCGCAGCGGCGTGCCCGCGTACTCGATGGCCTGCCTGGCCAGGTCCAGCGCCTCGGCGTTCCGGTCCTGCGCCCGCGACGTCATCGACTGGGCGCCTAGCGACCAGCAGGTCAGCCGTGTGTCACCGGCCGCAGTGCCGAGGCGTGCCGCGGTCGACAGGTGGATCTGGGCGGCCGGATAGTCGCCGAGATGGAAGGCGAGGTTCCCCGCCAGGGCCGACAGCCAGCCCCCGACTCGCCGGAGCTCAGTCCGGGTCTCGTCCGGCTGGGGTGCCCGGAGCATGGCGGTGACCAGGGCGCGGGTCCGGTGAACTTCAGCGGCGAGCATAGCGGGCGGGAACGAGGAGTAGCTGACGTCGTAATACCGCCAGGCCGCGTTCAGGTGCTGGGCCGCTAGCGGACCGCCGGACGGGCCTTCGGCTTCCAGGGCGAGCTGAACCGAATCGCGTACTGCCGCCAGCGCGGCGGCCTCGTCCTCGGCAGTCATCTGGTACCCGTTCCCAGAGGCAGCGTCTTTCCCGTGACGGTACCCCGCAGGCATGCCTCCTGTCCGCTGCAACACGCGGGCGGGGACAAGGCCTAGCTGCACGGCGTCAGCGCGGTAGAGCCGGCACAGCACGCTCACGTACTCCGGCCCGGGCGGGTGCGTGCCGTGCTCCCAGCGGCACAGCATCGACGGGTTCACCGGCGGGGCGACAAGCCCGTCCGACTCGTACAAGGAGCTGATCCCGGCGACTGCCTGCGGGCGTGACCAGCCGTAGGCCAGCCGCCATGCCTCCAGCGGCAGCATGTCGGGGAGCTTTACGCGGATCGTCGCCGCGATCCGCTCGACCAGCCACCGGTTCCGCTGGCCCTGGCGGCGCAGTTCCTGCGCGGCACGCTGCAGCTCGGCGCGGCGCGCGCGGCTGATCCTGGCCGTCATAGGCGCACCTCCCGTGCGCGGTCAGGAACAGCGTAACTCCGGATCGTGCACGGAACATTGCCCCCGGCGGCAATGCTCGCGGCAATGTCCCGCGCAGTCAGCGGCATTGAGGCAGCTCACGAGCGCTGCGAACAGTGGAAGAGACCCCTCGCCCACCAGGAAAGAGACTGCCGTGTACCTCTCACGCTTCCCCTCCACCTCCTACCTCGAGGCATACCTGCGGGACGGCCGCATTACCGGCCCCGACGAGACCGCCCGGGACATGATCAACCGCATCGTCGGCGCGCTGGCCGCAGCCGACGGCCGCTTCGACCCCCGCGGCGCCGACGCCTTCGCGCAGCTGCTCGGCGAGGCGCTCGATGACCGCCGGATTGTGTTCTCCACCCCGGTGATGACTAACGCCGGACGGCACGCGTCCCACCCGCTGGCGGCATGCGCGGTACCACCCGTCGACCTGCGCGGCGACCTCTCCCTGGTCAAGGCGATCGTCGACGACTACCACAGGGCCGGCATGGGCACCGGCTTCAGCCTGGACGGCCTCGATGATCCGGTCGCCGTGCTGCGCTACCTCAACCAGGTTGCCGTCGACGGCGCGGCCAGCGGCATCGAGGACCGGCCCGTGGGGAACATGGCCATTCTCCCGCTGGCCCATCCTCGCGTGCTGGAATTCATCCGATGCAAAGCAGGCTCCGACGACCGGGGCGAAGCCTGGAAGTTCAACATCTCCGTCCAGGTCACCGACGCGCAGATGCGCGCGGCGGAGATGGGCTCTGGCACCGAGCGGAATCTGCTGGTAGCCGCGGCTGAATCGGCCTGGCAGTGCGCCGACCCTGGCCTCGTCTTCGCCGACCGGATGAATCAGGCCAATCCCACCCCGCAAGCCGGGGGCTACGTCTCCACGGCGCCCTGCGCCGAGGTCGGGCTCACCTCCGGGGAGACCTGCCAGTTCGGCTACCTCAACCTCGGGCGCTTCCATGCCAACGCGGGCAGCATGCCCGTCAACCTAGGCTTGCTCGCGGAGACCGTCGCTACCCTGGTTCGGGCACTCGATGACGCGGTTGAGGCAAGCCTCCCGTTCTATCCCCACCCGCTGTCCGCCAGCGTGATGGCCGCCAAGCGCAAGATTGGCGTCGGCGCCTGCGGCCTCGCCGACTTGCTCTTGGAAGCACGGCTGCCCTACGACAGTAAGGAAGGGCGGGCGCTCGCTCGCGACGTGATCGCTTTCATCAACTACACCAGCAAGCTCGCCTCCGCCGACCTCGCGGCCAGCCGCGGGCCGTGTCCCGCCATCGGTGGCGGTCAGTCACGGTACGCCGATCCCGCGTTTCTCGTGCGGTTCGCCGGAATGGGCGCTCGCACCGTCAGCGAAGCGGAGTGGACCGCCCTCGCCCGGCAGATCGCCACCACCGGCATGCTCCGCAACTGCTCCACGATCGCGCTTCCGCCAACCGGCCGTAGCGCGCCGGTGATCGGCGCATCCACCGGAATAGAGCCACTGTTCCGCCTCACAGACCCGCACCACCCAGCCTTCCTCCACCCGGCCGCCCGAGCGATCCTTGCCCGATACCTGGACGATGAGCTGATCGACGAGGTCACCAAGAGCGGACGGCTTCCTGCCGGTACGCCAGTCGATGCGGATGTTCGCGACCTGCTGGCGATAGCCACCCAGATTCCGCCGTCCGGTCACCTCGCCATGGTCAGCGCGATCCAGTCCTGCGTCGATGAGGCTGTCGCCAAGACCGTCAACCTTCCCGCCACCGCGACGCCTGCAGACGTCTACGATGTCTACCAAGCAGCATGGGAAGCCGGGTGCAAGGGCATCACCGTCTACCGGGACGGCTCCCGCTTCAGCCAGCCGAAAGCACTTTAACGACCACCAGGGAGATGGCGTGAGCGGTACCGCCAGGGAGTACGTGTTCGACTCCAGGCACGACCGCTACCCGGTCGCCGCTCACCTCATCCTCCGCGAGCCTGCGGGCAAGGTCCTGCTCATGCGCCGGGCGGGCACCGAATACGGCGCGGGCCACCTGGCGTTCCCTGCCGGGCACGTCGACCTCGGCGAAACCCCCACCGCCAGCATCATCCGTGAGACTCACGAGGAACTCGGCATCGTCGTTGCTCCAGCCGGTCTCGCCCCGGCCGGAGTCATGTTCCGCCGTTCCCTCGAACCGCGTGTCGACTTCTTCTTCACCGCCAGTGTGTGGGAGGGCACTCCCCAGATCTGCGAACCGGGTAAGTGCACTGAGCTGGTCTGGGCTAACCCTGATGACCTGCCACTGGGGACGCTGGACTACATCGGAGCGGCCTTCGGCAACATGCGCCAGGCGCGCCACTTCTGCGAGTACGGCTGGGAGCCCGCAATCCGGTAATAGGCACGCTCTACGCCGCACGACAAGCGAGGAATGTCCGGTTGGCGTTGCGGGTAGCTGCGGCGGTAAGACGATGAACAGGTGCAGGTACCGGCTGATCGTGGCCATGGCGTCGTCGCTGACGTGGCCGAGTTGTCGTCCCGCTCGTTCGCTTGACATGGCTCGTACCTGCTCGGTCATGGCATAGGAGACCTGTTTGAGCCCGGTCTGGCGGTTGGCCGGGATCTCAATGTGGTGCTCGAGGCCGCGGTGCCTGCTGGTGAGCGGGACCGCGATGAATAGCCCAGGCACGACGGCGTAGCGCGGGTGCGATACCACCACGACGGGCCGTACGCCGCCCTGCTCGCGGCCGGCGACCGGGTTGAGGTCGCAGAGCAGCACGTCGCCGCTGGTCATGAGTTGTACTCAGGGTACTCATCGGCCGCGGTGGCGGCGAGGCCGCCGAGGTCGGCTCCGGTCCATTCGGCCGCCTCGGCCCGGTATGCCGCGGACTTCGCCTCGTCGGCCGCCAGTCTGCGGTAGCCGTCTTCGATGCCTTGCCACATGAGGTCGTCCAGCATGGCGCTCAGCTCCGCGCCCAGGCTCCGGCCGTGCGCCCGCGCCCGGGCGGCGAGCCTGTCCCGCACCTCGGTTTCCACGCGGATCGTCGTCATAGCCATCTTTGAAGTATACGTCAATGACGTATACGAGCCCGGTGCGCCAGGACGGGACGGAGTGCGCTCCAGAAGTGCCATGATCGCAGTCTGTCGCCGGAGCCTGACATTCCGGTTCACGGAGCGATCAGTCGGTGATGCACTCGCACAGCCACGCCAGCGACAGCGGGTAGCGGTAGTCGATGCCGGAATGCGTCGCGTCGAACAACTCGAAGCGGATCAGCTCCTCCTTGACCCCGGCC
>Ga0070714_100000918_pt1 | contig 20885 bp, 19 predicted proteins | sample LARL83metaG_FD_65450 | JGI IMG/M metagenome (GOLD analysis project Ga0070714, IMG submission 65450) | Corn, switchgrass and miscanthus rhizosphere microbial communities from Kellogg Biological Station, Michigan, USA - LAR L8-3 metaG | ecosystem: Host-associated > Plants > Roots > Rhizosphere ... | reverse complement strand
TTTCGTCGATGGCGAATTCCGCAAGCCGCGGCCCCCGAAACCCCCTAAAAGGGGGTCCGTGGGCCACGCACCTCCTCGGCCACCGCTGCCCGCGACGCCAAGCCGGGGAGCCGTGTGCTTGTTCGGATTTCGTCCGCCTCACGCGAGGTGAATAGCCGCGCGCTACCGCACATAGCAGGACATAGGGCGCTCGGATATTTTCGCGGGGCAGTGTCACGAATCACCCTCGGGTTTCGTCATCTATAGAAGGGGCAGGGGCAGTAAGGGCGGATACGGGCACCGACATCCTGGAGTGCGGATGAGCGAGGTGGAAGTACCGAAGGGCGTGAGCGGGATCGGGGGCTGGCTCGATGACCGGCTGCATGGTGCCGGCTATATGCAGACGCTCATGCGCAAGGTCTTCCCGGACCACTGGTCATTCCTGCTTGGCGAAATCGCGCTCTGGTCGTTCGTGATCCTGCTGCTGACCGGGACGTTCCTCGCGCTGTTCTTCGTGCCGTCGATGACCGCGGTGACCTACCACGGGACATACACGAAGCTGAACGGCATCTCGATGAGCGAGGCGTACCGGTCCACGCTGCGGATCTCGTTCGACGTGCGCGGCGGCATGCTGATGCGGCAGATCCACCACTGGGCCGCTGACATTTTCGTGGCCTCGATCATCGCGCACATGCTGCGTCACTTCTTCACCGGTTCGTATCGCAAGCCTCGCGAGTTGAACTGGCTGATCGGCATCACGATCTTCGCGCTGGCCATTATCGAGGGGCTGTTCGGTTACTCGCTGCCGGACGACCAGCTTTCCGGTGCGGGACTCCGGATCTTGGAGGGCGTACTGCTCGGCATCCCTATCATCGGCACATACACCACATTCTTCCTGTTCGGCGGGCAGTTTCCCGGACACGACATCATCCCCAGGCTGTACATAATCCATGTGCTGCTCATCCCCGGGATCATCCTCGCCCTGGTGACGGCCCACCTGCTGCTGGTGTTCCACCAGAAACACACCGCGTTCCCTGGACTGCGCCAGACCGAGAAACTGGAGACCGGCCAGCCGTTCTACCCGTACTTCATCGCCAAGGGCACGGCGTGGTTCTTCTTCATCTTCGGCATCCTGGCCGTGCTGGGAACGTTCGCGCAGATCAATCCGATCTGGCTGTACGGGCCGTACTCGCCGCTCGCGATCTCGTCGGCCTCTCAGCCGGACTGGTACATGGGCTTCCTGGAAGGCGCGCTGCGCATGATGCCTGCCTGGGAGATCAACTTCCTCGGGCATACCGTGACGTTCAGCGTGCTGATCCCGTTCGCCGTGCCGTTCGGCATCATCTTGGGTGGCGCGGCACTGTGGCCATGGTTCGAGGCCTGGGCGACCGGCGACAAGGCTGCGCACCACATCCTGGACCGGCCGCGGAATGTCCCTGTCCGCACCGGTGTCGGCATGGCCGCCGTGGTCTTCTACGCCGTGCTGTGGGCGGAGGGCGCCAACGACGTCATCTCCGACATGCTGCAGATACCGCTGTACACGGTCACCTGGATTTCCCGGGTGCTGCTGATCGCCGGACCGGTAATCGCGTTCGTCGTGACCCGGCGGATCTGCCTTGGGCTGCAGGCCAAGGACCGCGAGCGGCTGGAGCATGGAATCGAGTCCGGGATCATCCGCCAGACGCCGATCGGCAAGTTCGAGGAGATCTCCAATCCGGCCTCGGAGGAAGAGCGGGCGGTTCTCGTACCGCGGAACGGCCGCACCATGGAGCGGCTCCCCGGCAAGACCGATCGCGACGGCGTACTCGTACCAGGCGGAGGCAAGGCACGAGTGTCCCTGCGGGGCAGGGCCAATCGTGCGTTCATCGAGGCGCTCCCGCTCCCGCCGGGGAACGGGCATGCGGGCGAACCTGACCAACGCGAGGGGGACGGGCACGCCGAGCCCGCCGAACTGCCGGGGGCGGACCGGCAGACGTGACCACCGGCCGGATAACGCCGCGCGACAGATTGGAGCCAGCCGCGCGGCGCTCCGAGTCTAGCGATGCGCTATTCAACGCCGGTTGTTATTCTTGTGCCGAAATAAGCCTTACGCAATTGCGTGGGCGGTGCGGATGCCATAGCTGGATCGGCATTTCAACTAACCAAACGTAGCAGTATGTGTACACTCTGCTAAAATTGACTGACCGGCCGTGAAAGGTTTAGCCTAAATACATAAATGGCAGGTGGGGCGGCCGTTTGGTGCACTGGTCAATTATTGTTTGATATCTAACTCAATCCGCGGGTGGCTGGCCAGAACTGCTGCGGATAGCGGCGAGGACCTTGGTGGTTATGAAGTTCAAGCTGCTTGGTCCCCTGGAAGCCGTGATCAACGACCGGCCGGTCGCCATCGCCGCCCCGCGGCAGCAGATCGCGCTCGCGCTGCTGCTCCTCGACGCGGGGCATGTGGTCTCCGTGGCGCGCATAGTGGACGCGCTCTGGGGCGACGATCCGCCGAGAACGGCGCGAAGCCAGGTACAGATCACGATATCCACGCTGCGGCGGCTCCTTGGCGAGGACGTCATCGCGACTCGGCTGCCCGGCTACCTGATCCAGGCGCCGCCTGACGACATCGATCTCGCGATCTTCGAGGAGCTGGCGGCTCGCGGGAGGGCCGCGGCGGCCGAGCAGCGCATCGACGAAGCGCGCGGTGACCTGCGTGCGGCGCTGGCTTTGTGGCGCGGACCTGCTCTGGAAGGGGTGCAGAGCGAGGTCATCCAGAGCGCGGCTACCCAGCTCAACGAGCGCCGGATTTCGACTTACCAGGATTGCCTGGAGATCGAGCTGCAACTCGGCATGCACGATGAGATCATCGGCGAGCTGACGGCGCTCGTCTCGAACCATCCGCTGAACGAGCGCTTCCGCGGCCAGCTGATGCTGGCGCTGTACCGTAGCGGCCGGCAGGCGGACGCGCTGGAGACGTTCCGCTCCGGACGCGAGGTCCTGCAAGATGAGCTCGGCCTGGATCCCGGCGCCGAACTGAGCCGCATGGAGCAGGCCATTCTCACCCGCGACAGCGCGCTCGACCTGCAGAGTCCGCGGGAGCCGGTCGGCTTGCCCGCGAAGACCGCCGGTACACCGATCCCTCGGCAGCTGCCGCGGACGACCGCCGACTTCACCGGGCGCGAGGAGATCCTCCACTCGATATCCCTGATTCTCACCGGCAAGGACACCACCGGCGACCCGCCGGAAGTACCGGTGGTGGTGCTCTCGGGCCGGGGCGGCGTCGGGAAGACCGCGATCGCGCTGCGTGCCGCTCACCTGCTCAGCTCTGAGTTCCCCGACGGTCAGCTGTTCTTGCAGCTTCGCCCCGACATGCCGAACGGCGCGGCGTCGCTCGTGGAGCACCTGCTGCGGTCACTCGGAGTGCATCCCGGCACGATACCGCCCGATCTCCAAGGCCGGATGGCGATGTACCGGAGCGTGCTCGCCGGACTCCGGGTGCTTGTCGTCATCGACGGCGCGCGTGGCAAGGACGACGTCGCGCCGTTCCTTCCCGGGACCCGCGGCTGCGCCGCGATCGTCACGTGCGGCCAGCACATCGCCGAGCTGGAAGGTGTCCATCACCTTCATGTCGGACCGCTGGATGAAGTATCCGCCGGCAGGCTGCTGACGACCCTGATCGGTGAGCGCCGGGTGACCGCGGAGCCTGACGCCGCGCGAGAACTTATCAAGCTTTGCGAGGGAATACCGCTGGCCATGCGCGTCGTGGCGGCCAAGCTCCGGGTGCGGCCGCACTGGCCCATCTCCCTGATGGTCACCCAACTCCAGGACGAAACCCGGCGGCTGGACGAGCTGGACTTCAAGGGTGCCAGCATCCGCGCCACCATCGCGGTGGCGTATGACTTGCTCGACAAGCCGGCGCAGTGCCTGCTCAGGCGGCTAAGCCTGGTCAGCACGGCTGATTTCGCGTCCTGGATCGGCGCGCCGCTGCTCGACGCCGACGTGGGGTACGCGGAGTACCTATTCCAGCAACTGGTGGCGGGATACCTGGTTGAGGGATCGGAGCTGGCAGATGGCGTCGTCCGGTTCCACCTGCACGACCTCGTCCGTATCTACGCGGCAGAGCGGTGCGCGGACGACGAACCGACAGCCGACCGGCTTGAGGCCATGCGGCGGCTGCTGCGCAGCTGGCTCTTCCTGGCGACCGGCGCCCGGCGTCGCCTCTACGGCGGTGACTTCGCGGTATTGCACGGGACCGCCGAGCACTGGCCGTTGCCCGAGGATAGCGTTGCCCTGTGCAGCGACCCCATCGAGTGGTTCAAGATCGAGCGGAGCTCGCTGGTCAACGCCGTATTCAATGCCGCTCAGCTCGGGATGGACGAATTGTGCTGGGATCTCGCCACCACCGCCGTGACGGTGTTCGAGTCCGGGCTGTATGGCGATGACTGGCGGGATTCACATGCCTGCGCGCTCGGCGCGGTCCGCGATGCCGGCAACAAGCGCGGTGAGGCAGCACTGCTGTATTCGCTCGGCACGCTGGAAGCGAGCGTCCAGGTAGCGACGGCGAGCGATTATTTCGCCAAGTCGCTGAAGATCTTCGAGGAGATCGGCGACAAGCAGGGCAAGGCGCTGACGCTCAGCGGCCTGGCGCTCATCGACGCCCTCACCGGAAGCTCTGACGCCGCCCTTACGCGGTACGGGCAGGCGATAACGGTGTTCCGCGAAACCGAGGATCTGGTCAGCGAGGCGTACACCCTCAAGAACATGGCCCAGATCTGCGCCGACAGGCTCCAGTACGCCGTGGCGGAACAGATGCTCGACGACGCCACGCTGATATCCAGCAAGCTGGGCGCACCGCGGCTGACCGCTCAGGTCAAATACGCTCTGGCCGAGCTCCAGCTGCGCCGGGGGCGCGCGGAACCCGCGGCGGACGCGCTGTCGTCGGTGCTGCGCCTCACCAGGGAAGTCGGCGACATCGTGGGCCAGGCGTTCGCACTGGTCTGCGTGGGGAACGCCAGGCTCATGCTCGAGGACCTGACTGGTGCCAAGTCCGCGCTGATGGAGGCTCTGGAGCTGGCCGGGCGTGCGGGTAACCGGCTGATCCGGGGACGCGCACTGCTCGGGCTGGCCGAGCTTCACCTCGCCGGGGACGAGGAGAACGCGGCGCTGGCCCGGGTCGAGGAGGCTATCGGCGTGTTCCGTGAGCACAGCGCCGAGGGAGTATGGCAGGCCAGGGCGCTGGAACTGCTCGGCCGCATTCACGAGCGAGCCGGCCGGCCGGACATCGCGGTGCACGCGTGGCAAGCCGCGGTGCAACTGGCGGGTGACACCGATTCTGTCCTGACCGCGAACATCGCCGGGTCGCTCGCGCGGATACGGACCAAGGCCGCACCTGACTAGGGTGCGGCCTGGTATGCGTCACATCACGTCCACGGCGGATCATCTGTCCCGGAAGTCCACGGCGGATCTGAAACCCCGGACCCCGTCACGCTCACGACCCCGTGCGCGCTGATGCCGCCGCTCGTGCCGCCCGTCTGCGAAACCCAGGCGGCGATCATGAGCGTGGCCGCGCAGACGAGCCCCAGCCAGACGATCGCGGACGGAATAAGAATGCCTCTGCGAATGCTCATCAGCTCGACCCTTCACGTCGCGATTTTCTTTCTCTGACTCCGAGCTAAGCGCGAGCGGCCAGCATAATTGCTATCAAGGTCGTATCACGGCAGCATCTCCATGAGTGGCTGGGCAATAGGCGCATGATATGGAGACGATAAGGCCGCGATGCCGCCGGGGGCGTAGGCTTGTACACAGCCAGCGAACGGCTTCTGTTAAGAAACGTACCATGGGTTGGCGAACATTGAATATTAGCCTCAGCATAATCGACGGAATATCCGGTCGCCCGGCGGACGACGTGCGGGTCACCGTGGTCGGCCGGCTCGCGGGAGAGCAGATCCACCGCCTGGATGGGCACACCGACCGCCAAGGTAATTTCATGTACCCGTCCGGACCAGAGCGGTCGGGTAATGGCGAAGACTACATGGTGGAAGTGGATGTCGACGCGTACTTCGCAAGCCAAGGCATCGTGCCCGGCTATAAGCAGGTCACGATTGTGGTGCGTGTGGTGAACTCACTGACCAACTACCGGATCGGTCTCCTCATCACGCCCTTCGCGCACACTACCTGGAGCACGCGTTGACGGGGCTTCGGAGCCCGGGAAGACCGCCGGCAACAGCGGCACGATAGCGCCGCGATTCCGGCCTGTCCGATCGTGATGGTGGTTGCCCAGACGGGGGCCAAATCGAGAGAACGAGGAGCGAGCATTGGCGATGCAGCTGAGCTGTGGCATTCGAAGCTGCGGTGCGCCCTTGACCCTGGGGGCGAGATCTCGCGGCCTGCGGCTGTGCGCTGCGTGCCGGAACCTGCTGACCGGCCGCCTGGCCAGGCTGCCCCAGCTGTACCAGGCCTGCGAACTGGCCCTTGAGATCCACCGTCAGCATCCCCTCAAGATGGTGCGCGGACGGCGATCGACGGGAATCAGCCTTGACGACCAGACCCTGGCGGTACGCAGCGACACGATACGCGTGCTCTGTTCGTGGTGCGAGCTGATCGTCGATGAGCGCGGCGTGCCCGGTCCCGCCGCACTCGACGTGCGGACACTCACCATGTTTCTCCGGGCTCACGTCGACTGGCTGGCGGCCCACGTCGCGGCGGCCAGCTTCGCCGATGAGATCGCCGCTCTTGCCGCCGACGTCAAGAACGTGCTTAATCCGGCGCAGGGACGGACGATGGAGCTTGGCCCCTGCACAGTGGACGGCTGCGGACGGTTGGTACGCGCCAGCCTCAGCTCCGCCGACCAGCGCTCGGTACCCCAGGTCCGCTGCGATGCGGGACACACGTGGCACCCGCGTCAGTGGCTGGATCTGCGCCGCCAGCTGGACGTGGCGAACCGCAGGGCAGCGGGATGACAGACGCACCCGGCGGTCATCTGACCGTGCCGACCGAACTCGCGGCGCTGGCCGCCGGAGTTAGTGTGGCGACCATCCGGAAGTGGGCGAGCCGCGGCAAGCTCACCCGCTATGGCAGCCCGAGGCGTGCGGAGTATGACCTTGACGAGATTCAGGAGCTGATTGCCTCACGGTGCATTGGGCGTCGAACCCTGTTCGACCCGGCCCACCGTGGAGGTCGTTGAACTGACCCCGAGGGGGACGGTCATGGCCGGGCCGATCAGCCGCAGCAGCGGGGCGGTGAGCATGGTGGTCAGCACCGCCATCAGGACCAGGACGTCGAATAGCCGGTGGCTGATGAGGCCCGCGTTGAATCCGACGTTGAGCGCGATGAGTTCGGTCAGGCCTCGCGTGTTCGTCAGGATCGCGACGATGGCCGCGTCCTTCCGCCCCAGGCCGCCGAGCAGGGATGCCCCGAAGGCGGGACCGATCTTGCCCAGGCTGGCGATCGCCATCAGCACCGCGAGCATCATCAATCCTGTGCCGTCCAGCGCGCCGAGGTTCACCGAGAGCCCGGTGACGATGAAGAACAGCGGCAGCAGCAGGTCGCTGACCTGCTCCATGGGGCGCAGCACATCCGCATCGGGTGTTCCGTCCTTGCTCGGCATCGTGAGGCCGGCCAGAAAGCCGCCGAACACCGGATGCAAGCCCAGCGATGCCGTCACGAACGCGCAGCCCAGCGCCAGGGTTAGCGCCACCGGCAGCTGATTGGCGAGCACGGTTCCCGATCGCCGGATCCACCGGCCCAGCACCGGCCGGACCACAACCAGCATGACCACGGCGAACCCGGCGATCAGCAGGAACGTCACCGCCAATGGCCTGCCCGGCTTGGCCACGGTGCCGACCAGCGCCGCGGCGAGGACAAGCCACGCGGCCACGTCCATGATGCCGGCCGCGCTCGTGGCCGTGATGCCCGCGGTGGTCCCGGAGATGCCGGACTCGCGGATGAGCGCGGCGAGCACCGGCAGCGCCGTGATGGACACGGCCACGCCCATGAACAGGACGAACGAGTGGCTGAAGCCGGACTGGCCGAGGGCGGCCAGGCCGGATCGGAAGATCACGGCGGCTCCGGTGCCCAGGCCCAGCGGAATCAGCAGCGCGCCCGCGGCGATCATGAGGGCCGGCCGGGCCAGGCGCCGGAGCCCACCCCAGTCCATCTCGTATCCGACGACGAACATGAAGATCGTGACGGCGACCTGGGAAATCACGTTCAGGTACGGCAGCGCCGCGTGCGGGAACAGGCGGGCTGTCACGTGCCCAGGCAGGCGGCCGAGCAACGTCGGACCGAGCAGGATCCCGGCCAGGATCTGGCCGACGACGGTCGGCTGGCCGCACCGCCGTGCGAGCGCGCCGAGCAATGACGACACGACCAGGATCAGCGCGATGTCGCCGATGACGTCGGCAATGAGGATGTCCACGTGTCCGTCACCTCTGAGCGCGCTAGCCAGTGGCAAGACGGCGCACTTCGCGCGGCAGTGCGAAGTGCATGCGCTCGGTGACCGGCTCGATCTCTTGCACCTGGTCATAGCCGCGTTCGGCCAGCCAGGTCAGTACCCGCTGGACGAGTTCCTCGGGCACGGAGGCGCCGCTGGTCACGCCGACAGTCGTCACGCCGTCGAGCCAGGACTGGTCGATGTCCGCGGCGTAGTCCACCAGGCGGGCATCGGGGGCGCCGTTCTCCTTCGCGACCTCGACCAGGCGGACGGAGTTGGAGGAATTCGCCGAGCCGACGACGATGACCAGTTCAGCGGCCGCGGCAATCTCCTTGACCGCGGCCTGGCGGTTCTGGGTGGCATAGCAGATGTCGTCCGACGGCGGGTCCTGCAGGCTGGGGAACCGGCGGCGCAAGGCGGCCACGGTGGCGAGGGTCTCGTCAACCGACAGCGTGGTCTGCGACAGCCACGCGACGCGTCCAGGGTCACGCACCCGTACGTTGTCCACGTCGTCGGGGCCGTCGACCAGATGAATATGGCCCGGCGCCTCGCCGGAGGTGCCGATGACCTCTTCGTGGCCGTCGTGCCCGATCAGCAAGATGTCATAGTCCTCAGCAGCCAGGCGGAGCGCTTCATTGTGGACCTTGGTGACCAGCGGGCACGTGGCGTCGATTGCCAGCAGGCTCCGGTCCTTGGCCTGCGTGCGTACCGCCGGGGCGACTCCGTGGGCGGAGAAGACGACGAGGGCTCCTTCAGGTACCTCATCGATCTCGTCGATGAAGATGACACCCCGCTCCTCGAGGCTCTTCACGACGTGGATGTTGTGCACGATCTGCTTGCGCACGTAGACCGGAGCCCCGTACTTCTCCAGGCAGACCTCGACTGTCTGCACCGCCCGCTCCACGCCGGCGCAGGAACTGCGCGGCTTGGCGAGCAGGACTCGGCGTTGAGGCGACATGGTTCCTCTCAGGTAGGAGCGGTTATTCGCCGCCGATGGCGGCGCGGCCGGCCTTGAGCGCCGCCGCGGTTTCGGTCACGCGCCGGGCCTGATAGCGGGCCGCGTCCAGCACCAGGTCGCCGGGCGGGTTGCCGGACGCCACGTGGGAGGTTCCGTAGGGGTTGCCGAGCTGGAACTGGATGGGGTCGGTGTAGCCGGGGGGAACGATGATGCCGCCCCAGTGGTAGAAGACGTTCCCCAGGGCCAGGATGGTGGACTCCTGCCCGCCGTGGGCAGTGGCGCTGGCGGTGAAGGCCGAGTAGACCTTGCCGGCGAGCTTGCCCGGCTGCCATAGCACGCCGAGCGTGTCGATGAACGCCTTGAGCTGGGCGGAAGGGTTGCCGAAGCGGGTGGGCGTGCCGAACAGCACCGCGTCAGCCCAGGCCACGTCGTCGGGGGTGGCCACGGTGACGTCGGAGTCGTCCTTGACCTCCTGGACCGGCTGCGGCGACGCGGTCTCGGCGACCCTGCGCTGGCGCACCTGCGCGCCTGCCTTCTCCGCGCCCTCGGCGGCGGCGCTCGCCAGGGCGTGCACGTTGCCGGTGGCGCTGTAGTAGATGATCGCGACGTTCACGGATTCCATGGTTCGGCTTCTTTCTCTGGATTTCGGGTGGTCAGCAGACGCTGACTTCGGGCGTGCCCGCGTCAGCGCCGTTTTCCGTCATCTCGTCGGCGATCCGCATCGCCTCGTCGATCAGCGTCTCCACGATCTGGGCCTCCGGGACGGTGCGGATTACGTTGCCGTGGACGAAGATCTGGCCCTTGCCGTTGCCGGACGCGACGCCGAGGTCGGCCTCGCGTGCCTCGCCGGGCCCGTTGACCACGCAGCCCATCACCGCGACCCGCAGCGGAACGGGCAGCCCCTCCAGGCCGGCGGTCACCTCGTCGGCCAGCTTGTACACGTCCACCTGCGCCCGGCCGCAGGACGGGCAGGACACGATCTCCAGCCGGCGCGGCCGCATCCCGAGCGATTCCAGGATCTGGGCGCCGACCTTGACCTCCTCGACCGGCGGGGCGGACAGCGAGACCCGGATGGTGTCCCCGATGCCGTCAGCCAGCAGGGCGCCGAACGCCGCGGCCGATTTGACGGTGCCCTGGAACGCCGGCCCGGCCTCGGTCACCCCGAGGTGCAGCGGATAGTCGCAGGCCGCGGCCAGCTGGCGGTACGCGTTGATCATCACGACCGGGTCGTGATGCTTGACCGAGATCTTGATGTCACGGAAACCGTGCTCCTCGAACAGCGAGCACTCCCACAGCGCCGACTCCACCAGCGCCTCCGGCGTCGCCTTCCCGTACTTGGCCAGCAGCCGCTTATCCAGCGAACCCGCGTTCACCCCGATCCTGATCGGAGTCCCGGCATCCGCCGCGGCGCGGGCGATCTCCGCCACCTTGTCGTCGAACTGCTTGATGTTCCCCGGGTTGACACGGACCGCGGCGCAGCCCGCGTCGATCGCCGCGAACACGTACTTCGGCTGGAAATGGATGTCGGCGATCACCGGGATCTGCGACTTCCTCGCGATCGCCGGCAGCGCGTCCGCGTCGTCCTGCGACGGCACCGCCACCCGCACGATCTGGCACCCGGACGCGGTCAGCTCCGCGATCTGCTGGAGCGTCGCGTTCACGTTGGCCGTGAGCGTGGTGGTCATCGACTGCACCGAGACCGGTGCGCCGCCACCTACCAGCACGCTGCCGACCTTGATCTGGCGAGAGACCCTCCGCTGAGCCAGCGGCGCCGTCGGCACCGCGGGCATCCCGAGGTCAGTCATCAAACCCCCATCCGAGGCGGCGGGCAGGGCGCTCGCCGCATTCCCTGTACTCATCCATTGTCGCATCCAGCGCACTGAGTACGCGGCCTCACTCTGACGGGCGCGTCAGCGCTACCTCTCCGCTACTGGCCTATGCTCACCGGGTTCACGATGTCGGCGAACAGAACAATTACGCTGAAAACGGCCAGGATCGCGAAAAGTCCGACCATAACCGGTAGCACCTTGCGGATGTCGACCAGCCCGGGGTCGGGGCGTCCGCGCAGCCGGGCGTACCAGCCGCGGAGGCTCTCCCAGCCGATGACCGCGGCGAGCCCTCCGTCGAACGGCATCAACGGCACTATGTTGCCCAAGGCGAGGATGAAGTTCAGCTCGGCGGCCAGCGCCACGATGATCTCCGCCTTGCTGCGCCAGCCGAGGTCCGCGGAGACCGCCTGGCTGGTCTGCTGGCCGAAGGTGACCACGCTCGCGACCTGGCCGCCGGACTCGGTCGACCGCTGCTTGCTGAACAGCTTGCCGGCGGAGGACGGCAGGTTCGTGAGCGCATGGCCCATGCCGCTGAATATCTGGCTGGTGAACGACCCGGCGAACTTCGCGGCGCCCAGCGGGCTCGCGACCTGGAACGCGGTGACGGGCGAGACCCCCATGTAGGCACCGGGCCGGCCCTTGACTTGCGCCAGCTTCACGTGCTTGGTCAGCAGCTGACCATCGCGTCGTACCGTGACCGAGACCTCGGAGCCGGGCTTGCCGGCCTTGATCAGGGGCCCGAGGGTAGTCCAGTCGCTGACCGGCTTGCCGTTGTACGCCACCACGGTGTCCCCGACGCGCAACCCCGCGGCCAAGGCCGGCGACGGCGTCTTGGACCCGCCGCACCCCCCGTTGTCCAGCGCGGTGACGTTGGCCGCCACGCACGGGGTCACGACGCCGAGCTGGGTGGTGTTGTCGTTCGCGATCCCGATGGTGAGCGCGAGGCCGATGAGCAGCACGAACGCCAGAACGAAGTTCATGACGACGCCGCCGCAGAGCACGACGATCCGCTGCCACCGAGGCTTGTTCCGGAACGATCTGGGCTCGTCCAGCGGATCGTGCTCGTCGTCGAGCGAGTGCATGCCGATGATCTTGCAGAAGCCGCCTACCAGCAGCGCCTTGATGCCGTACTCGGTTTCGCCGCGGCGGAAGGACCACAGCGTGGGCCCGAAGCCCACGAAGAACCGGGTGACCTTCATGCCGAACTTCTTCGCCGTCAGGAAGTGCCCGGCCTCGTGCACCATGATCGAGAAGCACAGGACGAGCAGGAAGATAACCCAGCCGATCAGGCCCATCCGGTCGCCCTCCTACCTGGTGGGGGAACCATCCCCCACACCCCCTGGCTATGCACAAAGTTCTCGCGCCCGACGGCGGGCCCAGTCGTCGACGGCGAGCACCTCGGCGACCGACGTCACCGGCGAACGCGCACCGTCATGCTCAGAGACTATCCGTGCCACGGTGTCAACAATCCGCGTGAAGCCGATCCTCCCCGCCAGGAAGTCGGCCACACATGCCTCGTTCGCGGCGTTGTATACAGCCGGTGCGGTCCCGCCGACCTCGGCAGCGTGGCGCGCCAGCGACACCGCCGGGAACGCGGCGTCGTCCAGCGGCTCGAACGTCCAGGAGGCCGCCGCCGAGAAGTCGAGCCGCGGCGACGCGTCGGCCACCCGGTGCGGCCAGGCCATGCCCAGCGAGATCGGCAGCCGCATGTCGGGCGGCGAGGCCTGGACGATCGTCGCCCCGTCCAGATACTCCACCATCGAGTGCACGATCGACTGCGGGTGCACCACCACGTCGATCCGGTCCAGCCCGAAGCCGAACAGCAGGTGGGCCTCGATGACCTCCAGGCCCTTGTTCACCAGCGTGGCGGAGTTGATCGTGACCAGCGGGCCCATGTTCCAGGTGGGGTGGGCGAGCGCCTGAGCCGGGGTTACCGTGCCGAGCCGGGACCGCGGCCAGCCGCGGAACGGGCCGCCGCTGGCGGTGAGGATCAGCCGCCGGACTTCGGAGCGGGCGCCGGCCCGCAGGCACTGCGCGAGCGTGGAGTGCTCGGAGTCGACCGGCACGATCTGGCCGGGCTTGGCCCGGGAGGTGACCAGCGAGCCGCCGACGATCAGCGATTCCTTGTTGGCCAGCGCCAGCGTCCGCCCGGCGTCCAGCGCCGCGAGCGTCGCGCGCAGGCCCGCCGCACCGGTTACGCCGTTGAGCACCACATCGCAGGGCCAGGCGGCGAGTTCGCAGACGCCTTCCTCGCCGGACAATAGCGAGAGCCCGGCGGGGGAACCCGATGTCGTTCCGCCAGAAAGGAACGAGAGCGAGGACCGGACAGCGGGGACCGCGGCCGCGTCAGCCACCGCCACCGCCGCCGGGCCGAACTCGGCGACCTGCTCGGCGAGCAGGCCGGGGTTGCCGCCGCCGGCGGCGAGCCCGACCACGCGGAACAAGTCAGGGTTGCGGCGGGCGATGTCCAGCGCCTGCGTGCCGATCGACCCGGTGGAGCCTAGGATCACGATGTCGCGGGGCCAGCGTTCGGTGTCTTCCACCCTCACATTGTGCCAGCGGGCCGCCACCTCGTTCCGAGGGCGGCGGCTAGCGGGCCGCCACCCCAATGGCTGGGGTGGCGGCCCGCGTGGAACCTACTGACCGAGTTGCTGGGCTCCCTTGATGATGGCGTTGCAGAGGGCGGTCTCGGCCTGCGGCAACGGCACCGCGGTGTTGCCGAAGGCGGCCGCCTCCAGCTGGGCCTTGATCTTCAGGGCCAGCGCGTCCCGCGTCTTCTCCAGGATGGCGAGCCCGGAGTTGATCTTCTTGTACTGGAGGTCGAGCGCCGTCGAGGACTCGACCGCCTTGGTCGACGCGGCCAGGGTGTACGCCCCGAACTGGCCGACGCTGGAGTTCAGCTGCTTGTAGCAGGCCCCCAGCCCGGTCACGCCCGGCGCACTCAGCGCGCTGCCCGGCGCCGTGAGGATCTCGCTGATCACCCGGCCGTCGTGCTCGTAGTCGTCTTTCAGGCCGGTCAGGTACATCAGCGTGGGCCGGATGTCGGTCTCGTCCGTCCAGGTGCCGGTCGTGCCGCTGTTGATGACCTCCACCTGGCCGCTGTCCGGGCCGGCCGAGTTCGGCCCGTCAGCGGGCGCCTGACCGTCGACGCCGAGGTGCTTCACGCCCGGTCCGGCGAGGCCGATGAAGTTCGTGTTGATCTCGGCGGCGTAGTCGCCGTGGTTCCACGCGAAGCCGGTGTTGATCTGCACGCAGGCGCCGCTGCACGAGGTCCCGCCCTTGGAGAAGAAGTAGTCCGGCTTGGCGAACAGCGCGAACGTCGGCGTCCTGGCCGGGTCCGCGTTCACCATGTGCAGAATGCCTTCCTCCGCCGGGTCGGCGATGAAGTTGGTGATGAGCTGGTTCGGGTTGCCCGCGTACGGGTTGGCCGCGGTGAGCCCGGCGACGTCGTGCTCGACCTTGCGTGTCGTGGCGTCGTTCGGGCCCGGGTTACCGGTCAGGTAGAACTCCGGCGCGCTGTCGGCCTCGATGGACAGCGGCGTGGTGTCGCCCTTCTCGGTGGCCAGCATGCCGGTGATGTTGCCGCCGAGCTCGCCGAAGCTCCCCGCCGGGTACGTGCACGCCACGGTGACGCCGTCACAGTTGGCGGGCGTCGGCTGGATGGCGCGGCCGACGTTCGCGCCCGCCTCGTGGTCGCCCTCGTCCGAGCTGAGCACGAACTCGGTGTTGGACGTGTTGATGCCGTCCGCGGCGAGCCGCTTGAAGAACGTGCCGAACGCGTCGTTGTAGTACTTCGCCTGGGCGATGTAGCAGGCCGAGCCGCTGCCCAGCGCGGACGGCGCGCCCTTGCACGCCGACGACAGCGCGGGGATGTCCTCGTTGCCGTGGATGTCGGAGACGTAGCCGTACACGACCGGCACGCCGGTCTCCAGCATGTCGGACATGTAGGCCAGCGTCTGCGGCGCGGTCACGTCGAACCCGGGGAACCCGGGGTGGTTGCTGAGGAACGCGCCGTTGAGCTGGTTGCCGTCCAGGTCAACCAAGTTGCCTTGCGAGTTCGTGACCTGGAACCCGTTGCGGGACAGGCCCGCCGTGCCGGCGCCCAGCTGCGGTGCGACGTAGCGGTGGCCGAACAGCGCCTGGAACCCCGGGTAGCCGTGCGGTTCGTCCGGCAGGCTGTCGGTCACCGCGGTCGCGGTGGCGCTGGTCTGGCCGAACTTGACGCCCTTGGCGTCCGCGCAGAAGCTAGCACCGACCGCGCAGTGCACCCCGATGCCGACGTAGTCCGCGGTCTCCGCGTCCTTGAACGAGTCCTTGTCGCTGATCAGCTGCTGATTCTCGGGAGAGTCGGCGCCGAACACCTTCGGGATGTCCACGGCCGTGTTCTCCAGCACCGTGTTCGCGCTGGCCACCTGGCCGACGTTGCAGCCGGCCCGGGTGAACGGCACCCACGGCGCTGGCGTCGTGGTGTCCGGGCTCACCTTCTGGCTGGCCGTCGCCGGCGGCACCGGGGCGTACACCATGCTCGGGTTCGTGTCATGGCCTGGGTTCGGGGTCTTGGCGGTGTCGAAGACCGGGTCCGTCCAGTACGCGAAGCTGCCGGCCGGGTCGGTGGTGCCGTCGGTGTTGTACGCCTGGTAGCTGTTCGAAATCGGCATGCCGGCCCGGTCGCCGTAGATCCCGCTGAACGTGGTCAGGATGTCGTCCGCGGTGTGCGCGATCAGCGGCGTGTGGTTGTTGGTGATCATCGTGCCGTTGCTCTCGAAGAAGTTGAGCAGGTTCGGCATCAGCTCGAGGTCGGAGGGGACGTTCGGGTTGTCCCGGAAGTAGTGCACGTTGTCGAAGGTGAGGACCACGACGTGCTTGACGTTGTTGCCAAGCGTGCAGGTCGTGTCGGTGGTCGCGTTCCCCGCATGCGTCGCCTTTGTCGCGTTTGTCGCCTTTGTCGCGTTTGACGCCGGGGCGGCCAGCGAGGTGCCGGTGATCGCGAGCGTCGTTCCGGCGGCGACCGCGCTCGCGGCCGCGGCGACGCGGAACCAGCCAGCGCGCGAAGTGGGCGGGTGTACCTTACTCATTCTTGGGTTCCTCCAGAAACGGCAAGCACGGGCTACACCAACCCAGGCGGCCCCGCGCGGTGATTACCATGCCATGGGTGGCCTTGCTACGGAAAGAGGCCAGCGAGTGTCGTTTTGTGCAAATCTGAACAAACGACCTGGCATACGCGTTGTGCGATTCGCCTAAAGAATCTGAACGTTCACGGTTGCGTCACTGATAGTTTGGAAACTGAATGACAATGTGACGTTCCGTATCGGCATACTCGCTGTGGTCCTGGCCGTCGCTGTCCCCTGGGCACCCGCTCATCAGGTCATATCAGAACGAGCCGTGGTACCACATGCCGTGCCTGTTCCGCCTGGCAGCACGGCCGGCGGTTCCGTGACCGGTGGCGCCGTGACCGGTTCGGCGTGGACGGCTGGCGGGCTCGTTGCGCGGACCACGGGCCGCGTGTTCTTCACGCTGGGCGGCGTCGACTACACGTGCTCCGCGTCGACGGTCGGCGGCGCGTCGCCGTCGGTGGTGGTTACCGCGGCGCACTGCGTGTCGGACGGGGCCGGGGCGTGGGCAACCGACTGGCGGTTCATCCCCGGGTACGTGGACGGGCAGGCGCCGTACGGCGTGTACCGCGCCGCGGCGTACTACGTGGCGCGGGGCTGGGCTTCCGGGGCGAACCGCGACGACGATGTCGCGTTCGTGGTGACGCGGCCGGCTGATTCCGGCGGCGGGCCCGTGGGGACGGTCGTCGGAGAGCAGCCGATATCGTTCGGGCCGCGGGGCGGGACCGCGTCGGTGTTCGGGTATCCGGCGGTGCGTCCGTACGACGGCTCGCGGCTCGACTACTGCGCCGGGCCGGTGTCGGCCGACCCGTACGGCGGCGCCGATGCCGGCCTCGGCTGCGCGATGACCGAAGGCGACAGCGGCGGCCCCTGGCTGTCTTCCTTCGACCCGAGCACCGGCTCCGGGACGATCACCGCGGTGACCAGCTTCAAGTACTCCGGGGAGTCGCTGGAGCTGTACTCGGCCAACCTCGGACCGGTCGCCCAGGCCCTGTACCAGCGCGCCGAGCAACCCTGAGTTCGCCTGCCGCGGTGACCGCCCGCGACCGCGGGATGCCCTGCCGCCCCGTCGCGCTGGGCCGCCGCGCCCCGCGCCGCCGCCCCGCCGCGCACCCTGCCCTTGTGTGGCTGATGTTTCTGTCGCGACTACAGGTATGCGAAGCGGGCATTATCATGTCGGAAAAGGGCCTCTTGTTAGAAAAGGCGCCGGATCTGGCGCCTTTATCGACATGAAGCACTTTTCTGACATGGGAAGAGGCCGCGCCCGAGGGACATACGGCGCGAATTTGGACAATTTCCCGCCCGTGCGCGGCCCTCGTCGGGCAAGCCAGGGCCGCAACGGGCTTGCGGCAGGCACTCGGGCAAGCGCCGGACGTCACATATTGGACAATTACCGCAATTGCCGCGAGCGGGTCAGGTCAGGGCGTCGATCTGGCGGGCCAGTGCGAAGTCGTTGGCGGTGAGGCCGCCCGCGCTGTGCGTGGACAGGGTCAGCGTGACCGTGTTCCACGCGATCGCGACGTCCGGGTGATGGCCTGCCTGCTCGGCCAGGTAGCCGACGGCGTTGACGAACAGCAGGGCGTCCCGGAAGTCGGCGCGGACCACCTGGCGGGTGATCTGGCTGTTCTCGCGGGTCCAGGCCTTGACGGTGTCCATTTCGGCAGCAATCTGCCCCTCGGTGAGAAGTTCCATGCCTCCGGCATACCATTCCAGGGTGATGCCAGACCAGCCACGTCAGACGCCACTGCACGCCGTCCACGAGCGGCTGGGCGCCGCGATGACCGATTTCGCCGGCTGGCGGATGCCCTTGCGGTACGCCAGCGAGACCACCGAGCACCTCGCGGTGCGCCGCGCGGCCGGCCTGTTCGACCTGTCCCACATGGGCGAGATCATGGTGACCGGCCAGGGTGCCGGGGACGCGCTGGACTACGCGCTGACCGGGCAGCTGTCGGCGGTCACACCCGGCCGCGCCCGTTACACCATGATCTGCGCCGAAGACGGCGGGGTGCTCGACGACCTGGTCGTGTACCGGCTCGGCGAGCAGGAGTACATGGTCATCGCGAACGCCGCCAACGCCGGGACGGTGTACGGGCAGCTTCGGGACCGCGCGGCGGGCCGGGACGCCGAGGTCAGGGACGCCACCGCGGAGTACGCGCTGATCGCCATCCAGGGCCCGGCCGCCGCCGGCATACTCGCCGGGCAGACCCGGATCGACCTGGAGTCGATGAAGTACTACGCCGGAGCGTTCGGCGAAGTGTCCGGCAGGTCCGCGTGGGTGGCCCGCACCGGATATACCGGCGAGGACGGCTTCGAGGTGTTCTGCCGCCCTGAGGACGCCGAGCACATCTGGGACACGCTGGTCAGCATCGGTGCCGCGGCCGGCCTGATCCCCGCCGGGCTGGCGGCCCGCGATACGCTCCGGCTGGAGGCCGGCATGCCGCTGTACGGCAGCGAACTCGGCCCGGACATGACACCTTTCGAGGCGAACCTGGGGCGGGTGGTGAAGTTCGAGAAGCCGGGCGACTTCGTCGGTCGTGCGGCCCTGGCGGAGCGCGCCGCGGCCGGCCCGCGACGCGTGCTGACCGGCTTCACCGTCGCGTCCCGCAGGATCCCGCGGCACGGGTACCCGGTGCTCGCGGACGGCAAGCCCTGCGGTACGGTCACCAGCGGCGCCCCGTCTCCCACGCTCGGCGTGCCGATCGCGATGGCGCTGGTCGACGCGGATCTCGGCGCGGACGCGGATACTGCGATTGACATCAGGAGCGAAGCCGTTCCGGCTACCCGGACTGAACTGCCGTTTTACCGGAGGAGCAAATAACGATGAGCGTTCCAGGCGAGCTGCGCTACACCCCCGAGCACGAGTGGGTCTCCGTCGAAGGCGACGCGGCGACAATCGGCATCACCGAGTACGCGGCGCAGCAGCTCGGCGACGTCGTCTACGTTTCGCTGCCGGCCGTCGGCGCGGCGGTGACCGCGGGCGAGCCGTGCGGTGAGGTGGAGTCCGTCAAGTCGGTGAGCGACCTGTACTCTCCGGTGGACGGCCAGGTGACCGAGGTCAACGGCGACCTGGACGACGACCCGGCGCTGGTGAACGCCGAGCCGTACAGCACCTGGATGTTCCGTGTGCGGCTGTCCAACGGCTCGCTGCCCAGCGACCTGCTGAGCCCGGCCGAGTACGAAGCGCTGACCCAGAGCGCGGGCTGAGCGACGGTCCGGCGGGCTACTGCTTCTTGCGACGCCGCAGCAGGAACCAGGCCGCAACGGTCCCGGCCACCGCGACGGCGACACCGCCGGCGAGCACCGGGTCGATCGCGGCAATGCGCCCCTTGACCTGGTCCATCGTGCGGCGCGCCGCGTTCGCCGGGTTGACCCGGTCGGAGATCGCGTCGATCGTCCTGGCTAGCTCTTCTCTGGTCCGCTCGATGTCGGCGACCAGGGCGTCCTGGCTCTGGCTCGCCGCCTTCGGCTCGATGTCCGCGTCGGGCATCGTGGTGCTCCGTTCTACTTGGTGAGGTCGACTGCTACTTTCACGTCGCCGGGCTGCCGGTCGAGCGCACGTGTCCAGCCGGACAGCGGCACCCGCCGGCTGATCAGCCGGGCCAGCCAGGCGGGATCGGCCTTGACGAGGGCGGCCACGGCCTGCTCGTAGTTGCGCAGGGCCGCGTTCACCGTGCCGAAAATTACCGCGTTTTCCAGCACCATGTCGGCGTTCACCTTGTCCAGGTTCACCGGCAGGGTCCGGGTGCCCGAGGAGATGCCGGCCAGGCAGATCACCGCGGCGGCGGCGACCCGGCCGGCCAGCTCGATCACCAGCTCGCCGACGCCGGTGCACTCCACCACCACGTCCGGCTTCATCGCCAGGTCGGCGACGGCGCCGTGATGGTAGGTGGCGCCGAGGTCCGCGACCAGCCCCGGCTTCGGGCCGTCGCTGACCCGGTCGAGCACGTGCACCTCGAATCCGCGCTGCACCCCGAGCAGCGCGGCCAGCAGCCCGATCGGGCCAGCGCCGACGACCAGCGCGACCTTGCCGGAGCGCGGCGCGCGAGCCGCGATCTTGTCGATCTGCTCCCAGGCCTTCGCGACCACGCTGGCCGGCTCGGTCAGCACGCCGACGTCGCCGAGTTGAGCCGGCACCGGAACCGCGAACCGGGGCTCGATCCGCCACCTGACGGCACCGTACCCGTTCAGGCTCTTGATGCCGCGCTCGGTGTATTCCCCGTTCTCGCAGAAGTCCCACTGGTCGGCCGCGCACGCCGGGCACGGTACGGGGTCCGGCCGGCGGACCACCCCCATCACGAGGTCGCCCGCCCGCACCGGCGCGCCCGGCGGCGCCTCGATCACCCGGCCGAGCGACTCGTGCCCGATGATCAGGCGCTGCGCTCCGGCCGGCGGCACACCGTAGCCGCGGATGATCTCCGCGTCGGTGCCGCAGATCCCCACGAGCAGCCCTTCGACCAGGATTGCCCCATCCGCCGGATCCGGCTCCGGCACCTCGGCAACCTCGGCGGAGCCCGGCTTGCCGGGGATCACGCTCATCGCCCTCATGGCACCTGAACATACCCATCGCGTGCCTGGCTAGCCCCGCCGGGGATGCG
>Ga0070714_100000915_pt1 | contig 20912 bp, 20 predicted proteins | sample LARL83metaG_FD_65450 | JGI IMG/M metagenome (GOLD analysis project Ga0070714, IMG submission 65450) | Corn, switchgrass and miscanthus rhizosphere microbial communities from Kellogg Biological Station, Michigan, USA - LAR L8-3 metaG | ecosystem: Host-associated > Plants > Roots > Rhizosphere ... | reverse complement strand
TACGTCGCCCGCGAAATCGTCCTGCCGATCGTTCTGGCGTTTATCCTGAAGCTCCTGCTTCAGCCGGTCGTGCGCGGTCTCCATCGCCTTTACGTTCCACGTCCGATTGGCGCGCTGCTCGCGATCGCCATCCTGTTCGGTGCGGTTTTCGGCTTCGGCACGGCGCTGTCGGGCCCGGCCGCCAGTTGGGCAGCGAAACTGCCGACGGGGCTGCCGCGGCTCGAGCAGCATTTGAGCTTCCTCACCGACCCCATCAATGCGGCGCGGCAGGCGCTTCAGAAAGCCGAACAATCGACCGAAAGCCCCGCCGATAAGGGAAACACCGTCACCGTCAAGGGCCCGGGCTTCGCCGACAGCCTGCTCGAGGGCACCCGCATCGCCCTTGGCGGCCTCCTCACGACGGTGCTTCTTCTGTTCTTCCTTCTCGTGTCGGGCGAGATGTTCCTGCGACGAATCGTCGAAATCCTGCCGCGCTTCTCCGACAAGCGGCAGGCGGTCGAGATCGCTCAGACGATCGAGCACGACATGTCGATTTATCTGGTCACCATCTCGCTCATGAACAGCGCGGTGGGGGTCGCCACAGGGGTCGTCATGTGGCTGTGCGGCCTGGGCGATCCCGTGCTGTGGGGCGCCGCCGCGTTCCTCCTGAACTATGTCGTGATTCTCGGCCCCACCGTCGGCGTCGTCATGTTCGTGTTCGTCGGCATGCTGAGCTTCGACGAGCTCGGCTGGGCGCTGCTGCCGGCGCTTCTCTATCTGGCGATCCATGTTACCGAAGGCGAAATGATCACGCCGATGCTGCTCGCCAAGCGATTCACGCTCAACCCGGTCCTCATCATCCTGTCTCTGGTTTTCTGGTATTGGATGTGGGGCGTTCCGGGCGCGATTCTCGCCGTGCCCATCCTCGCCATCACCAAGATCGTCTGCGATCGCATTCGTCCGCTGGCCGCGTTCGGCCATTTCCTCGAAGGGTGAGCACGTGGTCATCGGCCGGAGAAGCGTTTCCGGCCGACCGCCGAGCTCAGCCGGCGCTGAATCGCCGCGCGACGCACTCCTCGCACCGGCGACGATCCCGCGCTAAATTCACCGCGGCATGCGCTCGTCCCCGTACCTCGTTCCCCTGATCGTCGGTTGCGCCTATTTCATGCAGTCGCTTGACGCGACGGTGATCGCAACCGCGTTGCCGGCCATCGGCCAGTCTCTGGGCGAGGATCCGGTGCGGCTCAACGTTGCCATCACGTCGTATCTTCTCAGCCTCGCCGTCTTCATCCCGATCAGCGGCTGGCTCGCGGATCGTTTCGGCGGCCGCACGGTTCTGACCGTGGCAATCGCCATCTTCACCGTTGCCTCGGTGTTCTGCGGGTTGTCGGATACGGTCCCCGAACTGGTGATCGCCCGCACGATCCAGGGCATCGGCGGTGCGATGATGGTCCCGGTCGGCCGCCTCATCATCCTGAAGACGATGGCCAAGAGCGATCTGGTCCGGGCCATGAGCCTGCTCACAGTCCCCGCTGTCATGGGTCCGGCCCTCGGGCCGCCGCTCGGCGGATTTTTCGCCACCTACGGGTCGTGGCGCTGGATCTTCTATCTGAACATCCCGATCGGGGCGATCGGGATTCTCCTGGTGATGCGCTACATCGCCAACACGCGCGAGGAGGACGTCCCGGCATTGGACTGGCGCGGCTTTGCGCTGACCGCCATCGGCCTCGCCGCCCTCCTTTACGGCTTCGAAACCATGGGCCGCGGCGTGATCCCGGCCTCGGTCGTGGTCTCGCTCATGGCGCTCGGCGTGACCTGCATCGCGCTGTTCTTCGCTCACGCCGGGCGCGTGCCGCATCCGATCGTCGACCCGGCGCTTTTCAGGCTGCAAACGGTTTCCTCGTCGGTGATCGGCGGCGGCATGTTCCGCATCGGCGTCGGCGCGCTGCCGTTCCTCCTCGCCATGCAGCTTCAGCTCGGGTTCGGGCTGTCGCCGTTCGCGTCCGGCCTCATCACCTTCATCAGCGCCATCGGCGCGCTCGGTACCAAGCCTGCGGCGGCGCCGATCATCCGCACCTTCGGCTTCCGCCGGGTGATGATCGGCAATGCCGTGATCGGCGCGGCGTTCCTGTTCGCCTGCGCGCTGTTCACGCAATCGACCCCGCACACGATCCTGCTTGCCGTGCTGTTCGTCGGCGGCTTCTTCCGCGCGCTCCAGTTCACCTGCATGGGCACCCTCGGCTACGCCGATGTTCCGGCGGCGATGATGAGCCGCGCCAACACCCTCGCGACGATGGCCCAGCAACTGTTCCTGAGCTTAGGCGTCGGGCTTGGCGCGTCGATCCTGCACCTGAGCCAGTCGCTCCGCGGCGCGCCGACGATGGAGGCGATCGACGTCGTGCCCGCCTATCTCTTCATCGGCTTCCTGTCGCTGCTCTCCGTGTTCTATTTCATCCGCCTCGCTCCCAACGTCGGCGAGGAGATGAGCGGCCACAAGGCGCGACGCTGATGCGCAGACGCAAGCGCCGCCGGCTTGCGACCGGCGGCGCTCCCGCGAGACGCGTCGGGCTCGGCTAGGAGCTCGGCGTCGTCGCCGACTTGGCCTTGTCGACGATCCGTTTCGGCGTAGCATAGAGCTTCGCGACCAGCGCCTGGGCTTTCACGCCCTGGGTCGGATCGATGATGATGCGCTCCTTCTTGGCATCGGCCAGGAGCTTGTCATCCTTCATTGCCGCATCGAAGGCCGCCCGCAGCGTCTTCACTCGAGCCGCGGAGGTTCCCGGCGGCAGGATGTACGGACGGCCGAACACCTGCTGGCTGACGACGAGTTTGATCGCCTGCCGGTCGTCGTCCGAGGTCACGAACTTCCAGACCTCGGGAACGCCCATCTTGGTGAGCTCCGCGTTGGGCTCGACGCCCATCTGCAGGATCAGATTGACCGTGTGGTTCTTCACCCAGTCGGGCTTTTGCGCCAGGAGGCTCGACCAGTCGAAGCCGCACAAGCCTTCGACTTCGCCCCGCTCCATGGCGAGCAGGATATCGCTGGAGCCCTTATAGCCGGAGACCACTTCGAACTTTGAGCCGGCCATGTGGTTGAGAAGGTAGGCATAGTCGCGGGTCGAACCGCCGGCCTGACTGGCGCCGAGGACGACTTTGCGTTTCCGGGCGTCCGCAAACGTCTTGATCGTGGAGGCCTTGTTGGTCATGCACAGGCGGGTGCCGCTGTCGGCGCTGCCGAGATAAACGAACTCGGTCGGCTTGAAGTGCCAGTGCGTCTTGTCGTCGAGCAGCGGCCCGACGATCGCACCGGGATAGAGGGCGCCGATCACCGTTCCGTCCTTCGGCGCCACCGCATAGATATAGGTCGCGGCCTTGCCGCTGCCCGCTCCCGGCATGTTTTGCGGAACGATATCGGGGTGCCCGGGAATGTGGTCGCTCAAGTGGCGCGCGACCGTGCGGGCGTAGGTGTCGTAACCACCGCCGGGGTTTCCGCCGATGATGAAGTTGATTGTCTTGCCGGCATAGAAGTCGGCCGCGCACGACGGCGTCGCCGTCGCACCGACCGCGATCGCCACCGTCGCAACGACGCCGGCGACTGAGAACAAACCAGGTTGCTTACGAAGCATTTGAGCCTCCCTACAGTGAATAAATAATCTGTAGGGCGCTTCCTCACACAAATTTTCTTGGAGGGGTTTATTTACCGGACCGTAACGCATCGCAGCGATGCCGACAACCCCGCGGAAACCCTCACAGGGCTCGGGCAGGACATCGTTGTGACCTGCCGACACGCGGCTTTCCCCGACTTGCCGCCGTTTCCGGCGGCGGCCGTTCGCCGTTACAATGCCGCCCAAGAAAACAGCCGTCGGGGTGAGTCATGGGTGAGTTCGGCATCGGCCAGCCGGTCCGTAGAAAAGAAGATGTGCGCCTGTTGAGAGGCGGTGGCCGCTACACCGACGACATCAACATCGACGGGCAGTTATGGGCGACGTTCGTGCGCTCGCCCCATGCCCACGCCCGCATCGACAGCGTCGACCTGGAGGCGGCCCGCATGGCGCCGGGCGTTGCCGGCATCCTCACCGGTGCGGACGTCGTCGCGGACGCGCTCGGCACGCTCCTGTGCGAGGCCGATATCAGGTCGCGCGACGGCAAATCCCTGTTCAAGCCGGTCCGTCCCGTGCTGCCGGCGGATGTCGTTCGCTACGTCGGTCAGCCGGTGGCCGTCGTCGTTGCCGATACGCCCGAGCACGCCCGCGATGCCGCCGAGCTCGTGGACATCGATTACCGGGAGCTGCCGTCGGTGACCGCGACCGATCGGGCGCTGGCCCCGAACGCCGCGCTGGTCTGGCCGGAGAACAAGACCAATCTCTGCGTGCATTGGGAAAACGAGGATGCGAGCCGATGGGAAGCGGCGCGCGCGAAGGCGCATACGGTCGTCTCGGTCGATCTCGTCAACAACCGCCTCATCGCGAGCCCGATGGAGCCGCGCGCCATCGTCGTCGACATCGATGCTGCCACCGGCAAGCTCACCGTCTATGCGCCGACCCAGGGTGGCCGCCGCATCCAGAACACGCTCGCCAAGGCGATCTTCAGGATCGCGCCGGACATGATCCGGTCGATCTCCTACGACGTCGGCGGCGGCTTCGGCGTGCGCTCGAAGGTTTCGCCCGAAACGGTCGCCCTCGCCTACGCCGCGCGCAAGCTCGGGAGGCCGGTGAAATGGCGTGGTGACCGCTCGGAGACGTTCGTCTCCGACACCCACGGCCGCGACCAGATCAACACCGCGTCCCTGGCGCTCGACACCGAAGGCAAGATCCTGGCGATGAAGGTCGAAACCATTCTGAACGTCGGCGCCTATCTCTCCGACAACGGCCCGCGCCTGCCGATCACCGGCCCCGGCAAGATCCTATGCGGCGCCTACGACATTCCGGCGCTCTATTACTCGGTGAAGCCGGTGTTCACCAACACGGTGCCGACCGACACCTATCGCGGCGCCGGCCGTCCCGAAGCCAACTATATTCACGAGCGGTTGATGGAAGCGGCGGCGCAAGCCCTGGGGCTTTCCTCCGTCGAGATCCGCCGACGCAATCTGGTGCCGGCAGCGAAGCTTCCCTACACGACGCAGCTCGGCATGACGATCGACTCGGGCGATTTCATCGGCACCGTCGACAAGGCGGTGAAAGCCGCCGACTGGGACGGGTTCGAGGCGCGCCGCAAGGACGCACGCAACCACGGCAGGCTGCGCGGCATCGGCATGGCGTTCTTCATCGAGAGCGCCGGCGGCCGGCCGGTGGAGGAGATGAAGCTCCGCATCGCCAGGGACGGCAAGATCGAGATTTTCAGCGGCACCTTCTCCCATGGCCAGGGCCACGACACCGTCTACTCTCAGCTTATGAACGAATACCTCGGCGTTCCGCTGGAGGACGTGCGCCTGATCCAGGGCGACACCGACACCATGCCGGAGAACGCTGTCGGCACCTTCGGCTCGCGCTCGTCAATGATGGGCGGCGTGCCGTTGAAGCGTATGGCGGCGGCACTGATCGAAAAGGGCAAGGCGGTTGCCGGACATCTTCTGCAGGCGGAACCCGGCGAAGTCACATTCGCGGACGGCGCGTTTCGCGCCAAGGCGAGCTCGGTCACCTTCGCCGAGGTCGCCAGGGCGGCGCACGATCCGTCGAAGCGTCCCGACGGCATGCCGGCCGGACTCGAGGAGAGGCTCGTCTACAAGCGCAAGAACGAGGACGATCAGAACTTCCCGAACGGATGCCACATCGCCGAGGTCGAGGTCGATCCCGACACCGGCGCGATCGAGGTGGTAGCGTTCACCGCTGTCGACGACTGCGGCACGATCCTCAACCCGTTCATCGTCCATGGCCAGATGCATGGCGGCATCGCCCAGGGACTGGGACAAGCGCTGCTGGAGAATGTCACCTACGATCCTGAGAGCGGACAGCTCCTCGCGGGCTCGTACATGGATTACGCCATGCCCAGAGCGGTCCATCTGCCGCGCATGGACTTGCGCTTCAACGAGGTGCCGAGCGTCACCAACGATCTCGGCGTCAAGGGTTGCGGCGAAGCCGGCTCGTGCGGCGCGCCGCCCGCCATCGTTCACGCCGTCATCGACGCGCTCAAGGGACTCGGCGTCCGCCACCTGGACATGCCGCTGGCCTCCGAGAAAGTCTGGCGCGCGATCCGGAGCGGACGCAGCAAGGCGGCGTAGGCGCGCCGTCCGGCCGCGCCCGGGCCGTCAGACGACGATATTGACGCCCGACGTCGGCGGGGAAAGCACCGGGTCGGTGCCGGCGCTGTTGTTGCCATCCAATGCTGCCAGCAGCGGATCCGTGCCCGCGCCGGCACTGCCGTTGCTGCCGTTGAGAGCGGCGAGCAACGGATCGTTTCCGGAGCCGCTCGCAGCACCGCCGTTGACGATCTCGTTCACCAGCGATGCCGTCAACTGGGCCGGCGTCATGACGGCAGGCGCACCGGGGGATGCAGCACCGGCGCCCTGCGCCGCCGCGTTGATGGTCTTCCCAAGCGACGTGAGCGCCGTCTGCACGCCGCCGATGTCGCCGGATTGCAGCGCCTGGGCGACGGCTGCAAGCGATTGCTGCACGGCGGCATAGCCGTCGCCACCGCTCTGCCCGATGGGACTGTTCTGAATGGCTTTCGCCAGCGCCGCGTAGACCTGCTGGGCTCCGGGCAGGTTTCCCGAGGTCAGGTTCTGCTGGAACTGGCCGTAGGCGGTCTTGACCGTTTGATACGGATTCTGGGCACTCGCGAGATAACCGGCCAAGCCGGATGTAACGCTGCTGACGGTCATGGTGTCCTCCTGATGGGAAGCAACGTCGGATAATGACTTTCAAGCGGACTTGTTTATGGTCGTTCCGCTGCTGGACGCAGGGACACCAACCTGGGCATACCGCCGCAGCACCAGAAGCGCATCCGAAGAGAGAGTGCCCGACGCCGACGTTGCGGTGCCGTCGGATGTGCCGGCGTTGCCGCCGTCGGCCGACAGCAGCGGCGAGGCCGCGGATGGCGAAATACCCATGCTGGACAGATTCGACGAATCCGAATCGTCGTCCGATGCCGTCGCCGAAGACGACGAATCGAGGAGATTCATCAGAGCGGAAAACGTGCCGCCCCCGGCTCCGCCAGCCCCATGGGCGTGGTGGCGATGGTGGCCGCCGATTGTCGCCGCGGGAGCGGTGGCAACCGGTCCATTGCTTCCCGTCGTGTCGATGGCAGGGGCCGGACCGGCGCTCGACGATGCCGGCAACAGCGGCACGGTTTGGTAATTTCCGGAAATCTGGGTCATGACACTGCCTTTCGTGCGCCGCTCATCCCATCGGACGCAATCAACCCCGACCGTGCCCTGCAAAACGGGTGCCTGATCCACGGCGCCGGGAAATGGCGGAAACGGCGGCTCGGTGATCGCCGGGTCCGCATCGTTGCGTAGTAACCCCCGGCCGGCCTCTTGCCGGAGCGGCATATTCTATCCAGGCGACCGGCGAAAATTTCCCCGGAGCCGGTTGCCCCGATATCGGGCCTCGCCGCGACGGCGGTTTCGGCGTGCGGCACAGGCGGGAATGAAAAAGAGCGGGTGCCCAGCGACACCCGCCCTCGATTCCGTCACCGTAGTCGCCGCAGCGTCTATTTGTAGAATTCCTGCGTGATCACGTAGTCGATCTCTTTCACTTTCTCTTTGGAGAGACTGCCGCCGAGCATCTTGGCGATGATCGTCGACATCTCCTCCGGCGATGCGTATTGCAGCGGCTGTCCTTTCGCCTCGAACTCGGCGATCACCGCCGGATCGGTTTCGATGGTGCGGACCGTCGCGCGCAAATACGCCAGGCGGTCGGCCGGCGTTCCCGGCGTGACGACCAGAAGCCGGCCGAGCTTGCGGAGGTCGTCGCGGAAGTCGAGCCACCACGCACCCTCGGCATCGACCTTGGTTGCTTCGAACACCGTCGGCACGTTCGGCATCAGCGTGGACCGTTCGCGGCCGGTGACGACGATCGGCCGCAATTGATCATGCTCCGAGAAGCGCGCGGCCGAATCGTCGGTCAGCACGGTCCCATCGGTCTCGCCCCGGATCGCCGCCAGGGTGAACTCCTTCGACGAGGGGTAGCCGATGACCGATTTGCAGGCAAGCTTGAGCGCGTGGCAAAAGACCGTGGCCGTGTCCGATGCGCCGTCGGTCTTGCCGGCAAAGCTGAGCACCAGCGGCTTTTTCGACTTACGAATGTCGTCGAGCGTTCGATAGGGCAGCTTCGGGTTGATGATGAGAATGCGCGGCGCCGTGTTGACGCGGGCGACGATCGGATAGTTGTTAAGGTCGAAGCGGATGCCGGGCTCGCCCAGGAGCTTGCCGAGCACGGCGCCTTCGCCCGGCGCCAGCATCATGCTGAGGCCGTCTGGCGTCGCCTGGTAGACAGCGTTCATCGCCACCATGTGGCTGCCGCCCGGACGGTTCTCGACGATCACCGTCGCCCCGAGCTTCTTCTGAAGATAGGGCGCCAGCCGCCGGGCGTAGGTGTCGAACCCGCCGCCCGGACTGGTGCCGACGGCAAGCCGCACGGTCTTGCCCTTGTAGAAATCCGCGGCGCTTTCCGCCATTGCGCCGCTGGCGGACAACCACACTGCCGCGGCGAGAGCGGCAGCCAGCGTCGCCCGTTTCATGATTCCGATGAGTGTCATGGAGAATCCCCCTTTGAAAGTCCGAGCCGACGCTCCGCCGTCACGGATGGACCGCCTGCGTGAAATAGACGTCGTCGACGAACAGACCCATTTTCCGCTTGCTTGCCTCACGGTAGACGATGCTGCCGAGCGCCGCAAACTGTAGCCCGAGCCCTTTGTAATTGTGGAAGCAGGTGATCTCGTCCACCGACTGACGACCGGCCGCCTTGCCCGCGACCACGTCCTTCAGCTCGGGGACGGTCGAGAGATCGAACACGCCGATGTCGGGACGGCTGTAGTCGCCGTTGGCGAACTCCGGCACCTCCGAGGGCCAGCCCCGCGCCGGATAGGCCGTCACCGGCTCGCTGGTGTTGACGACGAGCCGGTCGACCCGGTTCAGCACATCGAGGGGTATCTCGCTGCCGCGCACACTGGTGACGTGCATACCTGGCTTGACCCATTCGGATTTGATCGTCGGCGTCATCGAGTTGGTGGCGGACACGAGGATATCGGCGCCGTCGGCCGCCTCGTCCGCCGAGTCGACCGCCCGGATGTCGACGTTGAGCTTGGTGCGGAACCGCTCGACGAACCGCCGGCGGTTCTCGGCCGTCGGGCTGTAGACCTTGACGATATCGAACCGGCGCACGCTGCACATGGCCTCGAGGTGCGCCTCGGCCTGCCAGCCGGTGCCGAGGAGGCCGAGCACGCGGCTGTCCTCGCGTGCCAGATATTTCGCCGCCACGCCGCTCGAACCGCCGACGCGGGTCTTCTGCACCACGCCGTCGTTGAAGATGCAGAGAAGCTGTCCGTTGTCGGTGGAGAACAGGAGAACCGAACCGTTGTAGCGCCCGCCCGGCTCCGATACCGGCAACTTGACGCGACGCGGCGAGCCGTCGTGGACCGGCCACGAGACGACGTCGGAGTTCAGCCTGAGCGCCGCGACGCCGGCGCGCGGCCAGCTTCCCGACATCGTCTTGAACGCATGCACCGCCCCCTCGCGGCGGTTCGGCACCAGCATGTCCTGACGCGGAATGTCGACGGCGTCGGCGTTGCCGAAATCGCGATAGGCCTCCTCCAGGCTGGCGATGCACTCCGGCATGGAGAGGAATCTTTCGATGTCTTCGTTTCTGACGATCAGCATGTCTTGGCCTCTAATGGTGTGACGATACGGAAACGGGAACAAACGGGCCGCACGCGCCGCAGGCGGCAATGAACCACGGCGGCTTCGGTCGCCGCGCCGCGAAACGCATCAACGGAGTTCATGCGGCGGGGCGCCGGGCCATTCTTCGGCGGCGCCACGCATCGACGCTGTAGGCACCCGCGCCGACGACGTGGAGGAACAAGAAACCGCCGATCAGAGCAAGGTTCTTGTAGAACTGCCCTTCCTGGGCACGCCGCGCGGCGGTATCGGCGACCTCCCAGTAGCGGTGGGACAACGCCGACGCCATCGCGACGAAGGCGATCATCATCAGCGACGCCCAGCGGACCTCGAAGCCGATCAGCACCGCGATCGCGCCGCCGAGATCGGAGACGATGCCGACCGCCGCCCAGATGTCGGGAAACGGCAGACCGCGTCGGGCAAGAGAATCGGCGAAGCGCGCGAAGTGAGCGAGCTTGTCGAAACCGTCGGGGATGAACAGCGCGGCGATTCCGCATCTGCCGACCAGAAGCGCCAAATCGTCCGTCTTGGCCATTGCACACTCCGTCGAAAGCGCCGGGGGCCGGTCCGTACCGTCCCCGGCGCCGTCGGGCGATTAGTACGTGATCATGTCGACCTTGGTGAGCGTCGTCTTAGCGCCGACGCCGGGAGCGTTGGCGAGAACCCATGCCGTCGCCGCCTCGCCGTAGAGGCTGCCCGCGGTCGAGCCTTCGACCGGGACGACGACGTTGAGACCCCTGAAGGCCGCGCCGCTCGCCGTGAACAGCACCGCACCCTCGGCCGTGGTGCCGACCACGATCACAGTCTTGATGCCCTTGTCCTTGAGGATCTTGTCGAGATCGGTGTTGACGAACTTGTTGGCGCCGGAGCTCACCGTCGGCTCGCCGCCCTTGGGCGCGACCTGGGGCAGGATGTCGCCCACCTTGGTGCTGCTGGTCAGGCTGTAAATCACCATCAGCTTGTGAGAGCGGGCGTCGGCCAACAGCTTCGCGACCTTCGGAATCGATGCGACGCAGCGCGGACGCCGTTCGTTGTTGCAGCTCTGCTTGACGAGGTCGAGCACGAGGAGTGCAGTCGTCTTGGGATCGACCTTCGCCGCCTTCAGCTTGGGCGCGGGCGGGGCCGGAACCTTCGACCATTCGTCGATGATGGTCTGGGCGCCGGCGGGCGCGGCCAGCGCGGCGAACGCCGCGACAATGCCCACGGCGAGGACACGCATGGTGGTAGAACGGTGAGCCTGCTGCACGGTTGCCTCCTGTTTCGTGACTGGTCTTTGCCAGGAGGCGGAGCATAGCCGAAAAAACCAGCGTTGGGAGCGCGCCGGACGCGCATCGGGCGGCGCTCTCCCGGAGTGACGCGTGCACTCGTCATAAATTAACCGGCGCGGGAGCTCCCATCACGGTTCAGCAGATTGCCGTTCCGCCTGAACGCGGGCCATCATTCCCGCGGCCCCTTGTGCCACTCTTCCCCGGGCGGGCCGGGCCCCACGTCGGCGTTGGTGCCGGGAATGACGTTGCGGGATTCGCCGCAGGCGCCAGTGCGGTTGCAGTCGTAAGTGGTGGGCGCGCCATTGCCGGCGCGCAGTGTGCTGTTGCGATCGTCGTAGGAACGGTCGCGATCGGCGCACGCGGACAGGCCGGTCGCACACCCGAGCGCGACGGCAACCAGACGTGCCGAAAAACGGGTCATCGGATCCTCCATAAAAGACAGGCCCTGATCAACGCGCCCCGCGGCCTTTCGTTCTCGCGCCGCCGTTCGGACCATGAGCGCGGCCCTCGGCGCAACGGTCGCTCTGCTTCATTACCGGATATTGCCGGGGGCGCCGGGAGAATCGGTTGCGGCAGTGCCGGGAACGACGGTCGGACCGCCGCAGGTGCCGCGGTCGTTGCAGTTGTAGGTCGGCGCGGCGTAGCCGGCACGGACCGGACCGTTGCGATCCGCGTACGTGCTGTCTTTTTCAGCGCATGACGACAGGATCGCGGCACAGCCGAGCGTCAGCGCAACCAGGGTTGCCGAGAGACGGATCATGGAATCCTCCACGAATGGCGGCCTATCCTGATCAACGTTCGGCGGGGCGTTTCGTTCGCGGTAACACGATACGCAGCCTGAGGCGGGCACTCTCTTCGGCGACCCTATGTGTTGAGTCGCCGCCGCTATCGCAAACCGCGTTTCAGTCGCGTCGACCCTTGAATGTGGAGCCGTCGAACGGCTTGTCGAATTGCGACTGTGTGACGCCGGTCTGCGTGCCCTCGCACGCGGAAAGGGCCAAGCCGCCGCCGCCGAGCAGCGCCATTATCAGAGCAACGTTCATCCAGCGGATCATGTGCGTGTCTCCTTGTACCCCGACCTCGCGGACGAACCGATGCCACAGATGCAGCGACGCTAGAGACCCCGATCCTTGTACCAATCGGTGTCGCTGTCGGCGCTGTTCGACGGCGCGGTCGTGTTGGTCGTCGGATAGCGCCCATAGGCGTTGTATCCGGGATGGTTCTGGCACGCAGCGAGCACCAGGCTCGCCCCCAAAAGCGCCATTGCTGCAGCCAGCGTGATCCAGCGAGTCGTCATGAAATGCGTTTCCCCAATTCGCCCGGCCTACCGGAAGCCGGCCTAACCTAAAGAGAATACGCTTTTCAGAACCGTGGGACCAGCGGAGGACCGGCGGAATCGGTGGCCCTCAGTGCGCCTCTACCTATCCGTCGCCGCGCTGCTCGGACTCGTGCAGCCGTTGCTGTACGGGCAACTGCCGCTGGCGTTGGAGGTGACACGACGGGTATCGCAGGCCGAAAGGCCCGCGAGCGCAAGAAGCAGGACAGCCGACACGAGAGCGAGGCTGCGGTTCATCATCTGGCTCCGTTTTCTACGGTGGAGTCATGCGGGAAAGCGCATCGCTCCGCGAGCGGTCCGGCGCGGCATCAGCGCCAGCCGTGGCGGTGATCATACCCCCGCCAGCCGCCGCGGTGGAAGCCGCGATCGAAGTGGGAATAGCTGAAGCTGTAGCTGGCACAGCAGGGATAATAGTAAGCTGGCGCCGAGTAGTAGCCGCCGCCGTACACCGGCGCCGCGGGATAGGGCTCGTAGGCGACGCATCCCGACAAGGCGACGAGCGACGATCCGACAACGAGAGCCACAGCCAATCCACGACGTGCGGCCGAAGTCTTCAACGTCGAAGTCTTCGATGTGGTTGTGGTGGTGCGCATCGATGGTCTCCGTCAGCGTCCTGTTGCAAGGCCGCGACCGGCCCTCGCGTCGGCGCCGACGACGCACCAGGGCGCCGATGCCGATTGTGTAGCAGACGATGATGGCGGGATTGCGTCGCGGCCAAACCGCCGGAGCGCGCCGTCGCCAAGGCGGAACTGCCGCCGTCGCGCCGCATTCGGCGGGCGCGGCGGCCTACCCTCCGCTTATTTCTCCAGGCCGAGACGCTCGTGCCACTCGGCGATCGACTCCTTCGGATAGCGCCTGAAGCGCTTGTCGCCGGGGGTGCGTTGAAGCTCGACCCACGGCGCCTTGAACTCGAGCATCAGGTGCGTGTGCTCGGAAGGCGTCGGCAGCGGGGTGTCGATCGCCGAGGCGAACGGATGGATCAGATCCGGCCATTCGGGACTGAACAGCCACAGGCCGGACCCGCACGTTTTGCAGAACGCGCGCTCGGCGGTGCTGGTCGCGGCGCGTGCGTCCTCCGGGTTCCTGATGCGCGCCCGATAGAGGGTCACGTGCCCACGGCCGTTGACGACCGTCATGGTCGTGGCATCGGCCGAGATGTTGATCGCATAGCCGCCTCCGCCCTGGGTCTTGCGGCAGATCGAGCAATAGCAGCGCTGGTACGGATAGGGATGCCGCGAGCGGACACGGAAGCGCACCGCGCCGCAATGGCAGGAACCTTTGAGGAGCATCGCTTTCTCCAGGGACATGGTAAGGCAACCGCCGCTTTGCCGGTCCGTGGACGCAACGCACCGGCACACGAGCGCCCGCATTTTGCCAGCCCGTGACGCCGCCTGACCGCGTTTTTCTACGGCTCGCCGCGGCGGATTTATGGCAGCGTTGCTGCGATGCGCATGAGGCCCGTTTTCCCATTTCTGTTTCGCGCTACCGGCGCCGCCCCGTCGGCACGATCTCTTTTCCAGACCGCAGGCCTTGCCTTGCTGATCGCCGCCGCGGCAACGACCGGCGCGCTTGCAGCCGGCGGCAACGGGCCGGCGAAAGCCTCCGAGGCGCTCTTTCTCGTTCAGGTCATGGCGCTGATCCTGCTCGGCCGGCTTCTCGGTGAGGCAATGCAGCGGATCGGTCAGCCGTCGGTGATGGGTCAGCTCATCGCCGGGCTCATCCTCGGCCCATCGGCGCTCGGCGTGCTGTGGCCCGATGGCCAGCACGCGCTGTTCCCGAGCGGTCCCGAGCAGAAGGCGATGCTCGACGGCGTCGCGCAGATCGGCGTTCTCATGCTGCTGCTGCTGGCCGGCATGGAAACGGACCTGAAGCTGGTCCGCCGCGTCGGTCGCGCCGCCTTCTCCGTCTCGCTGACCGGCATCGTCCTGCCGTTCGCGTGCGGCTTCGCGCTCGGCGAGTTCATCCCCGATTTCCTGCTGCCGGACCCGAGCGAGCGGCTGATCGCGTCGCTGTTTCTCGGCACCGCACTGTCGATCTCGTCGGTCAAGGTCGTCGCCATGGTGGTGCGCGAGATGAACTTCATGCGCCGCAACGTCGGCCAGGTGATCCTGGCCTCGGCGGTGATCGACGACACCGTCGGCTGGATCATCATCGCCATCACCTTCAGCCTCGCCGAATCGGGAAGCCTCGATCTGCCGTCGCTCGCCCGCAGCATCGTCGGCACCCTCGTCTTCCTCGCCGTCAGCCTCACCGTCGGGCGGCGCGTCGTGTTCTGGCTGATCCGCTGGGCCAACGACACGCTCGTCAGCGAGGTGCCGGTGATCTCCGTCATCCTCCTCATCATGGGGGCGATGGCGCTGATCACCGACGCGATCGGCGTTCACACCGTGCTCGGCGCCTTCGTCGCCGGCATCCTGGTCGGCGAATCGCCGATCCTGACCCGCCAGATCGACATGCAGCTCCGCGGCCTGATCATGGGCCTGTTCACGCCGGTGTTCTTCGGCGCCGCCGGGCTGTCGGCCGACCTCACCATTCTGGCCGACATGCGGCTTCTGCTGCTGACCGGCGGGCTGGTGCTGATTGCCAGCATCGGCAAGTTCGCGGGCGCGTTCGCGGGCGGCGTCATGGGGCAGCTCACCGCGCGCGAATCGCTGGCGCTCGCCTGCGGCATGAACGCGCGCGGCTCGACCGAGGTCATCGTCGCCACCATCGGCCTGTCGATCGGGGTTCTGTCGCAGGATCTGTTCACGATGATCGTCGCCATGGCGATCATCACGACGATGGCGATGCCGCCGATGCTGCGCTGGGCGCTCGGCCGGCTGCCGCTCGGCGCCGGGGAGAAGGCCCGGCTCGAGCGCGAGGAGGCCGAAACCAAGGGTTTCCTGCCCAAGGTCGAGCGCCTGCTGCTGGCGGTCGACGACAGCGCCAACGCCCGGTTCGCCGCGCGCCTGACCGGAATGATCGCGGGCGGCCGCGGGCGGCCGACAACGGTCATTCACGTCGGCTCTATGGACGAGGACGACGTGCCGGCCGCGGAACGGATACCCGCCGAGGCGGATCCGCCCGAGGAGGACACCGCCGAGGAGACGGTCAAGGCCGCGGCCAAGACCACCACCGACGTCGAGGAGGACGAAGCGGAAAAGCCGAAGCCCGGCCGCGTCGACGTCTCCACCACCAAGGCCAAGGAGACGCCGACCGAGCGGGCGATCGCCGAGGAGGCCAAGAAGGGCTACGACCTGATGGTGATCGGAATCGAGAACACCGAGGCGGCGAACGGCGGCTTCCACGGCGACGTGACGCGGCTGGCCGCGAGCTTCGACGGCCCGCTCGCGGTGCTGGCGGGGCGCGGCGAGGCCATCGACGCCCCGGCGGAGAGCCCGCTTCGCATCCTGGTGCCGGTCAACGGCACCGAGGCGTCGCGCCGCGCGGCGGAGATCGCCGTGGCGTTCGCTCGCGCCAGCCACGTGCCGTTCACCGCGCTCTACGTCGCTCCCGTTGCCGCCGCCGAATCGAGCGGGAACGGCAAGGGCCGGCGTCGCGTGACGCCGCCGACGCGCACCCGCCGTCACGAGGAGGCGATCCTGAAGGATGTGGTAACGATGGCCGAGCGCTACGGCACCCATGCGCGCACCCGGGTGCGCGTCGACGTCGTGCCCGACGAGGCGATCCTGCGCGAGGCGGCGATCGGGCGGAGCAACCTGATCGTGATGGGCGTCAACCGTCGACCCGGCGACACGCTCAACTTCGGCGACACCGCCGCCCACCTGCTGGAGAAGGGCAAAGCGTCGATCTTGTTCGTGACGGGATAGGAGGCGTTTCGCCGATTGTTTTCGCCGGCAGCCGGTCGTGCGATAGTCGGCGCATGAAACGCTTCGACCGCTACGACGTCATCGGCGCGCTGATCGCCACTCTGGTGGTCGCGCTGTGGGTCGCGCATTTCGTGGTGCCGGCCGCGCCGCCGCTGCCCGACGATCCGCTCGCACAGCCCGCCATCGGCGCGCCGGGAATCGGCGGACCGGCCCTGGGGCGGTAGGCAATCGCCACGCCGCTCGCTCAGCGCGCCGGGCCGAGCCGGGTGTCGAGGCGTTGCGAGCCGGGAGTGGCATCGCGGCGCTGCGGTGGGGTCGTGGCGCCATCGCGGCTCTTGTCGTAGTAGTCGCGGGCGCCGCCGTAGCGGTATTCGTAGAGGCTGCCGCCCGGCGCGGGATAGATCGGCAGCGGCTTGGCGAAGCTGTAGGGCGCCGCGTAGGACGGGCCGTAGGGCGGCTGTATCGGGCCGCCGGGATCGCGCCGGTCCGCCGCCATGCCGTCGGCGGCACCCAGCAGCAGGCCGGCGCTCAGCAGGGCAAGGCGGGCAAGAGCGGCGCTGCTATCCATCGGCGACGGCCTCCTCGGCGCGGGCCGGGGGCGCTCCGGAACGGCGCGCCCGATCCGCTTCAGATGGGGCGCGCGGGCGGGATTTGAAAGGCCGGCCCCCTAGGCGCGCGAAAGGGCGGAGCGCGGTGCCCCGTCGCTCCGCCCCAGGCGTTGCTGTTCGTTCAGCGCGCGTCAGTCGCGATCGTGATGGCCGCGGTCGCGATCCCAGCCGCGGTGGCGGCCGCGGTCATGGTCGTCGCGGTCCCAGTGGCCGCGGTCGCGATCGTTGTCGCCGAAGGCGAACGCGAACACGGTGGCACCGTAGGGATAGACGGGAGCCGGGCGGGCGTAGACCGGCGGCGCGTAATAGACCGGCGCCGGGGCGTAGTAGTAGGTCGGCGGCGCGACATAGGTGACCGCGGCGCGGAAACGCTCTTGAGCGGCGGCGCCGGTGGCGCCGAGAGCCGCGGCACCCAACACTGTGCCGACCGCGAGGGCGATGCGGGAAAGGGTGGCGCTGCGAACCATGGACTGTCTCCTTGTACGTCGTGTTGCGGAGGCCACCCGGGATATCGAGGGGTGGCCGCACCGCGCCGGCGCCGACGACGCGAAAGCGCCGATGGCGACTGTATAGCCGCCGATGGTGGCGGGATTTAGTCGGCGCTTTGCCGCAATGTGGCGGCCGCGTTTCACGTGGAACCTCTCCACAGCACGGCCCGCCGTTCTCCACAACTGCTCGGCGCTTCGCGCCATCAAGCGCCATCCAGCGGGCGTGAACAAAGCTCAGACCGACGCCCTCGCGGGGTGAAGTGCCCCGGTTGCGCCATCCTTCACGGCACTACTTCTCGCTCCCCACGCCCCCTCCCCCCGGCGTCTCGATGACGATGGCGTCGCCCGGCGCAACCTGCACTTGGGCGACGCCCGCCAGATCCTCGACCGCGCCGCTCGCGCGCACGACATAATTCTTTCCGCGCGCGCCGTCGCCACCGCCGTCGAGGCCGAACGGCGCCACGCTGCGCCGGTCCGACAGGATCGCCGCCGTCATCGGCGCCAGGAATTCGATCCGCCGCACGACGCCGTCGCCGCCCCGCGCGCCGCTCGGGGCGCGCCCGGACATGGAATCGCCGCTCGGGGCGCGCCCCGAAAGCGAGTCACCCGCGCCGCCCTTTCCGCCCGATCCCTCTCCCCCCGAATTTGGGCGCACCGCGAACGCCGCGACGCGCACGGGGTAGCGCGCCTCCAGCACCTCGGGGTCGGTGAGGCGCGAGTTGGTCATGTGGGTGTGGACGGCCGAGGCGCCCTCGAACGGGCGCCCGGCGCTGTCGAACCCGGCGCCTTGGCCGCCGCAGATGGTTTCGTAATACTGGCTGCGGTCGTCGCCGAAGGTGAGGTTGTTCATCGTGCCCTGCGACGCCGCCATGACGCCGAGTGCCGCGAACAGCGCGTCGCAGACGACCTGCGACGTCTCGACGTTGCCGGCGCAGACCGCCGCCGGGTGCGCCGGCGCCAGCATCGAGCCGGCGGGGATTCGGATATCGATCGGCCTGAGGCAACCCGCGTTCATCGGGATGTCGGCGTCGACCAGCGTGCGGAAGACGTAGAGCACGGCGGCGCGGGTGACGGCGCGCGGCGCGTTGAGGTTGCCCGCATGCTGCGCAGCCGTGCCGGCGAAGTCGACGATGGCGGCGCCGTTCGCTGCGTCGACCGTCACCGCGACGCGGACGGTCGAGCCGTCGTCCATGGCAACGGCGAAGCGGCCGTCGCGGAGCGCGCCGATGGCGCGGCGGACGAAGCGCTCGGCGTTGTCCTGGACATGGCCCATGTAGGCGGCGACCGTCGCCCGGCCGTAGGTTGCGAAGGCGCGGCGGAGCTCGCGCTCGCCCTTGGCGCAGGCGGCAAGCTGGGCCTTGAGATCGCGGATGTTCTGGTCGGGGTTGCGGGCGGGAAATTTGCCCAAGGCCAGATGCACGCGAATCGAATCCTCCAGAAAGCGTCCGCCCCGCACGAGCGGCACGGCGTCGAACAGCACGCCCTCCTCGTCGATGGTGCGCGAGAACGGCGGCATCGAGCCCGGCGTGATGCCGCCGATGTCGGCGTGGTGGCCGCGCGCGGCGACGTAGGCGACGGGTCGGTCGCTTCCGTCGTCGAAGACGGGCAGCACCACGGTGACGTCGGGGAGATGCGTGCCGCCGTTGTAGGGCGCGTTGTGGACGAAGGCGTCGCCCGGGGCGAAGGCCGGGCGGCCGTTTCGATCGGAGTGGGCGCGCACCACCGCCGCCACCGTCTCGTCCATCGAGCCGAGATGCACCGGCATGTGCGGGGCGTTGGCGACGAGCCGCGCCTCGCGATCGAAGATCGCGCACGAGAAATCGAGCCGCTCCTTGATGTTGACCGAGTGGGCGGTGTTGGCCAGCACCACGCCCATCTCCTCGGCGATGGCCATGAAGAGCTGGTCGAAGATTTCGAGGCGGATGGGGTCCGGCTGCTTGGAGTCGGATACATCCTCCATCGTCATTCCCGCGCCCCTTTTTGAAACGGACCACGTGCAAGCGGTCCTTGAGTCGGGAATCCAGTCGCTTCCGGACCCCCACTTTCGCGCGGGTGACGCCTGCGGTTGAACTCCGGCGCGCTCCCGCGTCATCGCCAGATCGCCATCGGCGCTCATCGCGGCAGTCCAGCCGGCGTCGATCACCGTCGTGGCGCCGTCCTCGATCACCAAAGCCGGGCCCGAGATTCTCTGCCCGGCGGCGAGGCGCGCGCGGGCGTAGGCCAGCACCTCGCGCTCGGCGCCGTCGACATAGAGCGTCACCCGCGCCGCCGGCCGCGCCGGGCCCGCCCCGCCCGGCGGCGGCGCCAGATGCGGCACCGGCATCTCTCCCGCCGCCTCGAGCCGCACGGAATCGACGATCAGCGCCCGAGACGCCGGCGCGAATCCAAAAGTCTTCCGGTGCAGTGCCTCGAACGCGGCGCGCATGGCGTCGGCGCCGGCGAACGGCACCGCGAGCGCGGTGTCGGAGCCCTCGACGCGGATGGCGACGCGCTTTGACAGCCGCACCCGCGCCGGCGCCACCGGGCTTGCCGCCAGCGCATGCTCGGCGGCGACGGCGAGCTCGCCGAACAGGTGCGCCAGACGCTCGGCCGTCGCGCTGTCGAGCGGCCGCTCGACGGGGCGCTCGGCAATGCTCATGAGATCGGCGAGGCCGATGCCGAACGCCGACAGCACGCCGGCCAGCGGATGGATCAGCACGGTCTCGATGCCGAGCGCCTCCGCCACCTTGCAGGCGTGCTGACCGCCGGCGCCGCCGAACGCGACCAGCGCCGCGCGGGTGACGTCGTGGCCGCGAGCGATCGAGACGTGCTTGATGGCATGCGCCATGCTCTCGACCGCGACGGCGAGGAAGCCCTCGGCGAGCGCCGCGGGAGTCATTCTCTGCCCCGTCTCGGCAAACAGCGCCTCCGCCAGCGCCGCGAATTTTTCCGCCACCACGGCGCGGTCGAGCGGCTCGTCCCCATTCGGGCCGAACACCGTGGGAAAGAACTCCGGCTGGATGCGGCCCAAGAGCACGTTGGCGTCGGTGACGCAGAGCGGCCCGCCGCGGCGGTAGCTGGCGGGCCCCGGATCGGCGCCGGCGGATTCGGGCCCGACGCGGAGGCGGCCGCCCGCGAGCTTCAAGATCGAGCCGCCGCCCGCGGCAACCGTGTGGATCGCCAGCATCGGCGCGCGGATGCGGGCACCCGCCAGGGTCGATTCGCTCGCGCGCTCGAATCCGTCTCCGTCCAGGGCTCCATCTCCCCCTGGGGCACCGTCCCACCAGGCGACGTCGGTCGAGGTGCCGCCCATGTCGAAGGTAACGACCGGGCCGAGCCCGGCGCGCTTGGCCGCGGCGACGGCGCCGACGATGCCGCCGGCCGGACCCGACAGCACCGCGTCGCGGCCGCGGAACGCGCCCGCTTCGGCGAGGCCGCCGTTCGACTGCATGAAGAAGAGCGGAACGCCGGGCGCGGCGCGCACCACCTGCCCGGCGTAGCGCTTCACCACCGGCGTGAGATAAGCGTCGGCGACGGCGGTTTCAGCGCGCAGCACGAGCTTGATCGCCGGATTGACCTCATGGGAGAGCGTGATCTGGGCGAAGCCGATGCG
>Ga0070714_100000914_pt1 | contig 20917 bp, 21 predicted proteins | sample LARL83metaG_FD_65450 | JGI IMG/M metagenome (GOLD analysis project Ga0070714, IMG submission 65450) | Corn, switchgrass and miscanthus rhizosphere microbial communities from Kellogg Biological Station, Michigan, USA - LAR L8-3 metaG | ecosystem: Host-associated > Plants > Roots > Rhizosphere ... | reverse complement strand
CCGCCATCTGCGGCACGCGGTCATCGCGGACGAAGCTGACCGCCTCGACGCGCGGGAGCCCGGCGGCGGAGAGCCGGTTCACGAGCTCTGCGCGACGAGCCGGAGACAGCGTCTCCGGCTCGTTCTGCAGGCCGTCTCGCGGCCCGACGTCGCACAGCGTCACCCGCACGCGCGAAGCCTATGTCCCGCGCAGGAGCTAGAGCGGCGAGGGAGGAATCACCGCCTCGATCGGCACGGTCGCCCCCTGTTCGCGCACCTCACGCCCGAACCAGTACCCGATCAAGCCGATCACGACGATCACCGCGAGCGTGCCGAGCGTTAGAGCCTCGAACTCACCCTGCGACACGCCCCACGTTCCCTTGAACGGATAGCCGACGTGGAACAGACGCTCGAGCGTGTCCGGGAAGACGGCGACCCAGGAGCCGAGCAGGATCCAGCCGGTCGTCAGGATCGTCGAGATCCAGATGCCGGCCATCCCCCACGGGTGGACGAACGGCCGTTTCACCGTCGGATGCGAGTAGCGCAGCTTCAGCGCCGCCGGAAAGATCCACAGGTAGGAGATCAGCGTCGTCGAGATCGCGATGTCCAGCACGACCGTGAAGGCCGATGCAGTACTGCTGCTCTTCAGCATGTAGATCGCGACGATCGCGAACACGGACGACGTGATGCCGGAGAGAACGTTCACCCGCACCGGCGTACCGAGCCTCTTGTTGAAGACGCCGAAGAACGGGAGAAATGCTCCGTCGTACGAAGCGACCGCCTGGATGCGGTCGGAGCCGATCATCCACACCGCGCCCGACGTCACGAGCGCACCGATGAAGCACAGCGTCATCACGATGAGAAGCGCGTGCGCCGCGCCGCCGTAGACACCGTGGAACGTCAACGTCACGGCACTGATGAAGCCGCCGATCCCCGTGACCTGTTTCGCGGGCAGGACGAGCAGGATGCAGAAGATCGGGATCACGTACATCAGCACGCCGGTGATCCCGCTGCGCAGCACCGAGAGCGGAACATCGCGCTGCGGGTTCTCCATCTCCTCGGCCGCGCCGTTCTGGAGCTCGAAGCCGACGTAGTTGAAGAGGAGCAGCGGCACGAGCCCGAAGAAGATCGCCCGCGTCGGGCTCAGCTGACCCGTCTGGAAGCCGGCGACGCCGTGCTTGATCCCGTAGATGATCACCGTGATCGAGAAGAAGCCGAGGACGGCGAACCGCAGGATCGCACCGAAGTTCGGAATCCACTTCCCGTGGCGGAGCGAGATGATCGCGACGCCGATCGAGATCCAGATGAAGATCAGCTTGAAGAAGTAGTCCCCGAACGTTGCCGTGCCGATCTTGGAGATGTTCGCGGTCCACGAGTCGGCGGCGATGAACGCGAGTGAGCCGCCGACCCAGAGCGGGTTCGTGACCCAGTAGAGGATCGCCGCGATCCCGCCGTGCAGGCGCCCAAACGCCATCTTCGTCCACTCGTACGGACCGCCCTCCTCGGTGAACGCGGCGCCGACCTCGGACATCAGGAGCATGTACGGCGCCACGAAGACAACCGCCAGGACGACGAGCCAGAGGAAGCCCTGAGGACCGTTCTTCGCCACGGAGCCGAGCGTGTCGAGCCCGACGAAGGCGCAGATGGTGAAGAACACCATGTCGAACCGGCGCAGCGACTTGACGAGCTTGGCCTTCTCGGCCAGCGCGAACGCCGTCGTTTGTTCTACCGCTACTGCACTCGTTGCCATGCTTCGCTCAGCACCTCCCCTAGGATTCCCGTGATTTCGTCGAATTCGTGCTGCGTTGCGATCAGCGGCGGCGAGATCTGCACGACCGGATCACCACGATCGTCGGCGCGGCAGATCAAGCCCTTCTCGAAGAGCTGCGGCGAAAGGAAGCCGCGCAGGAGCGTCTCGGACTCCTCGTGCGTGAATGTCTCGCGCGTCTCCTTGTCCTTGACAAGCTCAATTGCATAGAAGAAGCCCGTCCCGCGCAGGTCGCCGACGATCGGCAGGTCGAGCAGCTGCGCGAGCGTCTCGCGGAAGGTGGCGCCGTTGTCGCGAACGTTCTGGACGATGCGGTCGCGCTTCATGATCTCGATGTTCTTGAGCGCGATCGCGCACTGCACCGGATGGCCGCCGAACGTGATTCCGTGCGCGTACATCGCGGTTTCGTCGAGGAAAGGCTCGACGACGTGGTCGGCGGCTATGACCGCACCGATCGACGCGTAGGCGGACGAGAGCCCCTTCGCCGACGTGACGAGATCAGGGCGAATGTCGTAGAGCGTCGAGCCGAACCACTCGCCGAGGCGCCCGAAGCCGGTGATCACCTCGTCGGCGCAGAGCAGGATCCCATAGCGGTCGCAGATCTCGCGCACGCCTTGCCAGTAGCCGCGCGGCGGTGTGAACGAGCCGCCGGCGTTCTGCACCGGCTCCATGATCACCATCGCCACCGTCCCGGGGCCCTCCTGCAGGATCGCCGACTCGAGATCGTCGAGCAGGAAGGCGGTGAACTCGGCCTCGCTCTCGCCGACCGGGCGGTGATAACGGTTCGTGTTGCGCACATGAACTGTGCCCGGCACGAGCGGCTCGAACGCATTGCGCAGCTCGGCGATGCCGTTGATCGAGAGCGCACCCATCGTCGTCCCGTGGTAGGCGGTCCGCCGCGAGACGACCTTCCAGCGCCGCTCGCCCCGCGCCTGGTGGTACTGACGTGCGAGCTTCCAGGCAGACTCGACCGCCTCGCTGCCGCCGGAGACGAAGAAGCAGCGGTTGAGGTCTCCCGGTGCGAGCGATGCGACCTCCTGCGCGAGCTCGATCGCGCGGGGATGCGCATACGTCCAGTTCGTGTAGAACGGCAGCTCGCGCATCTGCTCGAGCGCCGCCTGCCCCATCTCCTCGCCGTACGAGTACCCGACCTGCACCGCGAAGAGCCCCGCGAGCGCGTCGAGATACCGCTTGCCGTTCGCGTCCTCGAGATAGCAGCCATCCCCGCGCACGATGATCGGCGCCTCGTGGCCGCCCATGCGCGTGAAGTGCAGCCAGAGGTGGTCGCGCGCCGCCTGCTGCAGCTCCTCCGTGCTCATGCTCGTCGTCGGTGTGCTCATCCCCGTGTCCCCCAGTCGTAGAGCTGCTTCCACATCTCGAGATAGAAGAACGTCTCGGTCGACACCACGCCCGCGAGTGCCCGCATGCGGTTTGTCACCTCGAGCATCTCGTGCCGGTCGGCCGCGACGACCTCGACGACGAGATCGAACTGCCCGGCCGTGACGACGACGTAGTCCGCCTCGGGCCAGCGTGAGATCTCGTCCGCGACGTCCCCGGGCGGCCCTGAGGTCTTCACGCCGACGAGCGCCTGGTCGAAGCCGAGCCCGAGCGGGTTCGTGACCGCGACGACCTGCAGCACGCCCTCGGTCGTCAGGCGCGCGTAGCGCGCGCGCACCGTCGCCTCGGACACGCCGAGGCCGGCCGCGATCCGGCGGAACGACTCCCGCCCGTTCGCCTGCAGCGCCTCGATGATCTTCCGGTCGAGCTCGTCCACCCGGCGGGCGGGCGTGACGGCCCCGCGCCCTGGATCGGCCGGAGCGACTCGGAGCGGCTGGGCCTCGGAGCTGCGCAACGCGTGGGATTCGTACCACTTCTCCGCGCATTCCGTCAACGAACTTGACTTCACGGGGCGAAATGCGCAATCTGCGACCGTCCGGCTTCTGGGAGAGGAGAGGGTCGAATGGCACGCACACCACTGCTTCGCGCGTTCGAGCGGCTGGCGGAGGAGCACTCGACCGCCAAGCGACTGGGGATTCCCCCCGCCGAGCTCCGCGGGCAGCGGGCCGAGGCCGCGTATTCGCGCGGCGACTTCCTCAAGCGCGCCGGCGTCGCGAGCGCCGGGCTAGCGTTGCTGCCGGGCGCGCGCCACCTGACCCGGAAACCGGCCGCGACCTCTCCTAGGATCGCGATCGTCGGCGGCGGCATCGCCGGCCTGAACGCCGCGCTGACCCTCGCGGACAAGGGCTACGCCTCGACGATCTACGAAGCCTCGACCGACCGGATCGGCGGCCGCATGCACTCCGACAACTCGGGTTATTGGGCGGGCGGCCAGGTCTCCGAGTGGTGCGGCGAGCTGATCGACTCGGACCACATGACGATCCGGCATCTCGCGCAGCGCTTCGGCCTCAACACCGTCGATCTCATCGCGTCGCAGCCGAACGGCACGACCGACACGAACTGGATCTTCGGCAACTACTACACGCCGGCAGACGTGGACAACGACTTCCAGGCAGTCCATTCGGTGCTCCAGAAGCAGGTGTCGGCGACGAGCTACCCGACGACCTATCTGATCCATACGGACGCCGGCGTCTTCTTCGACCAGATGTCGCTCTACGACTGGATCGAGAACTACGTGCCGGGCGGGCACGCGTCGCGCTTCGGCGCCTTCCTCGACGCTGCCTACAACGAGGAGTACGGCTCCGAGACGAAGGGACAATCGGCGCTCAACCTGATGTATCTGCTCGGGTTCCAGGCGAAGCCAGGCAAGTTCTCGATCTTCGGCAAGTCGGACGAGCGCTTCCACATCGCCGGCGGCAACCAGCAGCTGCCCGAGGCGATCGCCAACTTCATCGGCCGCCAGACGATCAGGCAGGGCTGGGCGATGCAGTCGGTGCGCCAGAACGCCGACGGGACGGTCTCGATGGGCTTCACGACGCCGGGCAAGAGTCAGACGGTGACCGCCGACCACGTGATCCTCTGCATGAGCTTCTCGGTGCTCCGCACGCTCGACTACAGCGGCGCGGGCTTCGACCAGCGCAAGCAGACCGCGATCACGCAGCTCGGCTCAGGGCTGAACGCGAAGCTCCAGCTGCAGTTCGACAACCGGTACTGGAACACGGTGGGATCGACCGGCAACATCTACGCCGACAACGGCATCCAGAACGCGTGGGATGTGACGCGCGGGCAATCCGGTGCGCGCGGCATTCTCGTCCAGTACTCGGGCGGCAACATCTCGGCCGGCTACACGCCGTCGTCGCCGTACTCGAACGCTTCGACGAGCCCCGCCAAGGTGAACGCGTATGCGCAGGCGTTCCTCGCCGAGCTCGAGCAGATCTACCCGGGAATCACTCCGCACTGGAACGGCAAGGCGACGCTCTCCACGCCCTTCCGCGACCCGCTGCTCAACTGCTCGTACTCGTACTGGAAGCCGGGGCAGTACGTCGGCTTCTCAGGGTACGAGGGCGTGCAGCAGGGCAACATCCACTTCGCCGGCGAGCACTGCTCGACCGACTTTCAGGGGTACATGGAAGGCGGGGCGGCGGAGGGCGCCCGCGCAGCCGGGGAGATTCTCGCGCAGGTCTAGCCGTCGAAACCCGAAGCGGTGATGTGCTCCGGCGTGATCCGGACCGTCACGCGCTGCTCCTCGGGCTTGCGCCACGGGTACTCGTCCTTTCCGATGTACTTCTTCGCAAGCTTGTCGATCTGCGCATCGGCGCCGTCGGTCGTCAGCTCCGCGGGGCCGTCGACCGCAACCCACTTGTAGGGGTCGCTCGGATCGACGACGAGGATGCCGGCGCGCGGATCCTTCTGCAGGTGATTCGGCTTCGCACGGCCGAGCGCCGTGTTGAACGAGACGGAGCCGTCCTCGACGTCGACCCACACGATCGTCGAGTGCGGCGAGCCGTCCTCGCGCAGGGTCGTCGCCGTTCCCACGAACGGCTGCTCCAGGAAGCTCTTCTGCGCGTCACTCAACTTCGCCATCGTTCTCTCCTTGTCTGGGCCTTTCCCCAAGGCTAAACAAAGCCCACCAGGCTGCCGATTCCTCGTTTCATGCGGCTCAAACTTGCGATCGCTGCGCTCCTCGTCTGCGGCGTCGGCTTCGTCCTGCACGAGCGGAAGTCCGCTCTCGAGAACCACCTCGGCAAGATCGCGACCGAGCTCGGCGGACGGCACGTGCACGTCCACTGCCAGAGCTTCACCGGCAACCTGTTCGACGTCAGCTCGGAGGCGGGCTCGGTCCAATTCGACGCGTCGGGGATCCCGTCCGACACGACCGACCTCAAGCGCCCCATTTGCTCCGCGCTCGCGCGCTTTCCGCACGATGTGAAGAGCCCGGCCTACGCGTGCGTCTATTCGACCGCGGACTGCCCGCAGTCCATCTGGGAAGACGTGCTCGCAGTGCACACGCTCGCGCACGAGGTGTGGCACCTGCACGGCTACGGCGACGAGGCGCGGGTCGAGTGCTACGCGCTTCAGACGACGGCGCGCGCCGCCGAGCTCTTCGGCGCCGATCCCGCGGCCGCGCAGGCGACCGCGAACTACGCACTCGTGCGCTTCTATCCGAATGAGCCCGACGAGTACCGCGAGCCCGATTGCGTCAACGGCGGCCCGCTCGACCTCCGGCCGACCGATCCTGTCTGGCCCTAGCGGGCCGTCACGACCGTCGGGATGTCGGCGATCGTCCCGTCGGCGATCTGCTTCGCGATCTGCCGCACCTTCTTGACGTCCGCCTGCGGCACCTTCGGGCTGATCTTGCCGAGCGCGACGCCGTTGTTCTTCAGGCTGAAGACGGCGTTCGTGCCGCCGGCAAACTTGTGCGCGAGCACTTGCTGGATCGTCGAGTAGACGGACACGTCGACGCGCTTCATCGCGCTCGTCAAGACCTGCGGGCCGAGGTACGACTGGTCGGCGTCGACGCCGATCCCCCAGACGTTGCGCTCCTTGGCTGCGTCGAGCACGCCGAGACCGCAGCCGCCGGCGACCTGGAAGACGATGTTCGCACCGGCCGCGATCTGGCTGAGCGCGGCGTTCTTGCACTTGGCCTGGTCGACCCAGTCCTGCGAGTACGCATTCAGGAGCTTCACGGTCGGATCGGCCTTGCGCGCGCCGGCCTGGTAGCCGGCGATGTAGCGGTCGACCGGCGGTTGCTTCTCGCCGCCGACGGAGCCGATCGTGTTCTTGCCGCCGCCCTGCCGTTCCTGCAGGCCCGCGAGGTAGCCGGCCAGGTAGCCGACCTCCTGCTCGCGGAAGATCAGGCCCTCGACGTTCTTCGGCCGGCCGGCGAGACTTGCCTGGTCGACGTCGATGATCGCGAAGTGCGTGCTCGGGAACTGCTTGGCGACCTTCGCGACCGCGGCTGCCTGGTCGAAGCCGACGGCGACGACGAGGTCGGCGTTCTTCCGGGCTGCGGTCGAGAGGTTCGGGACGTAGTCCTGCGCCGAGGCCGACTGGTAGACGTCGCCGCGGATGCCGAGGTTCCGCTCGGCGCGCAGCAGGCCCTGGTACGCGAGCTGGTTGAAGCCGTGGTCGTTCAGCTGGTTGATGTCCGTGACCAGCACGACGAAGGGCGCCGAGGACGAGGTCGTGGCCTTCGATCCCCCGCCGCCGCCGCAGCCCGCGAGCGCGGCGATCCCGGCGACGAGGAGCAGACCGGCAGCGATTCTCATGGTCAAGAGTGTACGGACCTGACCCCGACCTGCGAACGTACTGCGTGTAGGTGCGACTCCTTGCCCTTCTCCTGGCCGCGCTCCCGATCGGTCACAGCGTCGACGGGCGGACGATCCGCCCGGTCGTGCTCGGCGAGCCGGGCGCGGCGCACCGCGTGCTCGTCGTCGGCTGCATTCACGGGAGCGAGACCGCGGGGATGGCGATCACCCGCCGGCTCGTCGCGGCAGGCGCGCCAAGAGGGACCGAGATCGTCGTTCTCCAGGCGCTGAACCCCGACGGCTGTGCCCGGGGGACGCGCGGTAACACGCACGGAGTCGACCTCAACCGAAACTTCCCGTCGAACTGGGCCGCGATCGGGCATCGAGGCGACCTCCAGTACTCGGGGCCGCACGCGCTCTCGGAGCCCGAGTCACGCTATGCGGTCGCGCTGATCGAAGCGCTCCAGCCGCAGATCACGATCTGGTTCCACCAGCCCCAGGGCGTCGTGCGCGCGTGGGGCGGCAGCGTCGCGACCGCTCGGCGGTTCGCGGCCCTCGCGCATTATCCGTACCGGAGCATCGAGTGGCCGTACGGGACCGCATCGAACTGGCAGAACCACAAGTTCCCGGGCACTGCGTCGTTTGTGGTGGAGTTGCCGCCCGGCCCGGTTCCGGCCGCACGCATCGGCGTCTGGGTGCACGCCGTTCGTGAGATCGCCGTCGAGGGAGCTCGCGGTTAGCGCGCTCGTGGAGACGGCGGCCCTCCTCCGGCCAGAGGTGGATCGGCGCGAAGCCGCGCTCGTGCGCGACGCGCAGCGCGGGTCGGCCCGCGCGCTCGAGCAGCTCTTCCGGCTGCACTGGCCGCGTGCGTATCGCGCTGCACTGGTCGTCGTCAACGACTCCGCAGCGGCGGAGGATATTGCGCAGGAGTCGTTCCTCGCGGCGGTGCGCGCTTTGGATCGGTTCGACCGCCGCCGGCCGTTCGGCCCGTGGCTGCACCGGATCGTCGTCAACCGGTCGATCGACTGGTCGCGCGCACGGACGTTGCGCCGCGAGCTCGGCGGCGAGTCGTTTCCGGAGCCGGCTGCGCCCGAGCACGAGAGCGGCGGCCGAGCGGAGGAGCTCGCAACGGCGCTTGCCGACCTCGGCTCGGAGCATCGTGCGGTGATCGTGCTGCGCTACCTGCTCGATTACACGCCGGGCGAGATCGCTGCGCTTCTCGACCTGCCGCGCGGAACCGTCAACTCGCGGCTCCGCCGCGGCCTCGATCGGCTCGAGGAGGCGCTCCGATGAACGTGAAGCAGTTGTTCGAGCGGGTGCCGTCGGACCGCGAGGCGGAGGAGCGCGCCTGGATGGTCGTGCGCGCCGCGTACGCCGAGCGCGAGCGCGTGCGCGTGCCGGTGGCGCGCCGGCGGCGCTTGCTGCTTGCGGGCGCCGGTGTCGCGCTCGCCGCAGCGGTCGCGGCCGCATCGTTCTCGTCGCCGGGGCGCGCGGTCGTGAACGCAGTCCGCCGCACGATCGGGATCTCGAATGCGGCTCCTGCGCTCTTCAAGCTCCCTGCACCCGGACGCCTGCTCGTGAGCGGGAGCGGCGGCACCTGGGTCGTCGCACCGGACGGCTCGAAGCGGAGGCTCGGCGACTACACGCAGGCGGCGTGGTCGCCGCACGGGCTCTACGTGATCGGCGCCACGACAGACGGGCTCGCAGCGGTCGAGCCGAGTCACGGCACCGTGCACTGGTCGCTCGCGCGACCCGACGTGCTCGACCCGCGCTGGGGCGGCTCGCGCACCGACACGCACGTCGCATATCTGAGCAAGGGGCGGCTGCGCATCGTCGCCGGCGACGGGACCGGCGACGCGGGCATCTCCGCGAGATCGCGCGTTGCTCCTGCATGGCGGCCGGGAAACGTACGCCAACTCGCATTTGTCGGCGGCGACGGGCGCGTCCGGCTGCTCGGAGCGTGGCGCTCCGCACACCGCTACGCCGATCCGCGCCTGCTCGTGTGGTCGCGCGACGGGTCGCAGCTTCTGCTCGTGACCGCGCGGGAGCTTGTGCTCTTCTCTGCGCGTTCGGGGCACGCGCAGACGCTCCACCTGCGCGGCGTGAGCGCCGCGGCGTTCTCTGCGCAGGGGCAGCTCGCGGTCGTGCAGCGCCATGCGATCCTCGTCCTCAATGGCGAGCAGACGCGGCCCGTGTTCACGACGCGCGTCGCGCTCCGTGGGCTCGTCTGGTCGCCGAACGGCCGCTGGCTCCTCACGTCCTTGCCCGCCGCCGACCAGTGGGTCTTCGTCGGCCGGCGGAGCGTGCTCGCCGTGTCGCATATCGCGCGGCAGTTCGGCGGCGCTGTCTCGCTTGACGGCTGGGTGCCCGGCGCCTAACCTGATCGGGTTCCCGTCCCCGGCCGAAGGAGGTTCGTCCGATGACTGTGCGTTTCGCCTCCACGGCCGCTTCGGCCGACTAGCCGCGCGACGGGCGTAGCTCCTCTCGGGAGACGGCCGCCGCGCCGTCCTCGTTATGCGTCCCGAAGGAGAAACTGCGTTGCCCGAATTCGATCTGGGCGCGCTCGGGTGGAATCCCGAGCTCGCCGAACAACTGGAGCCCGGCCTCGTGCCCGGGCGGGTCGTCGCGGCGCATCGAGCCGCGTACGACGTTGCGACGGCCGCCGGCGCCGTCCGAACGCGGCTGCCCGGGCGGCTGCTGCACGAGAGCGTCGACGTCGCGGTCGGCGACTGGGTCGGGCTCGGCGACGGGCTCATTCGTTCTGTGGTCCCGCGGCGGAGCGCAATCGTCCGGCAGGCTGCGGGCCGCACGTCTGAGCGACAGACGCTCGCGGCGAACGTCGATGTCGCGTTCGTCGTCACGTCGCTCGGGCCGGAGCTCGAGCCGCGCCGGATCGAGCGCTACCTCGTCACGATCTGGGAGAGCGGCGCGGTTCCGGAAATCGTGCTGACGAAGGCCGACCGCATCGAGGATCCGTGGGAGCAGGTCGCTGCGGTCGAGGCGGTGGCGGTCGGCGTCCCCGTGCACGTCGTGAGCGCTCTGACCGGTCAGGGGTGCGATGCGCTCCGAGTGCGGATCGGGCCCGGCGTGACTGCAGTGCTGATCGGGTCGAGCGGTGTCGGCAAGTCGACGCTCGTCAACCGGTTCTCCGGGTTCGAGCGGATGGCCGTGCGCGAGACGCGCGTCGACGACGACGAGGGGCGGCACACGACGTCGCATCGCGAGCTGATCGAGCTGCCCGGCGGCGGGCTCGTGATCGACACGCCCGGCATCCGCGAGCTTCAGCTGTGGGATTCCGGCGGTCTCGACGAGGCGTTTGCCGACGTCGAGGAGCTCGCCGCGGCGTGCCGGTTCAACGACTGCGCGCACGGCACGGAGCCCGGCTGTGCCGTGAACGCTGCGCTCGCGTCGGGATTGTTGGCGCGGGAGCGGTATGCGAGCTGGTGCAAGCTGCAGCGCGAACTGCGAGCGATCGCCGTGCGCGCGGACGCCAGGCTGCGCCGCGAGGAGAAGCGGAAATGGCAGCTCCGGGTGCGGGAGGGACGGGCTCGCGCTCGGCGGCTTTGACGGAAACGGGGATACTCCCCGTCAAGCGAATCTGCCACCTTCCGCGCAATTTCGTAACGCCACGCTTGCGTGACAATTCGCCCGGCATTCTCGGCGCATGGCACGGCACGCTCGAGGGACGGTCTATGCCGGCATCTACCACGTCACACGGCGCAGCGCCGGACCTGTTGAGATGTTTCGCGATGACTTCGACCGCACCGATTTCTCTGCAATCAGCTTCAGCGAACGATCAACAGGTACGCCTGGGCGTGCCACGCGTTTTGCCTGATGGGCACGCACTATCACCTCCTCGTCGAAGTCGAAGAAGACGCCTTGCAGCCCGGCATGAGCCTCTTGAATGGGACGTACGCCCGGATGTTCAACCGCCGCTGGGGACGCTCCGGACACCTCAAAGGAAGCCCGTATGGAGCCAAGCTTGTCGAGACCGACGGCCACCTGCTCGAGTGCCTCCGGTACATCTCGAACAACCCCGTCGAGGCCGGGATGACTAGGCATCCGGCGGATTGGCCGTGGAGCAGTTACCGTCGACTAGCCGGATACGACGAAGCGGGATTCCCCTTCGTGACCGACGACTTCCTCCTCGCGACCTTTCACGAGAACCGCACGAAAGCGCAGCGTCTTGTCCGCCTGTTCGTCGAAGCGTTCTAAACGGGGATACTCCCCGTTTCCGATTAAGCCCGAGCAGGCTGCCCGACAACGTCGAGCGGCTTCACGATCTCGGCGAAATGACAGGCGCTCGGGTGCCCTTGACCGCGGTCGATGAGGGCGGGCTCTTCTTCGGCGCAGATCGGCTGCGCTTTCCAGCAGCGGGTGCGGAACCTGCAGCCGGACGGCGGGTTCGCCGGGCTCGGCACGTCGCCCTCGAGCACGATCCGCTTCCGCTTGCCGCGCTGGCCCGGCTCCTCGATCGGCACCGCCGACAGAAGCGCCTGCGTATACGGATGCGTCGGGCTCTCGTAGATGTCGTGCCTCGTGCCGATCTCGACCACCTTGCCGAGATACATCACGGCGACGCGATCGGAGACATGCCGGACGACGGAGAGATCGTGCGCAACGAAGATGTACGTGAGCCCGAAGTCGCGCTGCAGCGACTCGAGCAGGTTCACGACCTGCGCGCGAATCGACACGTCGAGCGCCGACACCGGCTCGTCGAGGATGATCAGCTGCGGATTCAGCGCGAGCGCGCGCGCGACCCCGATGCGCTGCCGCTGACCGCCCGAGAACTCGTGCGGGAACCGGTTCGCATGCTCGGGCGACAGGCCGACCGTGCGCAGCAGCTCGTCGACCCGCTGCTTACCGCGCTTTCCCCCATGCTGGCCGTGAATGCGTAGCGGCTCGCTGATGATGTCGCGCACCGTCATGCGCGGATTCAACGACGCGTACGGATCCTGGAACACGATCTGGAGCTCACCGCGGACCGGCCGCATCTGCTTGCGCGTGAACCGCGTGATGTCGCGCCCGTTGAAGATGATCTTGCCGGACGTCGCGTCGACGAGCTTGATGATCGTCCGCGAGAGCGTTGTCTTGCCGCAGCCCGACTCGCCCACGAGACCGAGGGTCTCCCCCGCCTTGATCGAGAGGTCGACGCCGTCGACCGCATGGATCTGCCCGACCGTGCGCTTCAGCAGCCCGGCTCGGATCGGGAAGTGTTTGACGAGATTCTCGATCCGGAGCAGATCGTCGCCCATATCCACCTGCTCCACGGCCGCGGGGTCGGTGCTCACGACACACCCACCGAGTCCGCGAACTTCGAGTGGCGCCCGATCAGCTCCTCGGCGAAGTGACAGGCGGAGGTGTGCTCCGGGCCGCCGTCGACCGGCCGCCGCTCCGGAACCTCTTCGCGACAGCGAGCCCGGCCCTGCGAGAGGAAGCACCGCGGATGGAACGCGCAGCCGGATGGGCGGTTGATGAGGGACGGCGGCTGGCCCGGGATCGGCTGCAGCCACTCCTCGTCCTCCGTCAGCTTCGGCAGGCTGTCCATGAGCCCGATCGTGTACGGATGCCGCGGGTTCTGGAAGATCGTGAACACGTCGCCCTGCTCGACGATCCTGCCGGCGTACATCACGATCACGCGGTCGCACAACTCGGCGACGATGCCGAGGTCGTGCGTGATCAGGATCGTCGCCGCGTCCGTCTTCTCCTGCACGGTCTTCAGCACCTCGAGCACCTGCGCCTGAATCGTCACGTCGAGCGCGGTCGTCGGCTCGTCCGCGATCAAAAGCGACGGCGAGTTCGCGATCGACATCGCGATCATCGCGCGCTGGCGCATGCCGCCGGAGAACTCGTGCGGGTATTGCGCGTAGCGGACGTCGGGATTCGGCACGCCGACGAGACGGAGCAGCTCGATCACGCGCTCCTTGACCTTGTCGTCCGACTCCCTCGGATAGTGCGTCTTGATCGCCTCGCCCAGCTGGTCGCCGATCCGAATCACCGGATTGAGCGACGTCATCGGATCCTGGAAGACCATCGCGAGCTCGTCGCCGCGTAAGCGGCGCAGCTCGCGCTTCTTCATCTTCAGCAGATCCTTGCCCTTGAACATCGCTGTGCCGCTGCGGATGCGGCCGGGCGGCTGCGGAATCAACCCGAGAATCGACATCGTGCTCACGCTCTTGCCGGAGCCGGACTCGCCCACGATCCCGAGCGTCTCGCCCGGGAACACGTCGTAGGTGATGCCGTCCACCGCGTGCACGAGCCCATCGTCGGTTCTGAACTCGACCGCGAGGTCGCGGATCGAGAGCAGGGGCTCAGGCACGGATCCGCCTCTGCGTCGGGTCGAGCGCGTCGCGCAGCCCGTCGCCCATGAAGTTCACGCAGAGAACGATCGCGACGATCGTCAAGCCCGGGAACACCGTCAGCCACCACTGCTGCGGGTTCGTCTGCGCGTCCGAGACGAGGACGCCGAGTGACGGCGTCGGCGGCTTGATCCCGAAGCCGAGGAACGAGAGCGCCGCCTCGGTCAGGATCGCCGTGGCGACAGCCAGAGTGCCGTTGACGATCACCGGCCCAAGCGTGTTCGGAAGGATGTGACGGAACATGATCCTCGCGTCACCCGCGCCGGACGCCTTCGCCGCTTCCACATATTCCTTCTCGCGCAGCGAGAGGAAGATTCCCCGCACGACGCGCGCGAGCCCCGTCCAGAAGAAGAGCGTGAGGATGAGCGAGACGCGCCACTGGCTGCCGGCGCCGAGAAGAGCCGATGCCGTGAGCAGGATCGCAAGCGCCGGAAGCGTGAGGACGAGGTCGGTAATGCGCATGAGGACGTTGTCGATCCAGCCGCCGTAGTAGCCGGCGATGGCGCCCACGACAAGGCCGATGAACGACGACACGACGGCGACAAAGACGCCGACTTCCTCGGAGGTGCGGATTCCCCACACCACGCGGCTGAAGTAGTCGCGCCCGATGTTGTCGGTGCCGAAGTAGTGATGGGCCGTGGTCGTCGGCGCGTGCAAGAGGTTGTTCAGGTCGATCTCAGCCGGGTTGTAGGGCGCCACGTAGTTCGCGAAGATGCCGGCGCCGAAGATGATCACGAGCCCGACGAGCCCGAGCATCGCCAGCCGGTGCCGCAAGAACCGGCGTCGCGCGTAGTCCCACTGGCTGCGGGCCTTGATCTCGAGCCCGGCCACCACTGCCGAGTCGAGGCCGACGGGGGTCGTGATCACCCCGTCGACCGTCTGTCCGGGCGGCGCTACGTCGTCGTCGAGGTGAAGCCCCGGACGTAGCGAGGGGTCGATCTCAGTCATACCGGATGCGTGGATCGAGGTATCCGTAGAGGATATCCGCGATCAGGTTGAACACGATGATGATCACCGAGGTCACGACCAGATAGGCCATCACGGCGTAGAGATCGTCATTTTGCAGCTTCTGGACGAAGTAATAACCGATTCCGTCCAGGGTGAAAACCGTCTCGGTGACGATCACCCCGCCGAAGAGCCCGCCGAGGTTCAGGGCGGCGACCGTGACGATCGGGATCAGTGCGTTCCGGACGACGTGCCGCATGACGACACGCCACTCGGAGAGGCCCTTGGCCCGGGCCGTTCGGACGTAGTCGCTGTTGATCACGTCCAGCATCGACGCGCGCATGTACCTGCTGTAGAGCGCGAAGCTGATGATGCAGAGCGTCATCACCGGCAAGGCGATGTGCTGGAGCCGGTCGAGCGACCAGGTTCCGTGATTGGGGCTGTTGAGGCCCGACGTGTAGAAGATCCGCACGTTCCACTTCAGGTAGATGTCGACGAACAGAATCTGGAGCAGCAGGGCCAGCCAGAACGTCGGCATCGCGAAGCCGAGGAAGCTGAAGGACGTGAAGACGTAGTCGAAGACCGAGTACTGGCGGATCGCCGAGAAGATGCCCACGATGACGCCGAGGATGATCGCCAGGGTCTCCGCGATGATGATCACCTGTGCCGTGTGACCGAGCGTCCGCGTGATGTCGGGCCAGATGGGCTGGAACGTCAGGAGCGACTTGCCGAGCTTGTGCGTGAAGACGTCCTGCAGCCAGTACACGTAGCGCACCGGGATCGACTTGTTGAGGTGGTTCTGGAGATAGATGTTGTGCAGCGTGTTCGCGGAGAAGCGCGGATTGGCGCGTAGCGCCGCAGTCGGATTGCCTGCAAGCGAGACGAACACGAAGCTCAGGAACGTCGACACGAAAAGCACCGGGATGCTGTACAGAACGCGCCTTGCGATGTAGGTGAGCACGGTGTGGTCTCCGGTTTCTAGGTGGAAAGGGATCCGCGCCTGCCGCTCGAAGCGGCCGGCGCGGATCCCCCATTACCTCACTGGTTGGTGCGGTCTAGCTTCGCCGACCTACCAGTGCCACTGCTCGATGTTCCACGTCGGACCGAGCAACGTGGGGTTATTGCTGTTCTCCATGCCCTTGATCGCCGACTTGTACACGAGGATCGACGGCGGTGCATAGAGCGGGATGATCGGCACATCGTCGGCGATGATCGCGGCGGCCTTCTGGAAGTCGGCCGTGCGCTTGGTCGGGTTCAGCTCGGAGTCCCCGGCCTTGATCAGTGCGTCGACGCTCTTGTTGCAGTAGAGCTTGTAGTTCGAGCCACCGAGGTTCAGTGCGTTGTTCTGGCACTGGTAGATGGCGTCGAAGCCCGACGGGTCCGGACCGCCCAGCCATGCGAACTCTGCCAGATCGAAGTCGTGATTCGGCAGCCGCTGGCTGAAGAAGTTCGGGTTCGCCGGCTCGAAGCCGACGTTCAGCTTGATGCCGATCGCGCCGAGCTGCTGCGTGAAGATCGCAGCACTCGTTGCGCGGCGCTGGTTACCCGCCGTCGTGTTCCACCGCAACGTCGCCGGAGTTCCGTTGCAGGTCCAGAAGCTCTGGTTGTTGCGCGTCGGCACCGACGGACCGCCGGTGCAGCCGTGCGCCTTGAGCAATGCAATCGCCTTCTTCGGCGCGAAGTTCCACTTCGAGAACTGCGGCACGGCGTTCGTGCCGAGCTCCCACATCGCGTTGTTCAACGGCTTCAGACCGGGAGCGATCTGGCTGTAGAGCGCCACGATGAGCGAGTGGCGGTCCATGCCGAGCATGATCGCCTGGCGGAACCACTTCTGCTTCAGGAGCGGGCTCGCCGTCCCACCTTCGTTGACGTCGATGTGCTCCTGCGTGAAGCCGGGGATGGCGCTGTACTTCAGGCCCGCCTGGTTCTGGAGCTGAGCCAGCGCGGTCTGCGGGGACGGGTTGATCGCGTCAACCTCGCCGCCGCGCATTGCCTGGATCTCGGAGTTCGTGTCCGTGATCAGCTTGAAGTCGACTTCCTTCAAAGCCGGCTTCTTGCCGTACCAGAAGGGGTTCGGCTTCAGGGTCAGGCCCTGACCCTTGGTGTAGTTGGACATGTAATACGGCCCGTCCGAGATCGGCTTGCCGTCGTTGCCGCAGACACAGTTCGCCCAGAACGTGTTGAACTGCTGGCCGACGAGCGCCTGCTGCGGAAGGATGAGGCTGAACAAGTCACGGTAGTCGGCGAACGGCTTCGACCACTTGAACGACACCTGCTTGTTGCCCTTGTGCGTGAAGCCGGTGATCAGGTCGTACCCGGTCGTCGACGCCGGATTGTTGTTCTTGTCGACGATCTGCTGCCACGTATAGACGTAGTCCTTGTACGTGACCGGCAGCTTCTTGCCGCCCCACCACCAGTTCGCGTTGGGGCGAATGTTGATGGTCAGGGCGCTCTTCGTCGCCGTCACGCTCGACGCAAGGTCGAGGTGATAGTTGCCGTTGTTGTCGATGATGTAGTTGCCGCGGATGATCGGGGTGTTCCCGGTCAGGGCGGCCCAGTAGGCGTTCTCGTCAGCTTCGAGCGTGTTGAAGCCGGCAGCATCCTGCTCCATGCCGAACACGAGCACGCTCTTAGCCTTGCGCGCAGCCGGGGAGCGGGGCACGTTCGCCCAAGCCTGGGCAAAAGGTGCCGCATGAAGCGTCGCAGAATTGGCGCTCCCGGCGACCCTGGTCGTCGCGGTCGCGGTCGCCGCCACCATCAGCAGGGCGGCTGCCGCTCCCACGAGGAGCCAAAGGCGTCTGTACATCGAATCCCTCCGTTTTAGATGCGCCGGGAGCCGGTACGAATACGGCGGCGCCTGCTCGCTCCTCCGCCCTACGCGGGCGTTCCGTGTCCGTTGCTAAGACGACGGGGCGGTAGCTTAGTTAGAAGCCGCCGCCGGCGGGCTCAAACCGGGAGATTCCGGCTGAGGCGGACCATATGGGTCGCCGAGAGCCGGGTCTCCGGGAGCAGGGCGAGCAGGTGATCCGAGGCCGCCGCAGTCGAGGTGCTCGTCGTGCCGTCCGGGCTGGTGGAGCGCGGATGCAGCGCCCGCCCGAGCGAGAACGAGGCCGCGGCGAGCAGGGCCGAAGCCGCCACAGCCGTCTGCAGGCTGAGCGAGCGGCGCCTCGGCCGGCGCGAAGAGGGCAGGACGAACGGCGTGGGCGCCTCGCTCGGCGTCTCCCGGATCAGGGTCGTCGTCCCTGCGAGCGCCAAAACGACGGCCCGGCAGCTCTCACAGCCCTCGAGATGCGTCTCGAGGCGGACGATCTCGAGCTCGCTGAGCTCTCCGTCCAGGCGTGCCGAAGCCGCCTCGCGGGCCTGGTCGCAATCGTTACTTGGGAAAAGCGCAGTCATCAGCAGTCTCGTGTCCCTATTTCCCTCAGACGTCCGCGAACAACGTCGGTTAGTCGCGAATTCTCCACATATCGGCCGATCCCGCCTGCACCTGGACAGTACGTGCCGCAAGATGCCCTACGTGGAGATCGCCCTTCGCCTCCAGACGATTGGGCGGCCGGGCGAAGGGGCACCTCTGCTCGTGGCGCTCGACGGCCCGGACTACGCCCGACGCGCGAGCCTCCTCCGCCTCCTCCGGCGGCTCGTCGAGGAGCAGGGTGTGCCCGCGCACCGGGTCGCCCTCGTCCGCGCCGACGACCGCTTCGAGACGTATTCGGCCTCGGCCGTCTATGCGCGGGCGCTGGCCGCGCGCCTCGACGACCTGACTGGCCGCGGGCGCGGCCGGCGCGTCGGAGTCGGCGCAAGCCTGGGCGGGCTCGCGCTCCTGCACGCGCATCGGCTCGAGCCGCGGATCTTCTCGGGCCTTTTCCTGCAGTCGGGCAGCTACTTCCGCCGCCGCACCGACCCGCAGGAGCAAGGCTTCCGCCGTTTCTCGCGGATCGACCGGTTCGTGGGCACCGTCCTGAACGCGAAGGACCGCCCCCGCCCCGTGCCGACCACACTCACCTGCTCGCTCGACGAGGAGAACTACGCCTGTAACGCCGCGGTCGCGCAAGCCCTCGCTGCGCAGGGATACCCCGTCGACTTCCACGCCGCGCGCGGCGGCCACGACTGGCCGACCTGGCGGCGCGCGCTCGAGTCGCATCTCGCGCCGCTCCTGCGGCGGGTCTGGCGATGAAGCACCTGATCGGGCTCGTGCTCGGCGCCGAAGACGACTGGCCGACCGCGTTCGAGTCGCTCGCGGCACGCGTCGGTGCGTTCGAGTGGCGCGGCGAACGGCACGAGCTCGAGATCGAGCGCGTCCTCAACGAGCCGTTCGACCTCCGCTACAAGCCGCGCTACTCGCTCGTCGTCGACCGCGTCGGCTGGTGGTACCTGCTCCCGCGCGAGTGGCTGAAGAAGATCGCGCTGATGGACGACGTGTACCTCCTGAACAACCCGTTCACGTTCCAGTCGATGGAGAAGCACTCCGCGTACTGCGCGATGATGCGGCTCGGTCTCAAGGTTCCCGAGACGTGGCTGATCCCGCACAAGCAGCCGCCGTGGAACGAGCGCTTCCCCACGACGGCGGCGCGCTACAACCGCTCGTTCGACCTCACCGAGATCGGCTCTTACGTCGGCTTCCCGCTCTACCTGAAGCCGTTCGACGGCGGACAGTGGCGCGGTGTCTCTCGCGCGCGCGACCAGGACGAGTTGCGCCGCCGGTACGACGAGTCGGGCGAGCAGTTGATGCACGTGCAGTCGGCGGTCGACGGCTTCGAGGTGTTTGCGCGCAGCCTCTCGATCGGCGCGGAGACCAAGATCATGTGGTTCGAGCCCGACCGGCCGATGTTCGACCGCTACCAGGTGAAGCACGACTTCCTGACGGCCGAGCAGGGCTTCGAGGTCGAGACGATCTCGAAGGTCGTGAACGCGTTCTTCCGCTGGGAGTTCAACTCGTGCGAGTCGATCGTGCGCGGGGGCGAGGTGTTTCCGATCGACTACGCGAACGCGTCGCCGGATGTCGCGGTGACGAGCCTGCATTACTACTTCCCGTGGGCGATCACCGCGCTCGTGCGCTGGTGCGCCTTCTGTCTGGCCGAGACGCGGCGCATGCGGATCGACGTCGACACACGGCCGTGGTTCGCGATCGGCGACCGCGACGATCTCTCGTACGAGGAGAAGCTACGCGACTACCGACAGCTCGCCGACGAGCACTTCCAGGCCGACGCGTACGCCGAGTTCTGCGCCGGCCCGCTCGCACACCTGGACGAAGCTGCGAACGACTGGTTCGCGAGCGACGAGTTCGACAGCGTGCTGATGGCCACGGTGCGCTCGACGTTCCCCTCGCACGAGCACGAGCGGTTCGCCGAGCACTACCGTGGCCTCATGTCCGCGTGGTTGCGGGACCGTTAGGCGTTCGGTCCGTCCGGATGGTGATCGCCCGGATGCCCGAAGCCGCCCGAAGGGCCGCCGGCGGGACGCGTTCCGCTGACGACGTCAGTGAAGCGCTGCGTCAGCGTCGCCGTGATCTGGTCCGCCTGAGCCTGGGTCAGCCTGCCCGCGGTGACGTCCGCCGCGATCTCCGTCTTCTCCGCCGTGACGAGCGCAGCGATCAGGCCAGCCGTCGAATTGCCGCTCGTCGCGGATGCGATCTGCGCAAGCGTCTTGCCCGACTGCAGCTGCGTCATCAGATTCGCCGTCGTCGTCCCGAGATATGTCGCGGCCGCGGCTAGATCGTCGCCGGGGCCATGACCGAAGCCGTGGCCGCCGGGAGGGCCGCCGGCCGGCCGCGTGCCGTTGACGAAGTCGGTGAACCGCTGCGTCAGGCTCGCCGTGATCTGGTCCGCCTGAGCCTGGGTCAGCTTGCCCGCCGTGACCGCCGCCGCGATCTCCTTCTGCTCGGCCGCGACGAGCGCGGCGACGAGCCCGGAGACCGACTTGCCGCTCGTGGCCGCCGCGATCTGGGCGAGCGTCTTGCCTGCCTGAAGCTGGGTCATGAGGCCGGCCGTGGTCGTACCGAGGTACGACGCGGCTGCGTCGAGCTCGTCGCTCGGCCCGTCGTGCCCGCCGCGCACGGCGGCGGGCACGTTCTGCTTCGAGTTGGCTGCAGTCTTGCCCTTGGCAGCCAGCGCGGTGCCGCCGCCGACCAGTGCGAGGAGCCCGACCGCAACGAGGGTTGTCTGTGTCCTTTTCATAGGGAGAGCCTCGCCGCGCTCCCTAAGAACGGCGTGAAGGGTTTCTAA
>Ga0070714_100000912_pt1 | contig 20923 bp, 18 predicted proteins | sample LARL83metaG_FD_65450 | JGI IMG/M metagenome (GOLD analysis project Ga0070714, IMG submission 65450) | Corn, switchgrass and miscanthus rhizosphere microbial communities from Kellogg Biological Station, Michigan, USA - LAR L8-3 metaG | ecosystem: Host-associated > Plants > Roots > Rhizosphere ... | reverse complement strand
TCGCGGCGTCGAAGCGCTGGTGGATGTCCGCAATCTGCTCGCCGAAGGCTACCGGCCGTTCGTCTCGACCGACGGCAGCACCCTCTATTTCGCGCAGGCCGCACGCTGCATCGAAGCCGGCCTCTCCTTCTCGTTCTAAGCTGATTTCCGCTTCGCTCCGCGCTCGTCGCACCAGTGGCTTTCGTCACCGGGAGCGCTCCGATGGCCGAGAATCCCTGTGCTATATTGAAAAAGGTGCACAGCGAGATGCAGCGTAATTTCTGCGTCCGCCGGCACTCCCGCCCGACGTTCTTCCCGTGGACGCGTAGCTCAATTGGCAGAGCATTCGACTCTTAATCGACAGGTTGTAGGTTCGATTCCTACCGCGTCCACCAGCTTCTTCCTTTCAGAATGGTTCGTGTCCGGCATACTGCCTGCACGTTGTTTGCCCTCTGCTCGTCAGCTATACTCGCAGCAACAACGTGGCACTGCATAAGAGAACGTTCCCTGCCCGGAACCACCCGCAAAAAGGATACGAATGCCTCGCCGTGCGCTGATCACTGGTATCACGGGCCAGGATGGTTCCTATCTGGCCGAATTCCTTCTTCAAAAAGGCTATCGAGTAAGTGGTTTGGTGCGCCGCAGCAGTTCGCTGAATCTGGACAGGCTTACCGGTATCCTCGACAGGCTGGAACTCATCTCCGGAGACCTGCTGGATCAAAACTCACTGGCCGCGGCCATCGAGCAGAGCGAGCCGGACGAAGTCTATAACCTGGCAGCTCAGTCGTTCGTTGCCACATCGTGGAAGCAGGCTGAGCTTACCGGCCAATTTACCGCGCTGGGCGTTTCGCGCATCCTTGAAGCCTGCCGGTCGATCAACCCAAAGATTCGCTTCTATCAGGCATCGTCGAGTGAGATGTTCGGCGGGACGCATCCGCCGCAGAACGAATGCTCGCCCTTTTATCCTCGAAGTCCTTACGCGGTTGCGAAAGTATTCGGTCATCATATGACGCGGAACTACCGCGACAGCTATGGGATGTTTGCCTGCTCAGGAATTCTGTTTAACCACGAGTCCCCTCGCCGTGGGCTGGAATTTGTCACGCGTAAGGTGAGCAATGGTGTCGCCCGGATCAAGCTCGGCCTGCAGAAGGACCTGCGCATGGGAAACCTGAACGCGAAGCGGGACTGGGGATTCGCCGGCGACTATGTGATTGCCATGTGGCAGATGCTCCAGGCAGATTCGCCGTTCGACTATGTCGTGGCGACCGGCGTCAGTCATACCGTCGAATATCTTCTGCAAGTCGCTTTCCAGCACGTCGGCCTGGACTATAAAGACTACGTTCGCGTTGACGCAGGGCTGATGCGTCCGGCAGAGGTCGATTACCTGTGTGGCGATGCGACTCGGATTCGCCAGGCATTCGGATGGGAGCCCAGGACGACGTTCGAGGAGTTGATTGCGATGATGGTGGACGCCGACCTCGAGCAAAACAGACGGAGTCCACAGGTTCCCCATCTGATGGCGGGATTCTAGAATTGCGTGCTCTGATTACCGGCATTCGTGGGTTCGTCGGCCCCTATCTGGCAGCGCTCCTTCGCAGCCAGGGTACCGAATGCGTTGGCATCTCGTACGGGGCCGAAGCCACTCCTCATCCGATCTCCCTCGACGGTGTTCGCGTTCACCAGGTCGATATTCGCCACCGACAGGCGTTGCGCAGTGTCCTGGAGTCGGAGAGGCCGGACCGGGTATTCCACCTGGCAGCCATGAGTCATGTTGCAGGCACTCAGGCCGATCCGGAGCTGACCTTTGACGTTAACGTCGTCGGGACTTTCAATCTTTTTGAAGGACTCCGCCAGGTCGCAGCGGCCGCCCGGGTCCTGTTTGTGAGTACCGGCAATTTGTACGGCGACGTCGATTCTGGCGACCAGGGGTTCTCCGAAGACAGCCCGGTTCACGCAACTTCCCCCTATGCCTCCAGCAAGCTCATTGGTGAGCAGCTCGCGCGCTCCTATGTCGACGACTTCGGGATGCAAATTGTGATTGCGCGGCCCTTCAACCATACCGGTCCGGGGCAGTCGCCCGCCTTTGCCTGCCCCCGATTTGCTCGCGCTGTCGCTCAGGGTTTGGTGCGGGGTAAGGATGTGGTCCTCACAACCGGGCGCCTCGACGTCCAGCGTGACCTCAGCGACGTGCGTGATGTCGTGCGCGCCTATGCACTGCTGGCGGAGAGGGGCACGCCGGGCGAAATCTATAACGTCTGTTCTGGTTCCATGGTCCGTATGGAGCAGGTTGTGACCATGCTCGCGGAGATCGCGGACGTTCACGTGACCACCGTCTTCGACCCCGCGAAGTCCCGCAACAGGGAAATCTTCCGGCTCGGAGGGGATTGCTCGCGCATCCGCACCGATCATGCGTGGAGACCCGAAATACCCCTCCAGGCTACGCTTCGTTCGCTGCTGGACTACTGGGTGGCGCAGTGCCGCGAGCAGGACCCTCTCCCGGACTGAGGCTGCCGCAAGCAGTCATCGCCAGTCAGGACACGCCGGGTGAACCGACGCCAAGGACCTGCAAAAAGCGCTCGACCTGTGTTCGCGCGGAGAATTTCTCCAGCTGGTCCTCGAGTCCGGAGAGGAATCGTTGCGGATCATCGGCGAGCTCTTTGATCGCCCGAGCCGCCGACTCAATATCGCGCGGATTGACTCTGATTCCGGTATTCCCCAGCACCTCGGGCAGAGACGAAATATCGGAAGCGACGGACGGCTTATGCCAGCTGAGCGCCTCCAGCACCGGAATCCCGAATCCCTCGTAGAAGCTCAGCGTGATGTGCCCTTTGCAGGTTTCGTACAGCCGGTTCAGCTCATCCTCGTCCACATAACCAGCGAAGTGCACGCGATCCTGAATCCCAAGCTGTGCTGCCAGCTCGGCGCTTTCATCGCCGCCCCGGCCAACGCCACCCACGACGACCAGTCGATGCGCACCGTCGTCAAATTGCCGGCTGAAGATTGAAAACGCCCGAATCACGCCGGGCAGGTTCTTCGCCGGCTGCCGCGTCCCTACCGTGAGGAAGAATGGGTCGTAGCGAACCTGTGAGGTGTCCCGCGGCGGCACAAACGCATACACAACATCGAGTCGTGACTCCGGAACTCCGAGAAACCGCATCAGGTCCGTTCGCGAATGTTCCGATGTCGTGATTACCCTTTCGGAACAGCGCGCCAGCAGACGGGTGATCCATTTCACATAAGAACCTTGCAGCTTGCCATATTTGTCAGGAACGACAAACGGGGTCAGGTCATAGATCGTCGTTACTCGCGGGACGCTGAACGTCCAGAGAGGGTTCGCGACACAGGGCGAGTACAGGACGTCGACGTGCGCGACAAGAAACGGAAGGATGCACTGTTCGTAAGCGACGCGCGCAAACTTCGAACGAAAGCGCGGAACGCTTTGGAGCCGAACCTTGATGCCGGTGGGGATTTGGATTACGTCGTGGAGGGGGAAGTCTCTCTGGCAGAAGAAGACGAATTCGACGTTCGGCAGCGGAGGCAGCGCCTCAAACAGTCGTTTGAAGAAGTAGCCGACACCCGTGAGGGCGGGCGTATCGAACGTTAGCAGGTTAATCCCTACGACTTTATTCATTCGTCTTCCGCTGTATGAGATGATTTCGGCGAATGCTCGGTGTCAGGCCTGCTTTCGCTGCAGGCGGAATACAAAGTGAGGTGTTCGTCAACAAACCGATCCATATCGGTAAAGCAGAGGGCTCGTTCCGCTGCGGCTGACTGCATCCTCTGCAGCATTTCGCGGTTAGTCGAGAGCTCGTGCATCGCGGCAGTGAGTTCGTCCGGTCGATCCGGATGAAAAAGAAGGCCATTGATTCGGTGTGAAATCATCTCGGGATTGCCGCCGACCGAGGATGCGATCACAGGCTTGCCGTAAGCCATCGCTTCAATCACCACGGTCGCCAGAGGTTCATTCCAGAGGGAGGGAACCACCACCACGTCGACTTTCGGGTAGAACTCGGCTGGAGAGACTCTGCCGAGAAACACGACATGATGTCCGAAAGCGCGATCCCGCACCTGTTGCACATAGGAAGCGTCGCCGCTCCCGGCCATGAGAAGCTCGCTGCCCGCGGGAGGACTCGCAAGATAGCCGTCCAGAAGAACAGACACTCCCTTATGCTCCGCGATGGCCCCGATATATCCGAAGCGCAGCGTTCCGCTCGAAACCGATGATTGCGACAGCGCAGTCCGAGTACCGGGACCCTCAAAACTTCGAGCATTGTAGATCACGCGCCGGTTTGGGACGCCTGCAAAAAAGCCATGCTGTGTCAGACAGTTGAGCGTGTACCCGCTGACCGCGACAACGCCTGCGAGTTTGCTGCTGAGGCGTTTGTGCGGTGCTCGCATCGCTCTGCACTCAATACATCGCCCGACGCAGTTATGTCCGTTTTTATAGCGCAGGCCGCGGCACATGATCTGATAGTCGTGAAGAACCTGCACCACCGGCACCTTCGCATGCAGCAACTCCGACCACAGCGCTGCTGACCAGCCTGTCAGATTATGCACGGATGCAACGGTGGGCTGCTCGATCTGGACCACTTTGCGGATGGCCTCTTTCATCAGCGGATTGTAAACATCAAGAGCGCGCCAGATGCCGCGTACGAAGCGATTAGAACTTTCCCCCGAAGGAGCGTGCCAGTACACATTTCTGATTCCCGCGCGCCACACCGTCACGCCGTTCACCGTGTCGCGGTGCAGTCCTGGCGCCTGTGTGGTGGTGAGAACGGCCGCTTCGATGCCCCGGGCGGCAACTCCCTCGACCAGCGCCTGGAGAACGACTTCAGCGCCGCCGACGGTGTCCGGGGCATAAAAGGAATTGACGAATAGGATCTTCATGGGGATCAGCTGCGAGAGGGCCCGCGATGGTCGGACCCGCAGCCATCGTCGAGAGCTTCTGGTCGGCATCGCACAACGCGCCTAAGGAGCATTCGTGAAGACCGATACAAGAGCGTTCGAGTAGTGCAGATAGATGTAGCTGTCCGTCTCGGCGTTCAGATAATAGAGCCCGTGAACAAAGTGGATACAGTAGAGCAGCATCACTGCGTACGCGACAGCGGGTCTGGAGTAAGCCAGCCCAGTTTTGTAGAGCAGGGCCGGGACGAGGATGATTTCGTAAATGATGAAATAGTTGGCGAATCGCGCGATGTCGCCATAGTCGCGTGTCAGATTCAGCACGAGCACGCCCGCAAAGAATAAGTTCAGAAACATTCCGAGCGGACGGCCGGCGGACTTGATCGATTGCCGCGCAAGCACAAAAGCCAAAGCCATGATGTTGAAGATGAGAAGCGACACCACGCTGTGCGCCCCGGCAGCCTCTCCCAGAGACTTCAGGCTTTCAACGTGCAACTGGTAGGCTGGCGGCAGTATCGGATATACCGCGGCCCACAGCAGGTTCAGAACCACCCACGACGGCATGACCAGCGTAATCACCAGCAGGGCGAGGTAGAGCTTCACCGGATAATCGCGCCGGAAGAGACGAGATCCTATCAGATAGACCAGCCAGTATCCGGCTGCAGAGTAATGAAAGACGACGGAGAGCGCAGCAAAAGCCACCACGCGCAGCCGTCGGAACCGAAGCTCTTCCCGCGGGATGAGACTCATCGCATAGAAAACCATCGCCACCGCGCACTCCTGTCTCATCTCGATGAACAGCGTGAGATAGAGATGAGGAACAAGAATGTACACAAGCATCGACGTCTTGATGTATGGCGTGAGATTCCTGATGGCTCCATACACGAAAAGAATCGTGAGCGACGTATACAGGAAAAAGAGTGCGTGATAATCGAGCCCCAGGGTATGGAGCGCGGCAGAGATCACCACGAACGACGGTTCCAGCAGACGCAGGAAATCGCTGTCGCGATAGTGCTCGTAGAATTCCCGATACCGCACCATGTCCGGGCTGATCGTATTTTGGAATCCGGCGAAGAGTAGCGCGACGCCGACGCCGGCCCAGTGAAACAGCTTATTCCGGGTCACTTCACTGCTCAGCGCCAAACTCACATAGATGGCGAGGAACACCAGATAAGGGAGGATGTGGATGGGGTTGGTGTCATGGAAATCCACGATCACATCCCCTTTCCCGAGGCGAGAAGCACCGGCGGGCGCACATCGAGGGCAGCGCATGCGTCCGGAATGTACCAGCGGTCACCGAGGATGACTTGCAGCAACTGAGCGGCGCTCTCTTGCCAGGTCTGCCATGGCAGCGACTCGCTGGACGGTAATTGACCGGAAGCCCGTAAGGCCAGCCAGTCTCGCATCGCGCATGCCAGATCGGCTGGCGATTCACCGCGGAAATAGAATGCGTGCTGCCCGGCGACTTCCCGGAATACCGGAATATCGCGGGCGAAGATCGGAAGCCCGTGCCGCGCGGCTTCGATGAGGGGCAAGCCGAAACCTTCAGCCTGCGAGGCCGCCAGGAGACAGGCACACGACCCGTACAAAGCGGTCAGCAGGGAATCAGAAGCGTTGCTGGTCCAGAACACGCGATGGCCCCGCTCCGGGTGGCGATGGAGGCGGTCGACAAGCGTCTGGACGCGCCACCCCTCCTTGCCGACCAGCACGAGATTGCAATCGACTCCCTGCTCTCGAAGAAGATCGAAAGCATCAAGCGCCTGTGCATGCCCTTTGTGCGGCGCAAGAGTTCCCACCATAAGGAACGTCGGTCGGCTACTACAGGCCTCCAGCACTTGCTTTTCGGCGGCTGACCACCCGGCTGGTGGAGCGTCTGCTTGCAGGTCTGCGCCATGGTGAAAGTAACCGATGGGCAGAGGCCGGTGGCGCTCGGCAGCATACCGCGCGACCCAGGCCCGGAGTTCGTCAGCAACAGCCCGGGAGACGCAGACCATGCCGTCGGCGATCGCGACGGCGCCGCGGAGCCACTCTCCCAGCCCTGTCCGGGAGAGCTTCATGAACGATTCCGGATGCGAGAGCGGGATCAGGTCGTGAACCGTGAAGATGACCCGCAGGCCCTGCTCCCTCAGCCGCTGCAGTGTGTCGAAGGGATACGGATAGTAGAGGTCGGCACTGAAGAACAAATCGCCCGCGCGTGCAGAGACCTGTGGATCCGGAGCATCCGTTACGCCCTCGCCACGAGCCCGCCGGCTCCACGCGCTTGCGTAGCGAAGTCGACCTGCCGCATCCACGTACACCGGCTGGACAGAAAAGCCCGGGGGGGGCGCGGCCGTCAGCTCATTCCAAAGGCTGGAGACCACGCGGTAGACGCCGGTCCGATCGCTGCTCGTCGCTATTCCTGAAATATCGAACAGGAACTGCGCATTCCCTCCGTCGCCGGTCGCATCGCGCAAAGTCCAACCTTCGGCTGGCGGAGCGCCTTTGGCCTGACCCAGGACACGCTTGCGGTAGCGATACAGGCACATCCCGAGGGCATCCTGAAGAGCGGGCGAGCGCCGCAGCAGCCGCCGATATGCGGAGCTCACGGCGCGGTTCGCCAGAACACCACGTATCGTTTTGTTGATAAAGGACATGCGGATGCCGGCGGGGCGGATATCTTCATGGTACCACTGGGGCTCGAGCCGGCTTATCTCCTGCATTCGAGGACTCTTTTGTCGCCAGTACTACCGTGTTGCAGAAGAAGTCGTATCTCCGGGGAGCGATCGCGTTCACCAGGTAGCCGGCCACGATGGTCGGCCCAATGATGCCGGCCTGATAAATATGCCGGAGAGCCCCTCTCTGTGGCCCGATCCGCTCGAGGTACGCAAGGAAGAGCTGCCAGATGGCCAGCACGGTCGTCGTCGTCTTGCGCGATTCGACCACGGCAAACCCATGGCGCGCCAGCAGGTGCGCCATTCCGAACGTGGTGTACCGCGCGAAATCGTACGGTGCCTCGTGTTCCTCCCATGCGAAAGGCACGGAGATCAGCAGGCGGCCTCCGGGCTTCATCACCCGGGCGATCTCCGCAACGATTCTGTCGATGTTGAAGATGTGCTCAAGCACTTCGAACGCGACGACTGCATCGAATGTGGAATCGCTGAAGGGGAGAGTATTGCCGTCGTAGTAGACGTCGATTTTGCTGTCAGCATGCTGGTGGCCGCTCACCTCAACATCGACGCCGGTATAGCGCTGCGCGTTGGTAAACAGCCGTTCGTACGGCTTGGATCCGCAGCCGAAATCGAGCACCTCGCCGGAAATCTGAGGCGCGAATTCCGCGATGGTCTTCCACAGCGCTCTGCGGACGATATAAGACGGATTGCAGATGAGCCCGAGCCGGCGGGGATAAAAGCTCTCCTGCCGCACTCGACTCCTTAGCTGGTCAACCCACCCCATGAGCCACCTTATGCTATTCGGTGCTGCTGCCCGAGTTCGAATCTGCCTTTTTGCGAGCGACGACCGTCAGCACGGACGTTATCAGGTCGGACTTCTCATATCGCTGAAAGCGATCTGCAATCTTCATACGGGATAATGCCTTTGCCGCTCGTTCGTCCGTTATGGTTGCCACATCGACGAGTTCGAAGCCGCAACTCTCGAACATCCTGAGAAAGTCGCTGGCGCGCAGCCGGTTATGGAAATGAATGCTGTTCTGCCCGATACACTTCCACATGAAATCACTGAACTTCAGAAAATTCACCGGGGTGATGGACGAGTCGAAGTCGGCGAAATGATCGCGCAGATCGATCTCGTGATAGAGGAGCCCGCCCCGACGCAGGATCCGATGCGCTTCTGTGAAAAACGCGGGGATCACCTGCGCCGGAACATGCTCCAGGACGGCCAGGGAAAAGTGCAGATCGACGCTCGCGTCAGGCAGGCCGGTGGCCGTGGCGTCTCCCGGAGCATGGTAATGGACCATTGCCCAGTCTCCGCCCACCGCACCCTGGCAGGCCCTGATCGACTCCGCGGTCGCGTGACGAGCGCGGTCATAGGTGTGCACAACAATTCCATCGGCGGTCAGGCCCAGCGGAACAGTGGGACACCATCCGGTGCCAATTTCAACCGCGACTTTCACATCCGGCGGCAAGACCTTCCGGATCTTCTCGAGATGACGGATGTGACCAGGAACCAAATGCGCGAAGACGTCCCCCTGCAGGAGGCGGTTGATACGGTTCCCCCCTGGAATCACGGCAAATAAATTTTGCGCTGCAGCTTTTGCAATCCATCGCATGGTAATGTCCCGAGATACTCGCGATACCGCGTCACATCTTCGTACAAATGCGTCCCGTGTCATCAATCCGAGCCAGAAACGGCCTGGCGTCGCTCTCGCCGAAATATTCATCGACCGCCTTGCGCGCACCGGCCCAGGCCCCGTAATCGTCAATAATCAGGAGTCCCCGCTTCGAGAGGCGCGGGAAGAGATGCACCAGTTCATGCCGAGTCGATTCATACCAGTCTGTGTCCAGACGCAGAAGTGAGATTTGCGCCGGTGCCTGCTGGGGAATCGTGTCCTCCACTCGTCCCTGGATCAGATGGATCCGGCTGTGAGGGTAACCTGTACTCTCCAGGTTCCGCTGTACCTCGGCGAGCGGAGACCACGCCCACACCTCGGCAGTTTTTTTACTCTGTGCCAGCAGGTCTGCGGCGCTCTCTCCCGTCTGTGCGCGAACATCGTGGACGGTCGGCTGCGACATCCCCTCGAACGTGTCGAAAAGATACAAGTCAGTATTCGTCCAGCCCAGATGCCCATACATCCATGCAGCGGCCATACTGCTGCCGCCCTTCCACACACCGCACTCGACAAAGGAGCCGGGAATGCGATTCGCCACGACGTACTGGACCGCCAGGCACACACTGGCCAGCCTCGCTGTACTGGTCATCGTATAAGGCCGAGCGCGTCCGACGATTGCCCTGACTTCCGGACTCAGGTCAGGCAGATCCTGTTCGACAGTACTCGATGCCCTGCTGATTTCGAACCCACAGAGCCTGGCGGCTCCTTTCATCATTTTCTTAAGCATGCTTCAAATCCGTAGGAAAGAATGAACAAACCTTAACCGAGAAGACCAGGAGCAGCACCGGATCACGCCGGATAACTGTCTCGCCACGCGAGGTCGTGATCTTGTGCGTGCCATTCGCGTCGACGCTTGAGAAAGATATAGGTCCCCAGCGCTAATTGGAAAAAACCGCTCCAGAGAAGATATCCAATAGAAATAGCAGTCGATCCCCAGTAGCGGCCGCCCAGCAGCGTACTCGCTGCCATCAGGCTGGCCACCAGCACCGAGACAATGAGGAAAGGCTCCTTCTTGTGAGCCCTGAGGTATACCGCTTCACAAAAATACAAGTGGAGCAGGAGACTGGTTGCGAGGATCACTGCAACCAGAGGGATTGGCAAAACACGTCCAGCCAGCCCCGGAAAACGTATATCGACCATCCAGAGCAGCAGGAGCACAAGCGCATCGGCTACGAACAGCAGCCCGGTGGATTGCCGGACAGCTTTAAAGAAAAGCTTGTCCAGCGCGGCATACTCACGTCGCGCAACCATGTTCCCGAACGGTGACACTTTGGTATAGACCCACGAGTAAGCCACTGTGCCCAGCGCCGTAGCAATCGTTGTTGTCATGCCCATGCGCCCGGCCTCCCGGGCGCCCCTGTAGGCGAACAGGACAGGGTTGAACAGCGGCAGGATGAAGTAGGCGCAAAGGAAACTCACGGCCATACGCCACTGAAACGGCCAAATCTCGCGTGTCCAGCTGATGTTGTGGATACGTGTGTGCAGTCGCAGCAGCGGCAGCAGAAGACGTCGCCGGGAAAACAAAAAAACCACGCCGGCGGCGGCCTGCCCGCTGATCAGTCCGGCGGGCGCGAACAGCCCGTGATGCAGCAGAAACGCAGACCATGCCAGAACGCTGCCGGTGACCGCCTGGCGAAACCGAAGGTGGGCAACATCGGAGACGAAGCCGCAGCCTTCAATAAACGAGAACACCGGGTCCATCTGAAAGGTGAAGGCGGTGGCGAGCGCCACGCAGATCCACGGTAACTTCCAGGCAACCGGCTCACCGGCGTTCTTATGAACGGAGAAGAAGTACAGTCCGGTGACAAGGAGCCCCGCCACCATCAGAACGGCAGCGACCGAGTACCAGCGGAGGGCCTTCTGCAGAATCGACGCGAGCCGCGAACGCGCCACATCGCTGCCGGATATATCGCCCTGCGGAGAGATCTGCAGCTGGGCAGTTTCATGAGCCGCCAACTGCAAAATGACAAAAGAAAATCCGAGCTCGAAAACCGTCTGCAGCGCGATGAGGCTGGCAAACGTGTAGTAGTAGCCCTGTTCGGTTGGCGTCAGAAATCGGGCGATCAGGAGAATATTGACCAGGCCGCCGAGAATGCTCCAGCTGCGCGCAAGAACCGTGAATCCAACGGCGCGATCAATTCCAAGAGCATGTCGCAGGCGGCGCGAGCTCGTTGCCAGAAATGAGCTCACGAGATCGGCCTCAGTGCGCAAACCGCGGGCACTGCGGAGTTCCTTCCATGGATTGTCGCTGGAACGAGGAGCGGTTGAGACACCACAAATCAGCCTGCACGTACCCTGCGCTACCCGGGCGCCCGAACGGATTCAGCCCTGACCCTTGCCGGCGCGGCCTCACCACAATCCACGTTGCCTGGCTTGGTCAGGAAAGTGATCACAGTCTAGCACGCAGGTAATGGTGCACTTGAGCCATCCTCAACACCAGCGTTGCTCATCGGTAATACGCTTCTGTAGAATCCACTCCGGACCCAGCGGCAGAACGCGCGCCGTGATCGCCAATCGGAGAGATGAATGCCTCGACTCGAGGATCTGAAAATCAGGGTTTTTGCTGATGGCGCGGATTACGACAGCCTCATGGAGCTGTCGCGCAAGCCATACATCAAAGGCTTTACAACCAATCCGACGCTGATGCGCAAAGCGAACGTCTCCGATTACGAGGCGTTCGCGCGCAAGGTCCTGGCTTCAATCCAGGATCGCCCAGTCTCATTCGAGGTGTTTGCCGACGACTTCGCCGAAATGCGAGCCCAGGCGCTGGAGATCGCCACCTGGGGTCCGAACGTGAATGTGAAGATCCCCGTGACCAACACGCGCGCCGAGTTCGCGGGAGAGTTGATTCGGGAGCTGAGCGGGGAAGGCGTGGTTCTCAACGTGACCGCGGTTTTCACCCCGGAGCAGGTGCGCCGCATCGCCGCCGCGCTCAATCCGAACGTCGCCGCCATCGTTTCCGTTTTTGCCGGTCGCATTGCCGACAGCGGAGTCGATCCTGTGCCGATCATGCGCGAGTGCCGCTCTATCCTGGCTTCTCTGCCGCACGCGCAACTGCTGTGGGCCAGCCCGCGCGAGGTGCTCAATCTCTTCCAGGCCGACCAGTGTGGCTGCGACATCGTCACCGTGACCTCCGATATTCTCTGCAAACTTGCCAACATCGGAAAGCCGCTCGATCAGTTCTCCCTCGAGACCGTGCAGATGTTCTATAAGGACGCTTCCGCGGCCAGCTACACCATCGCGACGAAGTCTGCTGCGCGGTTCTGATCGGGTTACGGGCGGCGACTCATCTCTGCTGCAGAATGATGGCGCTCGCGGCAGCGAGGTTCTCCGCCACAAACTCAGGCTGGGGCTGCTCCGGACCAGCGACGCTCTCTTCGCCGGGGTTGACGATGCGAATCGTGTGCACCCCGGCGGCGAGACCGCATTCGACATCGCTGCGGCGGTCGCCCACCATCCAGGAACTTTCCAGATCCACCGCAAACTGATCGCGGGCCTGAAACAGGAAGAAGGGCGAAGGTTTGCGGCACTCGCACGGTCCCGAGAACTCCGCCACGACCCCGTGCGGATGGTGAAAGCAATAGTAGAAGGCGTCCACCTCGACCGCATCCCTTTGAAGAAACTCGAGCAGACGGTCGTGGATGGCGTGGAGCATCGCCGGCGAGGTCTTCGCTTTCGCGGCGTTCGGCTGGTTGGAGACGACGAACAGCAGAAAACCAGCCTCACGCAGTGCCCGCATGGCGGAGGACGCCCCCGGCATCAGCTGGAGCTGATCGGGCGAAAGCGGTGATTCCCAGGCCTGCGTCAGCGGATTGAGCACATTGCGATTGATGACGCCATCGCGGTCGAGAAAGACGGCAGGCCGCTTCAGAAGGTGGACTCCCATTTCATCTCGTTGGCCTTAAGCCGCGGATGGGAGACGATCAGGTGCCAGACGACAGCCTGAAACGCCTCAGCGTGGGGCGTTACCGTATCTGCGGACAAAGTGGGAATGATGACCACCGCGTCGCCCACCTCCGCCGTAAATCCCCCATCCCGGCCGACCACCCCCAGGATTTTCGCTCCCCGGCTGCGCGCCAGTTCGAGTGCGCGCACAATGTTCATGCTGACATTCTTTTCCCGGTTGCCGCCGCCGACGGAGAAGACGAAAATGGCATCCCCCTCGCGCACGCGGCTTCCGCGCAGCCATGCAGCGAAGGAAGTCTCCCACCCGTCGTCGTTCACGCGTGCGGTGAGTTCGCTCACATTGTCGGTGGGAGCATAGCTCTCGATGTCCGCGATCTTGCGGAAGTCATTCACCGCATGGGTGGCATTGCCGGCGCCCCCGCCTACACCTAGGAAGAATAGCCGGCCACCAGCCGAGCGAGTTTCGAGCAGCAGATCGATCATTCTGTCGACCTGCGCCTGATCGATTCTTGAAGCGATCGTGGCAGCTTCTGCCAAATAGCGCGCAGTGTAATCACTCATTCCGTTCTCCGTCGCTCCAGCGATACGCGAACTGATCGTGGCCGGCTTGTCCTAGCTGCGGGCCAGGACAACAGAGCCGTCGAAGTCAAAAGTAAAGTCCATCTCTGCGATCCCCGCTTGCGCCATCACCCGGCGCAGCTTTGGTCGATCCGGAGCCGAGAAGAGCAGAAAGCCGCCACCGCCGGCGCCCACCAGCTTGCCGCCGATGGCACCCCCCTGGGACCTTCCCAGTTCGTAGAGATCGTCGATCGTGCTGTTGCAGATGCCTTTCGAGCGGCCGCGCTTGCGCAGCCAGTGTTCGTGCATCAGCTCACCAAAGCGCACGATATCTCCCGCCTCGAGCACAGCCTGGATCTCCCGGCCAAGCTCCTTGATGAAATGCAGGCCTTCGATCATCTCGGCATCGCGCTGCTCGGATCTGGACTTTTGATCGTTCAGAATACTGGAGGCGCTGCGCGTCGTCCCAATGAAGAACAACATCAGCGAATCGCGCAGCTCCTGGATCGCGCCTTCCGTCATGCGCAGTGAATAGACCTGTACGGAGCCGTCCTGGTGGTATTCCTGGCAGAGAAGACCGCCGTAAGCGGCGATGTACTGATCCTGCTTTCCCACCGGTTCCTGCAGCCGGTTCATCTCGATTTCAACGGCTTCGCGAGCCAGCGCCTCCGGACCGACCGGATTCCGGCTGAAGGCATGCAGTGCATGAATGAGGCCGACCAGGAACGTGCCCGAGGACCCGAGCCCCGTGCCGGCCGGCACGTCGGCGATACTGACGATCTCAATCGGGCCGTGAATGTCGTACACGTTCAGAGCCTCCCGAATCAGCCGATGGCGGATCTGCGCACGGTCCTGAACAACCTCCATTTCGGAGTACTTCAGAATGTACCCGGGAAAAAAGCTGCGGTTCGCGCTGACGTATGCATACTTGTTAATCGCAGCTGAAATAACAAATCCGCCGAACTCCTGATAGTACGAAGGCAGGTCGGTCCCGCCGCCGCCGATGGAAAGCCGCAGGGGTGTTCGTGTGATGATCATCGTCTGTCCCCGATCCTCATCATGGTAATCGCCTCAGCCCTCTTTGCTGCGCAGGAATGCGTCCGTTTCAAGCAGGCCTGCTGGAGTCCCGATCTCGTAGAAGCGATGACTCACTTCGTACCCGGCGAGCTGGTCCTCCTCTAAGAGATTCTGGTACACCGTTGCGAGATCAAATACATCCTCATCGCTCCAGGATGCAAAGGCTCTTCCTTTGAGCAGGCCCAGACCGTAGTCGATGTAACGCATGTTCGGCGTGGTGTTCTGCTTGTCGTAGCGCAGAATCCGGCCCTCGGCAAATTCAACGTTGCTTCGGTCCCACTGATCGTCGTTGCGGAACACCGTCATGAGCCCGGTTCTTCCGCTGGCCATGAACGCGTCGTAAACAGGCTCGGAGTCGACTGGCAAATAGCTGTCGCCGTACATGACAAAGAAAGTGTCTCCCAGCAGAGGCAGCGCGCGCCGAAGAGCGCCGCCCGTTCCCTTCAGCGGAGATCCGTCGTACGAATACCGCACCGAGCAGCCAAACGCTGCGCCGTCTCCGACGAATGCCTCGATCTGCTCGCCCAGAAAACCGCAGCAGATCACCACATCTCGAACGCCGTTAGCCGCCAGAAGATCGAGCTGGTGGGCAATGAAGGGTCTGCCCGCGACCTCGATCATCGACTTGGGAACGTTCGCGGTGATCGGGCGCATCCGCGTCGCGAGCCCACCGGCGAGCAACGCCAGAGGCGGCAGCGGCTTAGACATTGCGCGTGCGATCATCCGAGGCAAGACTCAGCATAGAATCCCGCAGCGCCTCACGGCAGTTGCGCTGGCACCGCCAGCCGAGACTCCTGATCCGATCCGTATTCAGCCGTACGACCGGCACGTCGCCTTTCCAGCCGCGGTTCCCGCCGGTGTACTGATACCGCGGCCGCTGTTTCAGCCCGAGCACTTCAACCGCTAAGTCCGCTATTTCCGTCACCGTGATGTAATCGCCCGTCGCGACGTTAAACGCGCGGAAAGGCGCCTTCTCCTTCTCATGCGCGCACAGCACCGCCGATACCACGTCATCGACATGAATGTACGATTTGCTCTGCTGCCCATCGCCCAGGATTCGCAATTCGGTCGGGTCAGCCGCGAGCCGGCGGACAAAATCGAAACCCACGCCGTGGGTTTGCCGCGGGCCAACCACGTTGCCAAATCGGAAGATGCATGCCGTGAGCCCGAACATGCTGCAGTAACTGGAGATCAGTGCCTCGCCTGCCAGTTTGCTGGCCCCGTACGTCGAAACCGGAATCAGCGGGCCGAAGTCTTCCTGCGCCTCGGTATCCCCAATTTCTCCGTAAACTCCACTGCCTGATGCGTAGAGGATGCGCGATACGCCCGCACGGCGCATCGCCTCCACGACGTTGTTGGTCAGCACCGTGCCCTGGTAAAAATCGATCTCGGGTTCCGTTGCTGCCCGCGCGATGTCCGGGTTCGATGCCAGATGAATGACTGCGTCGTGCCCGGCGAGGGCATTCGTCAGAGCACCGAGATCTCCTGCATCAGCGCGAACCACCCGAAGGCGCGGATCGCCGCGGTGATGTTCGCAATGCCACTCTCTTCCCGAGGAGAAGTTGTCATACAGCGTCACCAATGCAGTCTTCGGATCTGCAAGCAGCCGGTCCGTAAAATGGCTTCCGATGAAACCTGCACCGCCGACAATTAGAAAACGGGCCATCTCAGGCCGACTTAGAGACATTGGATATCCACTCGCAGGGGCCGGTAATGTGCCGCGGCATATTTAGGGGAAAGTTCACAGCGGCGGGCTGTACAGGACATAACTCTTTCCACGGATTTGGACATTCGGCGGCATCAGTACGAATGCCTACGAATATCTCGCCTCCGGAGGGACAGCCCTTCGCAATACATATTGGTACATGAACTTGCGCAATGCATGCGGCGCGAACAGCACCGGGATCCGGGCCAGGAAATTGAAAACCAGCCGTGGCAGGGAAGTGAATCCAATCTTTCGGAAGTAGCTCTGCAGCTTCAATTCATGCTGCATGAAGATGAACCCGCCCCTGCGCCGGATCATGCCGTTCCCGATTCTGGCCAGCACCAGCACTTCATCCAGATTGTGAAACCGGCTTCCGGCCAGCAACATCCTCGCCCAGAGCCTGTAGTCTTCCATGCGCCGGTCGTCCTGATAATTTCCTGCCTTCAGAACGGCAGCTTTGCGGAACATCACCGTCATGTGGTTCACCGGGCAGCGGGAGCGCGCCGTCCGCGAAATCTCGTCATGCAGCTCAGGCATTTTGCGAATCGACTTTGGCTGCTGCGGATCTTCGAGGAATTCGGCGATGCTTCCGCCGAGCAGATCGATTTCAGGGTGCTCCCTCAGAAAGTCCACCTGCCTCCGCAGACGGTCGGTGACGCAGATATCGTCGGTATCCATCCGGGCAATCAGTTCGCCCCGGCAGTGTTCCACGCCGATGCGAAGCGCTTCGCCCAGCCCCACAGGCGCCGGCAGTGCGACCTCAACAATGGGGAGGGTGGATTCGTGAGCGGCGATCACGGCTCGCAGCTCCGGCCCGAGCGGGTCCGTCACCAGAACCACCTCATCGGGCTGCAGCGACTGCCTTTCGATACTCTGAAGCGCAATATCGAGAAAGACCGGAGACTCTCTCAGGTAAACCGCCATCAGAACTGACAACGATTCTGATTTGCTGGCGCCGGAATCCTGCGAATTCGTTACCTGACCCATCTCTGTTCGATACGAAACACCAGTCTATCGCAATTTGCAAGAGCGCTGGCATCTGCCCCCGGTGACGACGGTGTGCGAAGCCGATGTTCCGCGGGGCGCGGCGTCGCTGGTCTCCTGTTCGGCACGGGGAAGCCCCTCTCGGCCCAGCGCTTTCGGCTATCGTTCCGCAACGCTATTCAAACCAGGATCGGATTGAGACATCAGCGCGCGGCTGCGGTGGCTTGCCTGGGTTCGCAGCGGATCAATTCGGCGCTGCAGCAATCGCACCACTTCTCCGAGTGCTGTTCTAAAGAGAAACACAGGTTACTTTTGGGTGTACTGTCGGTATCTTCTCACCTTCATATGAAACTAACATTGTTAAAATCTCGTCATCATTTCATACCTTGGGAAATAGTTCAGGATCCGGTGGATGCAGATCGAGTGTTCTTTTCCGCCTGCCGTTACCAGAGTGTTTCGTGTCCGAGCGTTGAGGCCCTTGATCCTCCCCCGCCCGCAGTCGCACTCGCTCATCGCCCCCCTTGCCTATCTCATCCTTCCTAACCTGCCTCTGCTGCTGATGCAGCACGTGCTGAGTCTAGTTCCCCATGGGTACATCAACGTCGAGTGTCTGCTGATTGGCCTTATCAGCCTCTTTCTGCCTCGGGTCATCATCTTTCTGCTGCTCGCGATCGAGATTACCGGGGCCATCGCCTATGCCATCTGCTACTCGTTCCAGTTCACGTTTGGCGAGTTGCTGACATCCGCCCACTTTACCGGAGCTTTGCCGCTGGATCGCAAGGTGGAGATCGCTGGCGCCATTCTCCTGGTCACCTCCGTCGCTGCCATCGTGGCGTTCGCTGTTCCGCGTCCGCGCAGCCGGTGGTCGGCCGTCGGCTGCATCCTTGCACTCATCATCTTTGTGAATGTCATCGACGCACTCGACGGTCAGAATCCATATAGCCCGAAAGATGTCATTCTGGTCTCGCGGCGCGTCACCGTGTGTCCGTGGCTGACGCTTGCAGTGCGTGGCCACTTCTTTTCATCAGTCGATGTCCGTTCCCTCTCTTCCCAGGACAAAGGGATGGAGTCGGCGTCTGCTCATGCCGTGAAGAGCCTCACCGCTCTGCCCGCGTCGGCACATCCGAACGTCGTGCTGGTGGTGGTGGAGTCCTGGGGACTGCTGAAAGATGCCGTACTCGCAAAGCCGCTGACCGCGCCCTATAACGACAGCCAACTCACTGCGGTGTACCAGGTGAGTTACGGATCGGTCCCCTTCGACGGCCTGACCGTTCCCGGAGAGGTCCGGGAACTCTGCCATTCCCATCTCGGATTCGGTGTATTCAGGGCTTCGCTCAGCGAAGCCGACGCCTGTCTGCCGGAGATGTTCCGCGCCCGTGGATACCAGACCCACGCGGTGCACGGCTACATGGGCGCAATGTTCCAGCGCGACCAATGGTACAAACGAATCGGCTTTGCCACAGCCAGCTTCGAGCCTGACCTCCACAGAGACGGCTTGCCGGGCTGCCCTGGAGCTTTTCCGGGGATCTGCGATAGCTCCATTCCGCCGTGGATTGGCGACCACTTGCTGGCCAATTCTGACGATGCGCCGCAATTCGTGTACTGGGTAACGCTGAATTCTCACATCCCGGTCCCGGTGCATCCGCACCTGCCGGGTGATTCCACGTGCGCCAGCCAGCCGGACCTGAGCAGTTCAGACGCGCTTTGCTCCTGGTTCCGCCTCGTCTTCGCGGTCCATCAGTCCATCCGCGACCTCGCACTCCGGCCAACGACCCGTCCCACCGTGTTCGTGCTGGTTGGAGATCACGCGCCGCCTTTCGCCACTCCGCAGCTCCGGGATAAGTTCTCGGATACCGTCGTGCCGTTCATCGTGCTCACGCCGAGACGTCTGCTGCAACCCGGGAAGGACCTCCAGGTCGAGAACGCCAGTCCGGTGCACAAGCTCAGTGCTGACGCCCGGCGGCCAGTCGCCGAGCAGCCCCACGGCAGCGGCGAATAAGCCAGATTTCTTCCCGCCGGCCCCGGTTCTCCCGCAGCTTTTGCCACGCGGCAAGTGGCTGATTTCATTAGCCTTACTCGGCCCGCCGAGCGTTACCGCCCAAAGCGGAAAGCCCGCAGGCGGCACGGGGGCATCCTATGTCCATCTCGGCGTTTGTGGCCGAGATGCTTGTGCTATGCCGAAAAAGAACTCTTACTTTTTCCTGTGCTGTCTGGCAGTTCTCGCATTCGTGCTGTCCGGCTGCAGCGTCTTCAACAGTAAACAGAACACTAGCGGCAGCGGCGGCAATCCCACGCCAACTCCCCCGGCAGCCACGCTGTCCAACTCCATCAACCACATCGTCGTGCTCGCGCAGGAGAACCGCTCCTTCGACCACTACTTCGGAGCGCTGCGCGATTACTGGGCCAAGAATGGGTATCCCGACCAGTCGTTCGACGGCCTGCCGCAGTTCAACCCGGCATCCGGGACCAACCCCCTGAACGGACCTGCTCCCACCAATCCCGGATGTGACCCCACCTCGCCCGCGCCGGCAGACTGTACCTACGACGCAAATAATCCGGTCACGTCTTTCCATTTGGTGACGCAGTGCGCCGAGAACCCCAGCCCCGCCTGGAACGAGTCGCACGTGGACTGGAATTACAGTGACGCAGTCGGCACGCAGCCCGCGGTCCTGAATGGGTTCGTCTGGACGGCCGCCCACGACTCGCGCACCATGCAGCCGGCCTTCACCGACACCGATGGCCTGCGTGCGATGGGCTACTACACCGGCGACGACCTGAACTACTACTACTTCATGGCCTCCAAATTCGCGACCTCCGACCGCTGGTTCAGCCCGGTCATGAGCCGCACCAATCCCAATCGCGATTATCTGATCGCCGCCACCTCGCAGGGCACCGTCTATCCGCCGGGAACGGACGCGCAGGACCAGGCGCCCCTCACCGCAAAAACCATCTTCGAGGAACTCCAGACCGCCGGCGTTACCTGGAAGATTTACGTCGACCCCCAGGGCAGCAACTGCAGCGGGCCGCCTTACGACCCCGCGTGCCTGCTGAAGCTCAGCTACGTCCAGTACTTTGCTTTTGGGCAGACGATCCCAACGAAGTACGCGCAGAACATCGCACCCATCTCGCAGTACTTCACCGATCTGCAGAACAGCACCCTGCCCCAGGTGGCGCTCATCGAGCCCGCCACCGACGCCGGTCTCGACGAGCATCCGTCCGACTTGGACTCGCAGCCCAGCAATGTCCAATCCGGAGCGCAGTACGTCTCTACGCTGATCAACGGACTCATGCAGAGCGCCTCCTGGAAGGATTCGGTCTTCATTCTGACCTTCGATGAAGGCGGAGGCTTCTTCGATCACGTGTCCCCCCAACCGGCCGTCAATCCCGATGGGATTACGCCCAAAGACCTGCAGCCCGGAGACGTTTGCACGAACTCCAGCGGCCCGACCTGCAACTTCACCTACACCGGATATCGCGTGCCGCTGATC
>Ga0070714_100000909_pt1 | contig 20944 bp, 17 predicted proteins | sample LARL83metaG_FD_65450 | JGI IMG/M metagenome (GOLD analysis project Ga0070714, IMG submission 65450) | Corn, switchgrass and miscanthus rhizosphere microbial communities from Kellogg Biological Station, Michigan, USA - LAR L8-3 metaG | ecosystem: Host-associated > Plants > Roots > Rhizosphere ... | reverse complement strand
CGGAGATTCGCGCGGTGGTCGAACAATTCGCAGCGGCTGCGCGCCGCGCGCTCGCGGCCGGATTTCGCGTGCTCGAGATACATGCGGCGCACGGCTATTTGCTGCACGAGTTCCTATCGCCGCTCACGAACAAGCGCGACGACGACTACGGCGGCTCGTTCGAGAACCGCACGCGAATCGTGTGCGAGGCCGTGCAAGCCGTGCGCGCACAGATGCCGGAAGACGTACCGCTGTTCGTTCGCGTCTCCGCGAGCGACTGGGTCAAAGGCGGCTGGACGGTGGAAGACTCGGCCGCGCTGGCGCGGGATCTCAAGCCGCTCGGCGTCGATCTCATCGACGCATCTTCAGGCGGCATCGTGCCGCACGCGAAGATTCCGCTTGGCCCCGGATATCAGGTTCCGTTTGCGCGGCATATTCGCGAGCACGCGCGTATTGCAACCGGCGCGGTGGGGCTTATCACCGGCGCGCGGCAGGCAAACGACATTATTGCATCGGGCAGCGCCGACCTCGTCTTGCTCGCGCGCGAGATGCTGCGGCAGCCGAATTGGCCGCTGCTGGCCGCCGCACAGCTCGGCGTCGACGCGCCGTACTGGCCCAAGCAGTATCTGCGCGCGAAATCGCATTAACGGGAGGGGACGATGATCGCAATGCTTCTTGCTGCCCTCGTGCTCGCGGTGCAGGCACCGCAGGCTACGGCAACCGGCATTCCGCTCGATGCGCCGTGGAAAGCCGCGATCTACCACCTCGCGCAAACGACCTTCGTTCATCCCGCATGGGGCTGGCAGCACTCCGAGCGCAATTACGACGTGGCGCTCGAACTGGCGAAAGAAGACGGATTGCACGTCGACACCGACGTGCTGTTCGCGGCGGCGTTCTTGCACGACATGGCGGCGTTCAAACCGTGCGCTGACGCGAAGATGGAGCATGGCGACTGCGCCGCCATTCAAAGCGGAGCGGTGCTGCGTAATGCGGGTTTTCCGATGCAAAAGTTCTCCGCCGTCCAAGCGGCGGAACGCGGCCACATGTACTACCGCGATCCGGGAAACTCTCCGGAAGCGATCGTCCTGCACGATGCGGACTCACTGGATTTTCTGGGCGAGGTGGGGGCGGCACGGCTAATTGCCCTTACCGGCGCGAAAGCGCCGTCGTTCGCTCCCGCCCTCAAACAGTTGCGCTCGTTCGTGCAAGAGATACCGCCGCATTTAGTTACGAAGGCCGCGCGGCGTATCGGCGCCCAGCGTGCCGCGCAGTTGCGCGCGTTTCTCGACGCGCTCGATGACGAAACCTTCGGCGGAAAAGCGCAGTGAGCGGTTACGGCGTTCCGGAACTTGCGGCCGGCATCGGCGCGGATGACATGGCCGGCGCAGGCGCGGCCGTGCGCAGCGGTGCTTGGCTCTGCGGCGCCGCGGGCGTCGGCGTAGCGAACGGCGGGGTCGGCATCGGCTGGTTCGTCGCATGCACCATAGGCTGATAGATGCCGGTGCCGGGCGGAGCCGTATACGTGCTGTAGATCGGGTGCCACTGCGATTGCGCTTGCGGCGCAGTCGCGGTATCGCCGGAATCAGCGGAATCGCCGTGATACTGTTGCTCGACGTGAGCGCTTTGCCAGCCGGCGGCCGCGGGACTCGATGCCGGTGTTGCTTCTGCATCGCCTACGCTTTTGGCCGCCGGAGAGCATCCCGGCTGCGGCGTGGGCGGTTTAGAGAACGTATCGAGCACCGGCGCCGGCGTCGTGCACGTTGCCTGCGTGAGAACGCTCCGGACGTGCGTTCCGGAAACGCGCCAGCCGCCTGCGGAGCCCGTGTCGCCCGAACCGCTGCATGCAGCGGTAGCGGCAGCCAAGCACAGCGCGGCGGCGCCTGCACGTACTATTCGCATCACGTTCAGTGTAACGAGAAACGGAAAACGCTCCCCACCGTCCGAAGGGCCGCATCGATTAGTCCATATGACCGCTAGACGTACTTCCATCAGCCGTAACCAAGCACGGCGCATCGCGCTTGCCGCTCAGCGCTTCGGGGTCCCCGAGCCGGCCGGCGTTTCGGCCGGGCATTTGCGGCGTCTCATCGCCCATCTCGGTGCGATACAGATCGACTCGGTCAACGTGCTCGTGCGCTCGCACTATCTGCCGGCATTCTCGCGGCTGGGAGCATACGATCGCGCGCTGCTCGAACGCGTGGCGTACAAGCGCCCGCGGCGCGTATTCGAGTACTGGGGTCATGAAGCATCGTATTTGCCGGTGGAGATTTTTCCGCTGATGCGCTGGCGCATGGAGCGCTCGCGTAAAGGGGAAGGCGTCTGGCAAGGCGTGGCGCGCGTCGGACGCGAGCGGCGCGATCTGGTCGCGCGCGTTCGCGAAGCGATCGCGGAGCGTGGGCCGCTGAGTGCGTCGGATTTCGAAGAGCTGCGCACGAAGCGGGCGGGCGCGCGCGCTCAAGGCTGGTGGAGTTGGGACGACACCAAGCGCGCTGTTGAATATCTATTTTGGTGCGGCGAGATCACGCCGCTCGAACGCCGCAGCAGTTTCGAACGGATCTACGATCTCACCGAGCGCGTGATTCCCGGCGAGGTCTATAACGCGCGCGTTACGGAAGAGCGAGCGTATCAGGAATTGATGGAGATCGCCGCTCGAGCGCTGGGTGTTGCCGTAGAGGCCGATTTGCGGGATTACTTCCGGCTGCCGCTCGCGCCCGCAAAACGAGCGGTTGCGCAGCTCGTCGAGGGCGGCCGGCTTCTACCGGTCAGCGTGGAGGGTTGGAAGCAGCAGGCCTATCTGCATGCCGATGCGCGCGCTGCGCGCCGTATAGAAGCAAGTGCGCTCATCTCGCCCTTCGATTCTCTCGTGTGGAATCGCGAGCGGACGAAGCGGCTCTTCGATTTTCACTATCGCATCGAGATTTACACGCCGTCGCACAAGCGCGTTCATGGCTATTACGTCTTGCCGTATCTGTTGGATGAAGCGCTGGCCGCGCGTGTCGATCTCAAATCCGATCGCGCCGGCAGCGCGCTGTTGGTGCATGCGATTCACTACGAACCGCGGGTGGACCGCCGAGCCGTGCGAGCGCGCCTGATCGAGGACTTGGAGAAGATGGCGCGCTGGCTCGGACTAGAGTGCATCAAGGTGCCTCGCTAGGAACCCAGGCGCGGGCCCCAACCGGCGAAGATCAGACTGGGTGCGCTGGGCTGGGCAACGGTCGGACGGCGGATTTCGGGCGCGGGCTGAGCGGCGAACAGCAGGGCTTTCATGAGGGTCTCCTTCGGGGGTTCGCGGTGGTCTCAACTAATTTACTAGTAGTATACGTTGTTGTTTCACCCAGGTCAACTAAAAAAATAGTTAGAAGCCTGCCTGGTGGACACTCTGCCGTCATGAGCGGCTTTCCGGACTACGACAAGTACGACGCCGTCGGCCTCGCGAATCTCGTGCGCGCCAAACAGGTCAGCGCGATCGAACTGCTCGAGGAAGCGATCGCGCGCGTGCAGCGCGTCAATCCGCAACTCAACGCGCTGGTCTGCGAGCGCTTCGAACAGGCGCGCGCGGATGCGAAGGCGGGTCTGCCTGACGGATTGTTTAGCGGCGTGCCGCTGCTCGTAAAAGATTTGGGGCCGCGTTTAGCCGGAGTGCCGCTGACTCGCGGCAGCCGGTATTTTCGCGACTACGTCCCACAAGAAAACGATCAGTTCTTCGCGCGGGTCAAAGGCGCCGGATTCAACATCTTCGGAAAGACCAGCACGCCTGAATTCGGCTTGCTTCCGTTTACCGAGCCGCGCTTGTTCGGGCCGTGCCGCAATCCGTGGGACCCGCAGCGCACGCCGGGCGGATCGAGCGGCGGCAGTGCGGCCCTTACTGCTGCAGGCGCCGTTCCGATGGCGCACGGCAACGACATGGGCGGCTCGATTCGCATTCCGGCGAGCTGCACCGGACTCTTCGGTCTGAAGCCGGGGCGCGGGCGTGTGCCGCGAGCCGGCAGCCCGGCCGGTGACATGAACGCCGATCTCGCCATTAGCCGAAGTGTGCGCGACAGTGCCGCGCTGCTGGATGTCGTCGCACAGCTCAAACCCGAACGCTCGTATCGGGAGGAAACCCGACGGGATCCGGGGCGTCTGCGCATCGCGCTCGTGACGGGAACGATGCTTGGCAAAGCGATCGATCCGAGTTGTCGCGCGGCGGCCGAAGAAGCCGCGAAGTTGTGCGAGCGTCTGGGCCACAGCGTCGAGATCGCCGAACCCTGCGAGGTCGATTATCGAGCCGCGGCGCTTGCCGTACTGCTGCTTTTTGCGTGCAACGTCGGCTGGACGATGCGCGAAGGGAATCCGCTGAAAAAGAAACTGCGCGCGGGAGATCTGGAGCCGGCGACCTGGGCGATGCTCGTCATCGCGCAAGTGATCTCCGCGGATGACCTCACGGCCGCACTGCAAACGCAGGTCGACGTCTCGGAGCGTTTCGATGCATTCATGGAACGTTACGACGTCATGCTCATGCCGACGCTTGCAGCGCCGCCTGTGCGCATCGGTGAGTTGGCGCTCAAGAAGAGCGAGACCGCGCAGATCGAGATCCTCGGACGCCTACGGTCCGGGCCGCTCATTCGCAAGGCCGCGCAAACGATTGCCGAGAGCCTCTTCGATTGGCTCCCGTCGACGCCGTTATTCAACCTGACCGGTCAGCCCGCAATGTCGGTGCCGCTCTATTGGACGCAGGACGATCTTCCGATTGGGCTGCAGTTCGCCGCGCGCGCCGGTGGGGAAGACGTACTCTACCGGCTGGCTGCGCAGCTCGAAGCCGCGCAGCCGTGGTTCACGCGCAGACCGCCGATTTTCGCGGGCGGTTAGTTCATCTGCGTGGCGTAGAAAACGCCGTTCTGCCAATAACCGTACGCCGTCACGTAGCGTCCGGTCGTCACGCGACCCGAAGCGCGGTTGTCGAGCGCGGGCTGATCGTCGATCGTGATGGTTTGGCCGTATTGGCCATAGCCGCCGTTATTGTAGCCGCCGTTGTTCGTTTGAAGCGTGACTTGGTTGCCGTTCACGCCGACGATCGTTCCGCGAACCACCGCGTTGCCGCGGTTCTGCCCGTAGCCGTACTGGCCCGCGCAGTTGCCGTACTGACCGTACTGCCCGTTGTTCCCGTACTGACCGTACTGCCCGTTGTTGCCGTATTGCCCGTCGCGGTTGTCGCGATCGTTATCGTCGTTGTCGTTGTCGTTGTCTTCGCGGCGCTGGCCGTGATGACGGCCGTTCTGTTTGTAGCCGCACTGGTTGTAGTTCTGCTGCCGGTCGCGGTTGCGCCAGCCGTAATGATGTCCGTTGTTGCTCTGCTGGGCGTCGGCGGCGGACCACGCGGCGCCGCACGCCATAAGGGCAGCAAGGCAAGCTACAGCAAGACGTTTCATGTCGGTAGACCCCTTTCGAGTGCACTGATAACGGGGGTACCGCGCCAAAATGTTCCCAGAGCAGCCTTAGAACAGCAGCTTCGCATTGACGATGCGGTGCGTCATGCGGTGGATGTCACCCAGCATGCCGAATATGCCGCCCTGCATCCGCCCCAGCGAGCCGTTCATTCGATCGGTGTCGGCTTTCATCGCGAACACGCCTGCGTCCGTTCTCGAAAGATGCCATATCGTCGCGGCCAGCGCCTGATTTGTACCGTTCAGTTTTCCGTTGGTGCGGAACAACTGGCGATTCGTCGTGATCAGCCGGCGATCGACGATGTCCAACCGCGAGTTGGTAAGGTGCAGCGCACTGGTCGTGCGGTGAAGCTGGCCGCGCATGTCGCCGATGTCGGCGTGCATCGACGCGAGCGTCAGCACCATCACGTGCAGCAGGGCAAGCGCGTATGCGACGGCACCGAGTGCGACGAGCGACAGCGCGGCCTTCATCGCTTAGTATCCTCCGCCGGACGAACCGCCGCCGCCGCTGCCTGAGGGCGGAGGTGTTGCCTGCGGACCGGGTGTGGCGTTGGCGCTCACTTCAATGATCCCGCGCATGCTCGGGCTCGTCATATAGTGGAACGCGCAGCCGATGTAGTACGTGCCGGCGTTGCTCAAGTTCAACGTTGCGGTGCCGCCCGCGGCGATCGATCCGCTGCGATAGCCCGCGGCCAGCGTATTGCCTCCCGCCGCGGTGGTGGACAGATCCGGACTTGACGGAAACGAATTGGTGCTCAAGACGTTGAGTGTGTGCGCCGTATTGCTGGAAAGATTTTTGAGCGTGACCGTCGTTCCGGGCGGAAAAGCGATGACTTGCGAGTACGTGTTTTGCGTGTAGCCGCCGATGACGCCGAACGGCGTGCTGACGGTACCGATGATGCCGCTTGGCAGCGCGAACCCAATCGTCATGGCGCCCAGAGGCGCCGGTGCACCGCCTCCTGGCGAATTACCGGGCGGCGAATAGGAAGTGCCGCCGCCGTAGCCGCCGCAAGCGGCAAGCGCGAGCGCCATCGCCGCGCCGGCGAAGTAGCCGAGTGATCGTTTCATGTGCCGTGTCTCCCATGGACTCCCCTTTGCGAGCCACATGGAACCCTAGACCGAACGTGTGAAAAAACTCTAAATGCAAGGCGCGCGCCCGCTTGCACGATCGTCACAACGCCGAGCACGCTTCGTTATCACGATATGATTGCACGCGCACGAATACTCGCGAATCCCGTTATCGCAGTCGCGCTGGCAAGCGCGATCGTCATAACGGCAGCGGCGCTCGGGTCGTCCCGCCTGACGATGCGCTATGGCGATATCCCGCTCAAGGCCGGCGTTCCCACGGTCGAGCGCATCATGGTGAGCGCGCCGGAATTGAAGTTGAACGTGCCGCACATGCACGCCGCCGCCGTTCAAGGCGCAAGGGGTACGGCATCGGCGTCCTCGCCTGCACTGACGCCGCTCATTTCGCGGACCGGCAAAATGAGTTTGTACGTTCAGAACGTCGAGCGGGCATCGGGAGCGATCTCGAGCGCCGCGCGCAGCAACTCAGGCGACGTTTTCTCTTCCGATATAGCAACCGGCGATCCGTCGGACGGGCAGCCCAGCGCCACGATGGAGATTCGCGTTCCGGCGGATCGTTTCGATGCGGCAATGAATGCCGTTGCGCAAGCCGGCAAAGTGCGCGAGCGCTCGACGAGCGCCGAAGATCTGACCGGCAGCATCACGGATTCCGATGCCCGTCTTCGCAACCTGCGCCGGACCGAAGCGGACATTCGCCGCATCATGGATCGCTCGGGCAGCGTTTCGCAGATCATGGATGCGGAAAACCAGCTCTCGCAGGTGCGCGAACAGATCGAAACGCTGGAGTCCGATCTCAAATCGATGCGCGGGCGTGTGGCGTATGCGACCATTGACATCGATATGCAAGCCGAAGCCGCGAACGCGCCGGTGCAGCCGACGCCCGCCTCGCAGCTCGCGTCCGCGTGGCGTAACGCGGCGTCCGCCGTCGTGCAATTGACGGTTGGGCTCGCGGCCGCCGTGGTGTGGCTCGCCGTGTTCGTACCGTACGTGCTTGCGGTCGCGCTGGTCTTGTGGCTCGTCTACGCGCAAGCCCGCAAACGGTGGCTTCGCGCGTAGACTCTACGGCCAGCCTTTCATCGACGTCGCGAACGGCGGCAGTTTAAAACTCGACGTGCATTCGTTCGTGTCGAGGCCTTTGGCGGATTGAGCGCGCACGAACTGCACGCGCAACTGTGCGGTGCACGCGGTGTCTTCGCCATGGCCGAAGCCTTTGACGAGCACGGCACGCCCGTTCGGGAGATACTTCAGCGCGGCCAGCCCGTACTTCGCAGGCGTGGCGGGGTCCTCGGCGCCCAGAAGCATGAGCACCGGCGCATCGCTCCGGACGGGCTCGTTAAAGGAGGCCGGCATCGCCGGTACGCCCCAAGTTGCGCAAGCCTGTTGCTGCGCGCGGATGCGCAGATTACCGGCGAACGAGTGCGTTTGCGCGTACTGCAGCTGCGCCGGCGAGAGGAACGGAATGAATTCGGCGCACGAGTACGAGAGATACGCTCCGTCGTTCAGATCCGTGGCGAAGCCGACGATAACCGTCTGCATCATCCGGCCCAGCGGCGCGTAATCTCTTGCGTAGGCGCGCTCGACGACGTAGGGGACGTACGCGGCGCCGAAAGCGTTGTACAGAATGTGCCGGAGACTGTCGACGAAGACTTCTTTGGATAGTGAAGCCGTCTGCACGCGTTTCGTTGCTCGGTTCATCACGGGAACGGGAAGCGGGCCCGTATCGAACCGCGTGAGCAGCGCTTTGAAGTGCTGCTCGAACTTGGGATAATGCGCGCGGCAGGATGCGTCGCTGCGGCAGTTTGTGAAGAGCTGATCCAGCGCTTGCTGCGCGCCCATCGGCTCGCCGGGTATCGGCTGAAACCCGGGCGGGGCGACCGCGTCGAGAATTGCGCTCTCGACGTGCTGCGGATGGCGGCGCAGGTAGACGAGCGAGAAGAACGTTCCGTACGAGCCGCCGTCGAGCACGATCTTCTCGTAGCCGAGGGCGGCGCGAATGTCATCCAAGTCGTCCACGGCGTTGTTCGTATTGTAAAGCGCGATATCGTGAGTTGCCTCACTCTTCGTTCGGCAGTCTGCAACCAGCGCCGGCGGGAAGAGATGGCCGAAGTATGCGGCGGGATCGCCGGCCGGTGCGAAGTTGCATGGGAACGGATTCGATGTTCCCATACCGCGGTCGTCCATGAAGATGTAGTCGTACGTGTCGCGCAGCTGCGCTTGCGCAGAACCGAACTCTCCGTCGACGAGCGGCTGCGCAAAGTCGGTCGAAGCTTCGCCGGGGCCGCCGCCGATCTCGGCGATCGCATGACGCGAGGGCGTCTTTGCCGGTACGACGATGAGGTGCAGCGCGATGATCCGGCCGCTCTTTGCGTCGCGATTCTCGTAAACGCCGAACGTTCCGCAGCGCGCCGGAACTTTCGCTTTTCCGACCGCGCAATCGGTTAGGTTCAGGCCCAGCTTGGGCTGCGCGTCCGCCGCCCGCGCCGCAGCGCCGTAAACGAGTGCAGCTGAACAGAGTAATGCAAGTGCAGCCCGATAAACGCCCACGCTGGACCCCTTTCGTCCGGCACCGAAGTATGCAACCCGTTCCTCGACTCGCGATGTCATGCCCTGCATGAACGGTGCGCAAGTGGAAAAGGCAGAACGTTTTCGGGCTCTGCACGAAGGCCCGGGCGCCTTTGTCATTCCGAACCCCTGGGACGCGGGAACGGCGAAGATCTTAACGCAGATGGGCTTTCCCGCTCTGACAACGACGAGCGCGGGTCTGGCGTTCGCGCTGGGCAGGCGGGACGGCGCCGAACTAATAACGCGCGACGAGACCCTCGCGAACGCAAAAGCCATTGCCGATGCAACGCATCTGCCCGTGGCAGCCGACTTGGAGAATGGATTCGGACATGCGCCGGAAGCCGCCGCGGAGACGATTCGCCTTGCCGCGGAGGTTGCGGGACTGGTGGGCGCATCGATCGAGGACGCAACCGGCAATCCGGAGCGGCCGATCTACGATTTCAATCACGCCGTCGAACGGATTGCAGCAGCGGCGCAAGCGGCGCGAGCGCTGCCGTTTCCGTTCGTGCTCGTCGCGCGCGCCGAAAACTTTTTGCACGGCCGCGCCGATCTCGATGACACGATCCGGCGTTTGCAGGCTTTCGAGGCCGCCGGCGCCGGCGCGCTCTATGCTCCGGGGTTGACGCGAGCGGAAGATATCCGCACCGTCTGTCAGAGTGTGAGCAAGCCGGTGAACATGGTGATGGGACTAAAGAACGCCGCGTTCAGCGTGGATGAGCTGGCTGCGCTCGGCGTACGCCGCATCAGCGTGGGCTCCGCTCTCAGCCGCGCTGCTCTCGGCGCGTTCATGCGCGCCGCAAGCGAGATCCGCGAGCGCGGAACGTTCACGTTCGCGAACGACGCCGCGCCGTATGCCGAACTCAACGACATGATGGCGCGCTAGCAGCGTCGCGCACTTGACGCGCCGATAGGGCAGACGTACGATGGCCCGTAGGCGCGCAACCTGCATGTAGGGGGTGGACATATCGCGTTTGTATGCAAACGATGCCGGCAACGTTCGGGCCATGGACCTCCTCGGCGCGCTTGCCGTTATGGCCGACATGGCGCTGGGGTTCTCGGCCGGGCACGGCGTGCGCGCGACGTACATCGGCATGTGCATCGCGCGAGAACTGGGCCTGCCTGACGACGCACAGGCGGATCAGTTTTATGCGGCACTGTTGACCGACGCCGGCTGCACGGCCTGGGCAAGCCAGACGGCGGCCGCAATTCTGGGCGACGATATGGCCGCGCGGCGCGAGCTGTTTTTCTTTACCGATCCTACCGATCCGCGCGCAGTGCTGAAATGGCTCGCGCGCTACATGGCTGCGGGCGAGCGCGTCAGCGTTCGCTTGCGGCGGGCGGCGAATTTCGCGATGCACGGGCGCGAATTCATGCTCGAAGGCTTGCAGAACTCCTCGCAAGTCGCCGCACGTTTCGCGCAACGCCTCGATCGTTCGCCGGGAGTGCAAGAAGCACTTCGTTTCGCTTTCGAACGTTGGGATGGAAGCGGGCCGTCGGGACGAAGACGCGACGCGATTCCACTTGTTTCGCGCATTACATATGCCTCGATCTTTCTCGAAGTCTTCCACGGCATGGACGGCCGGCCCGCTGCGATCGAGATGGCGCGGGCGCGACGCGGTAAAGATCTCGACCCGGCGGTGGTCGATGCGTTCTTGGCCCTGTCGACGAACGAGGGGTTTTGGCAAGGTCTCGAAGGCGATTCCATCTGGGCGATCGTTCGAGAGATGGAGCCGGATTCGCCGTCGCGCTACTTCAGCGCCGAGCGACTCGATGAGGCCGCAAAGGCGTTCGGCGATTTTGCGGATTTGAAGAGCTTTTACACGATCGGTCATTCCCGCCGCGTTGCCGCGCTCTGTGAATCGATGGCCGCTGAGATTGGGCTGGGTGAAGACGAGCGCGCAATCATACGACGCGCTGCGCTCTTACACGACATCGGCCTGGTCGTCATTCCGTCGTTCGTGCTGCACAAGCCGCAAGAACGCTTGAGTGAGGCGGAGTGGGAGGCGATTCGGCTTCATCCGTATCATGCGGAACGCATACTCTCGCGTGCTCCGGCGTTTTCCCGCGCAGCACGTATTGTTGCCGCGCACCACGAGCGCCCGGACGGCGGCGGATATTTTCGCGGACTCTTCGGCGACGAAATTCCGGCCGGCGCGCGCATTCTGGCCGCTGCGGACCGCTTTGACGAACTCACGCACGCCGGCCCCGGACACGCGGAGCTCTCCGCGGGCGAAGCGCTCGATTCGATGGGTCGCGAGAACGGACGTGCCTTCTACCAGGATGTGCTGGCCGCACTTCACAGCGGTTTGGAGCGCGCTGCGGTCGAGAATGGCGACGAGCCGGCGCCCGTGCCCGCGCGCGCGAAAGAGAAGGTACGTACCGCGCCAACGCCGCTGACCGATCGAGAGATTCAGGTGCTGCGTATTCTCGCCACCGGTGCGAGCCGGAGTGACATGGCCTCGCAGCTCGGCGTGAGCGTGCATACGGTCCGCCGGCACATCGAGCACATTTATACGAAGATCGACGTGCGCACGCGCGTCGAAGCGACGCTGTACGCGATCGAACGGGGCCTTATCGCGTAGGCGCCGGGCAAACGAATCGCACAGTATTCTTCGTCCGCTGCTGCGAAAAGGCGCCGAATGAAGCGTTTCGCCGTTGCCGTTGCCGTTTTGTTGGCAGTCTTCGTCGCGCCCGCCGCAGCCCACGGTGCCGATCCGGTGGATATGGTCAATCCGTTCATCGGGACGACCTATGGCGGCGATACGTTTCCCGGGCCCGACTATCCGTTCGGCATGATCCAATGGGGACCCGACACGAGTTCGCAGCCCGCGGGCGGAGGCTACGACTATGCCGATCGCGCGATAACGGGTTTCAGCCTCACGCATTTGAGCGGTCCCGGCTGTCCGGTGATGAACGACGTCGGTATTTTGCCGATGGACGGACCGATCGGCGACCCGCGCCACGCATCTATCGCGTTCACGCACGTCCAAGAACACGCCTCGCCCGGATGGTACGACGTGCTGCTCGGCGACGATATGGATCTCGCGGTCACGATGACCTCGACGCTTCGCACGGGCCTTGCGGCATTTCGATTCCCGGGACAAACGCCGGCGCACGTGCTGTTCAATCTCGCGCATAGCGGAACCAGCGTTCTCGGCGCGAGCATCTCGTTTCACGGCGATCGCGCGTTTTCGGGTTTCGTGACCAGCGGCGGGTTTTGCGGCATGCCGGGTCACTACACGGTGTATTTCGCCGGTGAGTTCGACACGCCGTTTGTCTCGAAAGGGACTTGGACCGGCAGCGCGCTGCACGCAGGAGACGACGTGGTCTTCGGGGCGGACTCCGGCGGATGGGTGGATTTCGGCAGCGCGCATCGCACGGTAAAGATGCGCGTTGCGGTCTCGTTCGTGGATCTCGCCGGAGCTCGCGCCAATCTGCAGAGCGAAGCGACGTCGTGGAGCCTCGATCGCGTGCACGCTCGTGCCGCGCAAGCCTGGCGCGGCGCGCTCGATCACGCGGAAATCGCCGGCGGAACGGACGCGCAGCAGCATAGTTTCTGGACGGCGCTCTACCACTCGCTGCTGCATCCGAACCTGATCAGCGACGTGGACGGACGCTATCCCGGCTTTGACGGCCGGATTCACACCGCTGCACGCGGCCACCGGGAGTACGGCAATTGGTCGGGGTGGGACGTCTATCGCACGCAGCTGCAGCTTCTCGGCTTTCTGTTTCCGCACGAAGCGAGCGACATGGTGCGCTCGCTGCTCGACGTAAACGATCAAATGGGTTGGCTGCCGCGCTGGGCGCTGGTGAACGACGAAACGGCGGTGATGAACGGCGATCCCGGGCCTTCGCTCATTGCCGATGCGTATTTCTTCGGCGCGCGCGGCTTCGACGCGCGCAAAGCGCTGCGCGCGATGGTGCACGGCGCGAGCACGCTGCCTGTAAACCCCGGCCAAGGCTGGTATCAGGAACGCAACGACGTCGCGGAGTACCTGAAACTCGGCTACGTCGACAGCCACCGCCAGAATTCGGTTTCGCACGTTCCCAACGGTGCTTCGGAGACGCTCGAATACGCGATATCGGATTACGCCGTTGCGGCCTTTGCGCGCGACCGCGGCGACATGCAGACGTACCGCACGTTCTTGCGCCGGTCGGGAAACTGGGCAAACCTGTTCGATGCGCGCAACGGTCTCATCGAGCCGCGCGACGAGCAGGGGCGGTTTGTCGTCGCACCGTCCGCAGGCGAAGGCCAACTCGGCTTTCAAGAAGGCAATGCGCAGCAGTATACCTGGGTCGTGCCGCAGGATCAGAGTGGGCTGATACGCGCGATGGGAGGGGATACGCCCGCGCTGCACGCGTTGGATGCATTTTTCAGCGTGCTGCCCGAACACGACGGAGACTGGGGAACGCCGTACATCGGGCTCAATAACGAGCCCAGTTTCGGCGCGCCGTTTCTCTATCTCTCGGCGCACGAACCGTCGCGCGCGCAGAGCATCGTGCGCTTGATTGAGACCAAGTATTTCGACAACGCGCCGGGCGGCGAGCCGGGCAACGACGATCTCGGCGCGACCTCCGCGATGTACGTGTGGGAGACCAGCGGACTCTATCCGCAGACGCCGGGAACGGCGACGTTGGATGTGGCAAGTCCGCTCTTCACGCATGTGGAGTTGCGCTCGGAAGACGGCCGGCGTATCGTCGTCGACGCGCCGGACGCGCGCACCGGCGCGCCGTACGTGCGTGGGCTGCGCGCGAACGGCCGAACGACCTCGCACACGTGGGTAACGGTGCCGAAGCGTGGTACGCTGCGCCTGCAGTTCGATCTCGCCGCTGCGCCGAGCGCGTGGGGATCTGCTGCGGGCGACGAGCCGCCGTCGTTCGATGGCGGCGTGCGGCCGCCGCGCGCCCTGGCAACGGTCGATTCCAACGCAACCGCATCCGATCCCATGAACGCCGCGGCTGTGAGCGACGCGCCGTTCGTCGTGACGTATTTCGACGGTACCGTCGTGCCGATGGATGCGCAGAGCGGGGCGCTCGACAAGTGGTACACGTTAGGAGAGCGCGTGCCTGATGCCGTGCGCATTCCCGGCACGGCGCACGTCGCGCTCGCCAGCATCTACACGGACAGCATCGCCGTCGTGGACATGCACGCGGACACGCTGCTGACTCGCATCAAAACTGCAGCAAACCCGACGGCGCTCGCGATCTCCGGGAACACGCTGTGGGTTGCCGAGCGCGGTGCGGACGCCGTTCTTCCGATAGATGTGCGCACGTTGAAAGCCGGCGATCCGATTGCCGTCGCGGCACGCCCGGTGGCACTGGCGGCGTCTCCCGATGAGAAGTTTCTGTACGTGGCGGACCAAGGCGCAAACACGGTGTCCGTCATCGACGTGCAGCAGCGAAAAGAGATCGCGCGCATTCCCACCGGTGCGGCTCCCAGCGCGTTAAGCCTCGGCAGGCTGGGGCGGCTCTACGTTGCCGATACGTTCGGGAATAGTGTGACAGTCATCGATACGCAGACGAACGGCGTCGTGGGGCAAGTCGCGGTCGGCGTATCTCCTCGTGCGATCGCGGTCGTGGGCAACTCTGCATATGTTGCGAACTGGGCCGACAGCACGGTGAGCGTCATCGACACGAATTCACTCAGAGTCGAGCGCACGCTGCACACCGGCGATCAGCCTGCGGCGCTTGCCGTCTCGTCGGACGGCTCGAAAGTCTACGTTGCGCTCAGCGGCGACAATGCCGTTCAAACCATCGATACGCGCACCGGAAAACTCTCGGCGCCCGTCTTCACGCCGGGATCGAGTCCGCGTACGATTCGCGCGCGCTAGCGTTCACGCGGAAGCAGCGAGGCTGCGGCGGCGGCGGATATCCATGCGAGCAACGCGCAGAGGAGCATGGCGTCCCGGAAACCGGCGACGTATGCGTGCTCGACGGCATAGCGCAGCGCGGGCTGCGCAGCGTGCCCCGTAATGAGCGATTGCGTGCCGAGGGCGTTTCTTACGGAAGCCGGCAGCGCGGCTCGCGTTGCCGCGACGACGACGATACCGAGCAGAGCGATGGCCAGCAGCCCGGCAACGCGCGATATCGCGTTGTTGATGCCGGATGCGCTGCCCGCGTGCTCCTGCGGCGCAGAGTTCATGACGATCGTAGTAAGCGGCGCGACGAACGTGGACGTGCCGATGCCCAGCACCAGAACCGCCGGAAAGAATGTCGTCCAATAACTTCCGCCGATTCCGCACAGAGCGAAGAGCACGAAGCCGAAGCCGGCAATGGCCGCGCCCAAGGTGAGCGGAATGCGGGCACCGATGCGCGCAACCAGCGCGCCGGACCAGCGCGATGAAACGAACATCAGCACGATCATCGGCAGCAGCGCCGCGCCGGCTTGAAACGGCGTGTAGTGCTGCACGTTGATCAGGTTGAACGGAACGAAGAACAGCGCCGCGCCGAGCGCTGCGTAGAGAAGCAGCGTGTAGACGTTCGCGACGGTAAACGTTCGCGAGGAGAAGATACCGAGCGGAATCATGGGTGCGCTGCTGCGGTGCTCGACATAGATAAACGCAAGCAGCAACGCCACCGCGCCGATCACCACGCGGATTCCGATCGCCGAGGCTCTCATGTCTTGGAGCGCGATAAAACCGTAGGTGAGTGCACCGAGCGCGGCAGTCGCAAGACTCGCCCCAAGCCAGTCTATGCGGCGTGCCGCCTGAGGATCGCGGCTTTCAGCGACGCACGCCAACGTAACGCTCACGACGGCGAGCGCAACGGGAAGGTTGATCAGGAAGACTAGGCGCCAGGAATACATTTGAACGAGCCACCCGCCCAGCAGCGGACCGATGGCCATCGTCGCGGCCAAGAATCCCGACCACGTCCCGATGGCCGCACCGCGGCTGCGTTCATCGAACGACGCGGTTATGAGCGCGAGGCTTTCCGGAACCAGCAGCGCGCCGCCGATGCCCTGTAGACATCGTGCAGCAATCAGTTGCCCCATGGTTTGTGCGATTGCACAGCCGAGCGAGGCAGCTGCGAAAAGAATAACGCCCCAAAGAAACATGCGGCGCCGGCCGAGATGATCGCCGAGCGATCCGCCGACCAGAATCAGCGCTGAAAGAAACAGCGAGTAACCTTCGACCACCCACTGCGTTGCATCGCCCGATGCACGCATCTCGCGCTGCAGGATAGGAAGCGCGACGTTCACCGCGGTTGCGTCGATGCCGGGCATCGCCGAACCGAGAATCGTCGCCGCCAGAACTCCTACGCCGGCGTTACGGCGTACCATGGCGGCCGATCGCAATCGTTCGGGCAAGGCGTGCCCTCCGTTCGGGTCTCCGTGCCGCGATGGTTACGCAATCACGCCGTTATCGCCTCTAGAAAGATGCGCCCGTAACGCTCCAGCTTCACGTCGCCGACCCCGCCGATGGCGCGGAATGCGCTCAGGGTGGTGGGCTTGCGAGCCGCGAGTTCGCGCAGGGTCGCATCGGAGAAGACGACGTAGGGCGGCACGCCTTGTTCGTCGGCGAGCTCCTTGCGCAGCACGCGTAGCCGCGCGAAAAGATCTTCGGAGACCGGCAGTGCGGCGGCGGCGGTGCGGCGGCCCTTGCTCTTACGCGTGCGCGCAACGGCTCGCGGCTTGAAGAATGTAAACGCACGGCGTTCGCGCAGCGCCTGCAGGCCTTCTTGTGTAAGCAGCAGCGTGCGCCGCTCGGCGTCTTTCTCGAGCTCACCCGAGCGAAGAAGCTCCGAAATAAACGCTTGCCACGCGGCGCGGTCGTATTCCGTTCCGACGCCGAACGTGGAGAGCTCGTCGTGACGCCAGGAGCGCACTTTCTCGGTGGAGCGTCCTACAAGCACGTCGATGACGTGCTGCTCGCCCGTGGAGAAGCCGCCCGCGCTGCGAATCCGGTAGACGCACGAAAGAAGCTTCTGTGCTGCGATCGTTCCGTCAATCTGCTCGGCGGGCTGCAGGCAGTTGTCGCAATTTCCGCACTGGTCGATGCTCTCGTCGCCGAAGTAGCGCAGCAACTGCGCGCGCCGGCAGTGCGGCGTGGAAGCGAGGTCGAGCATGGCGCGCAGTAACCGTTCCGCTTGTTCCCGTTCGCCTTCGTCCTCGATCTGCCGGATGAAATGTCGCTGCTTGGCCGCATCGCCGCCGCTGAAGAAGAGCGCGCATTCGCTGGGCAAACCGTCACGCCCGGCGCGGCCGGTCTCCTGATAGTAGCCCTCGATGCTCTTGGGCACGTCGTAATGCACGACGTATCGCACGTTGGGCTTGTCGATGCCCATGCCGAACGCGATGGTTGCGCAGATCACCCGGATGTCGTCGCGAATAAATTGCTCTTGGTTGCGCGCGCGTTGCGAGGGCGTGAGCCCGGCGTGATACGGGCGCGCGGGAATGCCGGCGGCGCTTAGGCGGTGGGACAGGTCTTCGGCCGAGTTGCGGCTCTGCGTGTAGACGATACCGCTCTCCGATGCGCGCGCCGTACACCACTCCAGCAGTTGTTTGAAGGCATCTCGTTTTTCAAAAACGGCGTAACGCAGATTCGGGCGGTTAAAACCGGCGATGAAGCGCTGCGGGCTGCGCAGTTTCAGCGCATGCTCGATATCGGTTCTGACGCGCTCGGTCGCCGTGGCCGTCAGCGCGAGCACCGGAACATCCGGCAGACGCTCGCGCAGCTCCGCGATGCGCCTGTACTCGGGCCGGAAGTCGTGCCCCCATTCGCTCACGCAGTGCGCCTCGTCAACGGCGATGAGCGAGACGTTCCAGCGCGCGAGCGCATTCATGAAGGACGGCAGTACCGCGCGTTCTGGTGCGACATAGAGCAGCCGGTACACGCCGCTATCGAGACCGTCGATGCGTTCCGCTGCCGTCTGCGCGTCGATCGAGCTGTTCAGATATGTCGCCGCGATGCCGTTTGCGGTAAGCGCATCCACTTGGTCCTTCATCAGCGCGATGAGCGGCGAGACGACCAGCGTCAAGCCGGCTTGCATAAGCGCGGGAAGTTGATAGCAGAGCGACTTGCCGCCGCCCGTTGGAAGAAGCGCAACGACATCGCTCCCCGCAAGTACGCTTTCGGCGATCTCGCGCTGGAACGGCCGGAACGTCCGGTATCCGAAGTAGTGGTTTAAGGCGTCGTCGATGTTGTTGGGAGTCACGTCAGAACAATCACGTCCAAGGCGGTTTGGAAACAGACCGCCGGCACCGGAAGATTCGTCTTTGCCCCAGCCGGCCCCCGTGGGCGGGAGCGCCGGTCGAAACATTGTCAGCGACCGAACCACTGGAGCATCTTCGCTATGCACAGAGCCGCAGCAGCGGCCGCACATAAGCGAAATACTCCGCGTGCTAACTTCAGTCCGAATCCGGGCGGAGCATAATGTTGCGTTGCACGAATAAGAGGGCGAGCAGCACGACGTCGATGACGATCAATCCGGTCAGCGAAGTTCCGCGAGTAACCCGCGCGCCTGAAGAGATTGCCCACGCTACAACGCATGCCAAGCCTATTTGGAAGCAGGGTGCGAACCATACGGCGAGTTTCGGCCAGTGCATTTCTTCGCCGTCGCCGTAGTTCTTCGGGTACGCGATGCGGGCGGGAAGCGCCGAATATTTCCGTAGGGTCAGCGCAATCGTCCAGGCGACGATCGCGCAGCCGGCGCCGGCTGCGATCCACATGGCGAGCGAAAACGTGCTCATATCCTTTTCTACTTCTACGTGTGTTGCGTGCTACAGCCCGGCGTCGAGGCAGTAAGGAACCGGCGATGTTCTCGTCGGCTCCCTTGCAATTCGTACGGAAAATTTCGGGGTTCACGAAGCCATCACAGGCAAACACCGAGGCGTTCAATCGCGCGGTGCAAGACATCACCTCATCGGCGCGGGAACTCATTGCGTCACTGTCGACCTCAAGCGCTCCCCGAGATCGCGGGAGGTGGCTGCTCGAGCCAAAGCCCGGGCTGCAAAGCGATTTGCGCGATAGCAATCTGGTCTCCGTACCGGATTAGCCCGGTAGGCCGGGGTGTAGGAAGAAGGCCGCTTGCTAGCTAAGGGGGCGAATGTGAAAGGAGCGGTACTTGCATGCATCTTTCTCGTACTGCAGCCCTGGTTTTTGCCGCCCTCATAACGGCATCGCCCCTACCATCCTTTGCCGCCTTGTACATCGATGCGAAGACTCCCGGCCTCATCATGCACAGCACAAACATGAGGCATTGTCATATCGACGGGAAAACCAGCGCGCATTGTGAGGACTACGTCGGCTACTTGCCCGGACAAATCAATTTGAGCTTCGGTGGACGCCGCCCCGGCTGTGTGGTAGCCGGAATCCGGCAGTATGAATACAAGCCTTTTCAATATCGTTGGGATGCCTCCGTGTATAAGGACTTTTCGAAAGAATGCTACGGCGTCTGGCAGAATAACAACACCATCTGGATCTACGGAACCGAAAAGTAACCCGCTCGAAAAAAAAGCCCGTGCAAAACGCACGGGCTTTTCCTATCACGGCATGCGGCGCCTCTCACACGCTGCATTGTTACATTTAACGAAATACGTCGCCTTTCTATGAGCACCCGCTCGTTGCGCCGCAGGAATCGCACTTCTCGCACGATCCGTTGCGGACCATCGTGAGCTGGCCGCACTCGCTGCACGCGTTTCCGGTGTAGCCCTTAGCGCGCGCGGCGTTGACTTGCTCCGCGCGCGGCACGGTAGCTACGCCGGTGGAAGAAGAGACCGGGGACGGATCGCGGCGCTCGCTGCGGCGTTCTTCCGCGACGACGTGCGGCGTTTCTTCAGAAGTGTGCTCGTGGCCCGGATGCAGATGGGTGCTGGTTGGGTGGAGCTTCTCGCGAATGGCGGCCGGAACGTAGCGCACTTCGCCCGTTTCCTCGGCGACGTACTCTTCCTCGACCTTCGGGCCCATTGCGTCCATCTCCATGCTCGGCTGCACGTGTGCGAGCTCGTAGCGTCCGAGATAGCTGACGGCCAGTTCGCGGAAGATGTAGTCGAGAATCGAGGTCGCCATCTTGATGTGATCGTGACCGACGACCGGACCGTTTGGCTCGAAGCGCGTGAAGGTGAAGGCTTCGACGAACTCTTCGAGCGGCACGCCGTGCTGCAAGCCCAGCGAAACCGCAATCGCGAAGTTGTTCATCAGCGAACGGAACGCGGCGCCTTCCTTGTGCATGTCGATGAAGATCTCGCCGAGTTGGCCGCCATCGTATTCGCCCGTGCGCAGGTAGACTTTGTGTCCGCCGACGATCGCTTTTTGCGTGTAGCCGCTGCGGCGTTCCGGCAGACGGCGGCGCTTGGCGATGTACCGGTACACGATGCGTTCCGCAACCTGCAGCGGCGTTTGGAACGGCGCCGGCGCCAGTGCTGCTTCCTCTTCGGGTACGTCACCGCCGAAGTCGTACGTCGCGGCGAGCGGCTGCGAGAGCTTCGAGCCGTCGCGGTAGAGCGCGACCGCTTTGATCATGCGCTCCCACGAGTAGCGATAGGCTTCCTTGACGTCGTCGATCGTCGCGTGCTGCGGCAGATTGATCGTCTTGGAGATCGCGCCGCTCACGAACGGCTGCGCCGCTGCCATCATCTCGATGTGCGCGAGCGGGCGGATGTAGCGCGAACCGTGCTTGCCGCACGGATTGGCGCAGTCGAAGACCGGCAGATGCTCGTCTTTGAGATGCGGCGCGCCCTCCAGCGTCATGCGGCCGCAGATGACGTCGGAGGCTTCCTCGATCTGCTGCTGCGTGAAGCCCAGGCCGTCGCGCAGAATCGAAAAGTTCCAGTCTGCGAGCTGCTCGTCGGTGAAGCCGAGTTTCTCTTTGCAGAAGTCTTCGCCCAGCGTGTACTTGTTGAAGGCGAACTGCAGCTCGAACGCGCTCGGCAGTGCGTGATCGATGCGCGCGAGCGCTTC
>Ga0070714_100000907_pt1 | contig 20951 bp, 18 predicted proteins | sample LARL83metaG_FD_65450 | JGI IMG/M metagenome (GOLD analysis project Ga0070714, IMG submission 65450) | Corn, switchgrass and miscanthus rhizosphere microbial communities from Kellogg Biological Station, Michigan, USA - LAR L8-3 metaG | ecosystem: Host-associated > Plants > Roots > Rhizosphere ... | reverse complement strand
TGCGACCCTGGCGAACCACCATCGACACCGCGCCGGCTCTGGTGATGTCGCCAAGCGGATCACCGTCGACCACGAGCAGATCGGCGCTCTTGCCCGCGGACACCGTGCCCACTTCGTCACCCAGACCTATGGCTTCCGCCGCCAGGCGGGTCGCAGAGTCGATCGCAGCGCTGGGCGACATCCCGGCCCGGACCAGCAGCTCGAGACCAAGGGCGTAATCCCCCATCGTCGGGATGGCATCCGTGCCCAGGACGATCTTCGCTCCGAGCGCATGGAGCCTCGTGATGAACGAGAGTTTCGATTCCAGCTTGCCTTCGAGGCCGGCGAGCTCAGCCTTCTCTGACGGCTCAAGCCTCGACTTGGCACGCAGCTCTTCCATGCGCCTGTAGCCGGTCTGGATGGTGGGACTCAGGTAGACGCCGGCGGCCGTGACCTTCTCCGCGATCCGGTCGTCCATCCGGCGCGAGCCATCGGTCTGGATGAAGTTGAGGTGCTCCAGCTGGTCGACGCCCGCCTGCAGGGCCGACTCGACGCTGCTGGCCGACAGGCAGTGCGCCGCAACGAGCAGCCCGTTCGAGTGAGCCGTCCTCACCGCGGCGCTGAGCTCCTCGACGCTGAAGCTTGATTCGGTCTGATCGGTTCCCACCGTGCCGCCTCCGCTCGCCATGATCTTCAGAAAATCGACGCCCGCCTCGATTAGCTGCTTGACGCGCGCTTCGACCCCGTCCACGCCGTCGGCCTCGCCGCCGCAGAACCAGAAATGTCCACGAGGCTTGGTCAGGGGCGGCCCGCTGACCAGAAGACGCGGTCCGGGAAATGACTCCGCGTTCGCGATCTCCCTCAAATCGATTGCGGTGTTGCCGCGAGCCCCGCAATCTCGCGCGGTGGTGACACCCGATTTGAGATGCGTCGCGAGGTTCGCGACGCCGCGAGTCACCATCAGCTCATCGGAGTCCTCCGCCATCACGGCCTCGTAAGTTCGGCTGCCCGTTCCCAACGTGAAATGCGCGTGAACGTCGACAAGGCCGGGAAGGACCGTGCCCTGCCGGATCTCGAGGAACTCCTCACCCGGTGAAGGCGGAGTTGGCCCGGGCACCGAAACGGACACGATGCGTCCCTCGTCGATCACGATGTCCGCGGGCGATCCTTCGAAAGCACCGGTTCCATCGATGAGAGCCGCGGCGCGGATACGAGTACGCGAGGTCAATTCCGGAGGTCCGCGGGGCGCCGGATGACCTGGCCACCCTTCATGACGAAGTCGATATGCTCGAGCACCCCAACCGTCCGCAGCGGATCGCCCGATACCGCCACAAGATCGGCCGCAGCCCCAGCAGCGATCACGCCGGCAGAATGCCCAAGTTCCATCAGCTCGGAGGCGACGGTGGTTGCCGACCTGACACAGTCGATCGGCGACATGCCAACCTCCGCGAGGTAGGAGAACTCGCGCGCCTGGTTGATCTCGGTCCACGGAAACCCACCCGCGTCCGTGCCGAAAACGATTCGAACTCCGGCTGCAAGACAATTCTCGACCGAGCGAACCTGAACGGCCGGCGCGTCCTCCCAGATCCTTCCACGCTCCCTGGCCCGATCCGCGGCGACATATCGAGCCGGAGTGATCGTCGGGCACAGCATCATCCCTTGTTCGGCCATCCGCGCCGCCGCGTCGGGTCGGATCGAGTAACCATGCTCGATGGATTCCACCCCGGCTTCGATGGCGGCCATCACGCCGCTGTCCGAGGTCGCGTGTGCGGCGACACGATGGCCACGCTGGTGAGCTTCCGAAACGATCGCGTTGAGCTCTTCTTGTGTCCAGTTCGATGGAGAGTCGATGTAGCCGTCGGGGGTCAGATGGCGCCCGGCGCCCGAGTTTGTGTAGACCTTGATCCAGTCCACACCGTAGGAGAGCTGCTCCCGAACGGCTCGGCGGCAGTCGTCCGGCCCGTCGCAGATTCCAACTCCGGTTGGAAAGCGCCAGTCGGGTCGGAAACCGATGATCGGATAGGTACCGGTCGCCGTCAGCGCCGGCCCGGCAACCTTCAGGCGCGGTCCGGCAACGATCCCTTCATCGACAGCCTGTTTCAGACCGACGTCGTCGAACCCCGCTCCCTCCGTGCCGAGATCTCTCAGCCAGGTGAAACCATGATTCAGCGCCAGGCCGAGCGACCGCACCGCTCGCGCCACCCGGTGCGACGGGAACTCGACCATGATCTGCTCGCGGAAGTCGGAATGCCGCGTGTTGCCCTGGAGAAAGATGTGCGTGTGCGCATCGATCAAGCCCGGCAGGAGCACGCGGTCGCCGAGATCGACGACCGGTACGCCTTCCGATGCGCGCCCAATCGAGTCGACGAGCCCGTCTTTGACGAGCACGTCGGCCCCCTCGACATACCGGCCGGCCTCGACGTCGAGGATGCGTCTGGAGCGGACGGCCAGCACGTCAGACGGGCTCGCCATGACGCTAGTGGAGGGGCGCGAGTCGAGTGACGCGGTTGATCGGAGCCACCTCAGCCAGGAAGAGGTTGCCTTTGTGATCTCCCCAGATGCCGTGAGCTCCGACTGGAACCGGCTTGCAGCGACCAACGAGAGAGCCGCTCCCGTCCAGCCGGCTGAGCCGTGGAATCTGGTCGGTGACATGAATCCATCCCGCGGCGTCCACATAGATGTCCATCGGGTGGTAATGATCCAGCCACTGGTCGATGTAGCCGCCCTCAGGGTCGAAAACCTGGATGCGGTCGTTTTCGCGGTCGGAGACCAGCACGCGGCCATCGTCAAGCGCCCACACGCCATGCGGAGTGGTGAACTGACCGGGTCCGGCGCCTGGGCTTCCCCACGAGCTCAGCCAGCTTCCATCGGATGAAAAGCGGTGGACCGCCGAGTTGCCATAGCCGTCCGCCACGTAGATCGTGCCGTCCGGCGCCAAGGCAACGTCAGCCGGATGGTTGAATGGAGCCTGGAAACGTGGCCGGTCAGCCGCACCCACGGCGAACAGAACTTCACCGCGCGGCGTCATGCAGAGCAGTCGATGACCATCACGGTCCACCAGAAAGACCCTGTCGTCGCGGCTGATGAAGATTCCGTGAGCGTCGACGATGAGCCCGCTCCCCCATGACCGGAGATGATGCCCTTCGGGATCGAGCACGATGACCGGCGGATCCGCACGCTGGAACACGTAAACGTTTCCGAGTGAGTCCGCGGCCACCTGGCTGACCCCTTGCATGGCGGGTCCATCCCTGAGGTCGGCCCAGCCCGCCTCGACTCGATAGCGCTCCTCACCCAGGAGCACTATTGGATCGAGCTCAGGACCGGGCAAGCCTACCTCCCCACTTGTCTCACGGTTACGACGTGGCCGTGAATCGACAGATGGTAGTCGCGCCTCTGTTCGTTGTCAACGCAGATTTCACCTCGTGAAAAGCACGTGCAGATCTACACTTGCCGGGCCGTTTGGAGTTGTAACAGCAGTACCAAGGAGCACGCTGATGCGGATGGAAGAAATCAAGAACTACTTGAAGGCAATGGGTTTGCCGAGCAGGGACGACTACTCGCTGCCCACCTCCGACCAGAGGTTCCCGGACGGCGCACACTTCCGGATGGAAGAGCTTCCAACCTCACTCGACCAGTATCAGCGGATGTTCGCGATGTGCGACGAGTACGGCTACGTGGTCAACCGGATCTCGGATGTTCGCGGCGTGATGTTCGACAGCGACGACGAGATTCGCGGCAAGCTCGAGCTGGCGCGCCGGCACGGATGCGAGGTCATCATGGGTCCAGGACCCGGCGAGTGGCCCTTTGACATCAGCCAGCAAGCGGAGATCCACCAGATCGTCGAGGGCAAGCTTCGCGGAATGGACAACGTCACATCGACGGTGGAAAGCATGCTGCGGGCATCGGAGCTGGGCTGCCGTGGCTTCTTGATGTACGACGAGGGGGTCCTTCTGATCGCCCTCAAGATGCGGCGCGACGGGCACCTTCCCTCTGAAACCAAGTTCAAGATCTCGTCGAACGTGTCGGTGGCCAATGCGGCGGCGGTCAAATTCTGGTTCGACCTGCTAGACCCTCAAGACGAGATCAATCCAGTGCGGGACCTCACGCTGCCGATGATGGCTGCGATGAGACAGGTGACTCATCACGCCATCGACATTCACATATTTCACCGCGCAGCCATGTCGAGGATCATGGAAGCTCCGGAGATCGTCCGCGTCGCGGCACCGGTCTATCTGAAGAACTCGAAGTCCGGTCCCGGCGTTGGAGTCGAGGAAAGGACGCTCCAGTGCTTCAGGGTGATCGAAAACATGCGGAGGCTCTACCCCGAATACCAGCAGTCGGCAAAGGGCGCCGAGGGCCTGGCCGTTCCGGCCGACCCAAGACAGCCGGCGGCGCGCTCGTTGAAGGGATAGTCGATCAGCGTCCCGAGCGCTTGAAACGCAGCGTCAGGACAGGACCGCCGTCACGTCGATCTCCATCAGGACGTCGTCGTTGGTCCCGACCCTGGCAACCTGCGTGATGGTCGCGACGGGGAACTTGCCGTCGGGAAAGTGGCGGCGGCGGACCTCCATCTCGTACGTGACGTGCTGCAGGTCGGCAAAAAAGATGACTACCTTGACGATGTCGCTGACCGACGCGCCTGCCGACTCGAGACACAGCTTGATGTTCTTCCAGCACTGCTCGGCCTGGGCGGTTGGATCGCCGGCGCCGATCAGGTTGCGGTGCTCGTCGAACGGAACCTGACCCGCCACGTACACCATCTGGCCCGCCTTGATGACGGGGGTATATGGCTGCAGAGGTTTGGGGACGCCGGCCGGGTGGATGTACTGCTTCGTCTGATCCTTGCTCACCTGAAGTCTCTCCTTTCAGCTCTCAATGATTGGGTGAAGCGCCCTGGCCTCAGCTGTGTTCCGGTGCTTCTCCCAGCAACACTCTCTTCACATCTTCGACGGCCCAGGTGATTTCCCTGTCGCTTGCCTCTTTCGTGTGTGCCGCGGTGTGAGGCGTGGGAAGCACGTTGTCCAGATGCAGAAGCGGGTTGGTGGCAAGAACCGGCTCTTCCTCGTAAACGTCCAGGCCTGCTCCCGCGATCCGATGCTCCTGCAGCGCCCGGACGAGGGCAGCCTCATCGACCAGCGGACCGCGCGCCGTGTTGATCAGGATGGCGGTCGGCTTCATCATGCCCAGTTGAGCCTCGCCGATCATGTGGTGGTTGTCCGCGGTGACCATCGCATGCAGGCTGATCACGTCCGACGATCGCAATAGGTGATCGAGGTCGACGAGCTCCACGTTCAGGCCCGCGGCCTTCGACTTGTCTGCCCAGGGGTCGTACGAAAGCACGCGAACGTTGAAACCTCGGAGCCTCTCGGCCACCCTGCTCCCGACGTTTCCGAAACCGACCAGACCAACTGTTTTTCCGTTCAGCTCGGTCCCCACGGTCACCCGGTTGCGCCACTCGCCGCCGCGTACCTGGCTCGATACCTCGCACAACCTCCTCTGGATGGCAAGAACGAGGAGGATTACGTGTTCCGCCACACTGTCGGGATTCGCCAGAGGCGTCGATAGGACCTTGATGCCTCGCTCGGCGGCCGCCTCCATGTCCACCTTCTCAGGGCGAGCGCCGAACTTGCTGATGACCTTGAGCCGCGGAGCGCCCTCGATGAGCGCTCGCGTGATCCGGTCTCGTGAGGTGATCATCACGGCGTCGCAGTCTTTGAGCGCTTCGGCAAGCTCCATCTCGGAGTAGCGCCGGTCTCGGTGCCCCAATCGCACCTCACCGATGCTTCTCAGAATGTCGAGAGCAGGGTGGTCCGTCGGCTCTGTGATCAGGATCACAAAGCGATGCGAAGTCTCAGCCGGCTCGGGCATGGCGTAAATCTCCCCAACAAAAGTCCCGGTCGTGCACCCGATGCGGCTGTGCAGCGTCGCAGACAGCGGTTGACCGGTCAAGCGGTCGACCCCTGATTATCCAACAGTAGTGGATCGCGCGCGCGCGTCTACTAATAGGTGACCTGGACCGGCATGCTGGCCTAGGATCTCCGTGGCTCATGAATCCCTTCGTCGATGGCCTCACCAGGATCGAGCGGCCCGATCCCCAGTCGAATGAGGTCTTGCGCCGCCTCCTGGACTTTCTGCTCTCAGGCAAGATCACAGTCGGTTCCCGTCTCCCATCCGAGCGCGAGCTGGCGATCGCTCTTGGCGTCGGCCGCTCCGCGATTCGTGACGTGCTCAAGCCACTTGCCCTGCTGGGTCTCGTCGACGTGCGGGTCGGCGACGGCACGTACCTTCGAAACGTGGATTCATGGTTGATGCCACGTGTCGTGGAGTGGGGTCTCTTGCTGACGACCGACACGATGCTCGAGCTGGCCGAAGCTCGCCGGCATATCGAAATCACCCTCGCCGGCCTGGCCGCGATCCGCCGTGATGAGCGTTCGGCAGCCCGAATCCGTGAGCAGCTGGTGAGAATGGAACAGCAGGACGGCGACCTTCAGGCCTATGTCGACGCTGACGCGGCGTTCCACCTGGCGATCGCAGACGCAGCTCAAAACAGCGTGCTTTGCGGAATCCTCGAGAGCAGCCTGCCGCTCCTCCGGGTCTGGATCAGCCGGGTCATTGAGGCGGCCGGCGAAAGCCAAACTTTCGTCCTTCTGCACACCCGGATCTTGACGGCGATCGAAGCGGGCGATCGAGCTGCCGCGGAAGGGGCGATGGCTGAGCACATGGACGTCGTGTCCGCATGGCTGACCCGAACGCTGGGCGCGTCTGACACCTAGCCCGAGCTCATCGGTTGAGGCCCCTGGCGGCCACCGGCCAGATCGCTTCCACCCGGTCGCCGCGAACTCCGACGATCCAGTCGTACATGTTGACGGTCGGGTCGCAGTGACCAGGAATCAACTTGACCTTCTCTCCCAGCGCGTAAGGAAAGCGCCCGCCCCTCACCTTCACGACCAGGTGCTCGTCGCTGCCTTTTGCTGATTCCACATCCTCGACTCCCAGCAATCCTGGCGGACCGGAATCGAAGCTCGAGGACTTGATCCCAGCGTCGAGCACGCCCGCCGCCTCCGACGGGCGGCTCATCACCGTGCTGTAGATGAACAGGCTCTGCCCGAAATCACGATAGGGCTGGCCGTCCGCCCCTAGATTCCGCGAGTAGTCCATGTCCATGAATATGTATGAGCCGGCCTGGAGCTCCGTGTAAACGCCGCCCGAACCTTCGAGGCTGTAGGTCCCCGTCCCCGACCCCGTGATGCAAGGGCAGTCGAGACCGTCCCGTTCGAGCAGGTCGCGCGTGTGGGAGGCAAGCTGTGATGCGTAGGCGACAGCTGTCTGCCGTTTCGCGTATTCCCTGGTGTGCTGGGCTCTTCCGGCATAGGCCTGGAGGCCCGCAAAGCGAAGCCTGGGATGACTGGCGACCTCCTTTGCCAGCTCGACAGCGGGCCGGCCGGCCGCGATGCCGCAGCGTACGTCGTCTTCGACCACATTGATCTCGACCAGCACGTCTATATGGGCGTCGTACGCCCCTGCCGCTGCGCTGATGTCGGCAACGTTGCGTGGATCATCGACGCAGACGGCGAGTCGCACCTGACGCGCCAGCGCGGCCAGTCGAGCTAGTTTGGGCGCGCCCCAGACCTGATTGGACACCAGGATGTCCGTGATCCCACCGTAGGCCATCGCCTCCGCCTCGCCCACCTTTTGACAGCACACGCCAATCGCGCCAGCGCCGATCTGTCGCAGCGCGATGGCGGAGGACTTGTGAGACTTTGCGTGCGGTCGCAACCGAACGCCGTACGACGCCACAGCCGTCGCCATGCGGCGAATGTTCTCGTCGAATGTGTCGAGATCGACCAGCAGCGCGGGCGTGTCGATCGCGTCCAGGGGCATGCCAATCGTTGCGGGAGGGCTGTCCAAACTCTTTGACTCCTATCAGAAATGCCGCGGCTTGATGGAGGGCACCTCACGCGGCCCGGTAGATGCGCGGAACAGATTCACGAACTTCGAGAGCCAGTCTCATATCTCGATCCATGCCCTGATGGACCATGACCTCTCGCGGCTGAATCTCGGCTGCACCCTGGCAGCCGATGATCACGACCTCGTCGCCCACGCTCGCGTCTGGGACGGCTGTCAGGTCGAGTCGAGTGTGCTCGACATGCGGTGAGCCCAGGATCTCGACGCGACGACCATGGACGAGGACCCGGCCGCAGTTCAAGCCGGCCATGCCGTGAGCCTGGCCGAACGGAACGACACCGATCCGCGTCACACCTGCGGCTTCAAACGGAAGTCGCTCGGCAAACTCAGCCCTGCGAAACTCTTTGACCTGCGTCAAACGGGTCCCCAGCTTGCCGAATGCGGGTCGCAATTCGAGGTGGACTTCGTCCCGCCCAGGCGCGGTCAACCCATATAGGGCATGGCCGGGATCGATCGCGTTGAGCATCATGTCCCGGGTCATGCGAAGCACCGAGCTGCTTGCTGCCATCTGGACAGGGACATCAATGCCCTCGGCGCGCAGGGCACGGAGCACACTCATGAGTCGCTGGAACTGCCAGTCGATGTACTCGGAGGACTCCAGCTCTGGTGGCACGTGAAAATGTGTGTAGACACCCTCGATCTCGATCCTGGGCAGCCGCCGAATCCTTTTGATGAATTCGACCGCCTCCTCCGGAGCGACTCCATTGCGCTCGAGACCCACATCCACCTTGACAAAAGCCTTCACGGGTCGAGAAGCGAGGGACGAATATGCGGCGGAGCCGGTCCAATCGGCCAGCGTCGGCATCAATCCATAGTCGTCGCACGCCCGTACAACATGGCGCGACGCCAGGCTGCCCGAATAGAGGAGTATCGGTTGACGGATCCCACGCCGGCGCAGCTCGACTGCATCCGAGACCTCAACGAGGGCAAGAGCGTCGGCGCCTGAAGCAAGAACGACGTCAGCCACCTCGCCGACGCCAAATCCATACGCATTCGCCTTGACCGCAGCGAAGATTCGCGTCTGGTCTCCAGCCAGGCGGCGGACCTCCGCGCTGTTATGTGCGATCGCGCCCAGGTCCACTTCAAAGTAGTTGGCGGAGGTCGCGTCGTCCTCGATCGTCATCGGCTGCTCCCTAGACGTGCGGGTGCTCGAGCCTGCGCGAGCTGGTCTTCGCGGTATCGACGCTTTCGCCCTCCAGGTCGATGACCACCCCGTACGTGGCCGCGGCCCTCTCAATCGATAACTTTCCGTCCAGGACGTCCTCCAGCACCAGGGCCGGATCGCGCTGCATCGGATCCCCATAACCGCCGCCCCCCGCGAGGTTGTGCCGCAGCAGATCGCCGTGCTTGATCGGCATCGTCAGCTTCGTGGGGAGCTGTACTTGCGTGGATCCCGGGTTGAGGATGTTGTTCGAGGGGCTGCCAGGCTCGCCGCCCTCCAGCCCGTAAGGCGGAAACTTTCTGCGATCAGACCGCACCTGCATGATCGCCTCCTCACCCGTAAACCGCAGCTCGCGAACGACCGAGAGAGACCCACGCCATTTGCCGGCCCCTTCAGTGTCGGGTAGGAAACCGTAGCGCTCGACCTTCGCCGGTTGGTGCAGCTCGACCTCTTCCACCGGAACATTCGAAAGATTGGCCGCGACCGGACTCACGCCGTCGACTCCGTCGCGATCGGGCCGAGCGCCCCAGCCGCTGGTTTGAAAATCGATGAAGACGAATGAGCTGCCATTCGGGTTGGTGCCTCCGATCGCGATCATCGTCGCGCCCCCGTCTCCCGCGGCCATCACCCGTCCGGGAAGCGCCTTGGCCAGGGCGCCGAGGGTGGCGTCGACGATGCGAAAGCCAGTCAGTCCCCGGGCTGCGCGTGGAGCTGGCCGGTTCGGATTGACGATCGTCCCCTTCGGGGCGGTGATCGCAATCGGCCGGTAGAAGCCGGCGTTGCTCGGAATGTCCCCGCTCATGACGCACATCAGGGCCGTGTAGACCCCGGAGTTCACGTACGACATGGTCGCGTTCAGCGCGGACTTGACCTGGGGAGAGGTGCCGGCGAAGTCGGCTTCGATGCTGTCTTCGAGCACCCGGATCTTCACGCAGATCTTGATTGGTCCAGATCCGAAACCGTCGTCGTCGATATGGTCCTCGAACGAGTACTCGCCCTGGGGAATCGCGGCTATCTCGGCTCGTACGCGAGCTTCCGTGTAGTCGAGGATCTCGTCCATCAGCGCCTGCAGCTCGCCCGGCTCGTAGCGGTCGGCAATCTGGAGCAGGCCCACCTCCCCGACATGACAGGCGGCGATCTGAGCCTGGATGTCGCCATAGACAAGGTCGGGCAGCCGCACATTCCGCAGCCAGAGCGCAAGCAGCGTCTCGTTGACCTTGCCCCGGTCATGGAACTTGAGCACCGGGATCTGGAGACCTTCCTGGTAGATCTCGGTGGAGTCGACGGCGTTCCCGCCGGCAGCTCGACCGCCGATGTCCTGGTGGTGAGCCACGACCGCTGAATAGCCGATGAGCTCCGGGCCCCGGAAGACGGGCTTGATCATGAAGGCGTCGGGCAGGTGCATTCCGCCCTCGTCGGGATCGTTCAGTACGAACACATCACCCGGGTGGGTGTCGGAGCCGTACTTGGCCAGCACCGCGTCCATCGCCACCGGGATCGCTCCCAGATGAAGCGGTATCCCACATCCCTGTGCGATCACACGCCCGCTGGCATCGCAGATGGCAGTCGAGAAATCCATGGAGTCGCGCACGGTTTGCGAGTGCGCCGTTCGGATCACTGTGATGGCCAGCTCATCCGCCAGTGAGATGAGGGCGTTCTTCGCGACCTCGAATGCGATCGGATCTTTGATGCGGGGCGCTGTCTCCGTCGCTTTCATGCCTCCTCTAGGCCTGCGAGTCAAGCTCGATGTGGATGTGGCCGAAGCTGTCGCGCCGCGCCCTCGCCCGAGGCGGAACCACCGTCGTGGCGTCCATATCCTCGATGATGAGCGGGCCAGGCACGAACTCGGTCGACAGGTCGGACCGCGTGATCACCGCCGTGCTCACGGAACCGAATCGAGGTCCAAAGTACGCTTCACGGTGCTCGACCTTCCTCTGACTGTGGTTGCCGGCGCCGGGAGAAGGCAGAGTAAGGCGGAAGACATCGAACCGATCGCGGTCAGGGGTTCGGACCATCGCGCGAACTCGCAGGTTGGCCAGCTCCACCCTCTGCCCGATCCCGCGATGCCCGTAGGTTCGCTCGTGCTCGAGATCGAATCGCTCTCGTAGAGAGTCCAGATCGTTCGCCGCCAGCTCGCCGGCGGGCGCGCTCACATTGAGCTCCGATGACTGGCCGACGTAGTGCAGATCGGCCGACCGGTCGAGCGCGATGTTGTTTTTCTCGTAACCAAGCTTCTCGAGGTCTGCCAACAGACGCCGCTCCATGTCGGCGAAGCTCGAGTTGATGTCCACGGCGTCGAGCTGATCCTTCTTCGTGTAGGTCCTGGCATCGTGATGCTGGATGTCGGCAACCAGGAGCCCGATCGAGCTGAAAAGGCCGGAGTTGAGCGGCACCACCACGCGACTCATGCCCAGCTCCCGAGCCATCTCGACCGCATAGGCGGGTCCGGCTCCCCCGAATGCGACCAGCGTGAAGTCACGCGGGTCGCGGCCACGCTCGCTGCTGACCGCTTTGACGGCCTTGCTCATGTTGACCACGCCGATCTGGCACACGCCGTACGCCGCCTCCATGAGGTCCAGCCCGAGCGGAGCCGCGAAATGCTTTTGCAGCGCGGCCACCGCCCGGCCGCGATCGATGCGCTGCACGCCGCCGGCAAGCTCGCGAGGACTCAGATATCCAAGCGCCACCTGGGCATCGGTCAGAGTCGGCAGCTCCCCGCCCGCTCCGTAGCAGGCGGGTCCCGGAACAGCGCCCGCGCTCTGGGGGCCAACGCGCGGGGCCCCGCCCGAGTCGATCCAGCAGATGCTCCCGCCGCCGGCGCCGACCTCGGCAATGTCGAGCGAGGGAACCCGCACCGTATATCCGCTTCCTCCGCTGAGGCCCCGGCGCGTGTTCATGCCGCCCCCGACCTCGTACTCCGAAGCGGTGAATGGTTCCCCGTGTTCGATCAGAGAGCCCTTGGCTGTGGTGCCACCCATATCGAACGCGATCAGGTTGGGAACGCCAAGTTGCTGAGAAAGAAACCGCGTCGCAGTCACGCCGGCCGCGGGTCCAGACTCGATGAGGCGGACTGGATTGGCCCGCGCGCCGGCGGAATCGACCACCCCCCCGCTCGACTGCATGATCTGCAGCGTCCCTGGGATCTGCGCGGCGGCGAACTGCTTCTCCAGGTCGTCGAGATACGTGGCGACCAGCGGCTGCACGTACGCATTCACGACGGTAGTGCTGGTGCGCTCGAACTCCCGGATTTCAGGTGAGATGTCCGCCGATACGGACACGTATACCTGGGGGCAGCGCGATCGGAGGTCGTCAGCCACGCCCTTCTCGAGCTCGGGGTTGAGATACGAGTTGATGAAGCAAACCGCGACTGATTCGAGCTGGCGCTTTCCGATCTCGTCGACGAGAGCGTCAAGCGCGGCAGCGTCAAGGGGCCGCTCCAGCTCACCCTTGGAGTCGATCCGGAAGTCCAGCTCGAATCGGAAGCGGCGCGGCACCAGCGGCTTTGGCTTGCGCCAGTTGATGTCGTAGAGGACTGGGTACCGCATGCGGCCCAGCTCGAGCACATCGCGGAAGCCGCGTGTCGTCACCAGCGCGGTCTTCGCGCCTCGGCCCTCCAGAATCGCATTCGCCGCGACGGTCGTGCCATGGATCACGCCGAGAACCGCCGACGGCGGGATCTGGGCGGCGCCGACGATGCTCTCGAGCCCCTGGATGACCCCACTCCCAAAGTCGGGTGGTGTGGAGACGACCTTCGCGACATGAACCGATCCGTCGGCTCCGACGAGCACGAGATCGGTGAACGTGCCGCCGATATCGACTCCCAGCCGGTAGGAAGTCACCGCGAGCGGTCGTTCTCGGTCCACCTCATCCTCTCGAAGTGCCGGCCGCCACGATATACGGCCATGGCTGCTCTAATATGGCACAAGCTGCCCTCTGACGTATCCTATACTGCGACCATGGCCCCCGCGCCGGCGCTGCTGGCCTCGGACAGGAAGCCGCTCAGCCAGACCGAGCAGGCGTACGAAGCCATCAAGCGCCAGATCATCGAGCTTCAGCTGCCCCCAGGGAGTCAATTCACCGAAGGCCGGCTGGCCACCGTGGGCGGCACGAGCAAGACCCCGGTCAGGGAGGCGTTGGTCCGGCTCCAGCGGGATGGGCTGGTCGAAGCTATGCCGAGGTCTGGGTATCGGGTCGCACCCGTGACGCTCAAAGACACCAGGGATCTATGCGAGTTCCGAAGCCTTCTGGAGTGCGAATGCGCTGAGCGGGCCGCCACGCGTGGCATTCCTGAGGCCGACCTCAAACGGATGCGGGAGTTGCTGCGCGCGCTCCACATGAGCCACGACGTGCCCGCCAACCTCACGACGTTTCTCCGCCTCAACTTCGAGTTCGACATGAAGATTGCGCAGGCGAGCGGAAACGAGCGACTGGTGGCTGGGCTTGCCCAACTCTTCGATGAGATCGAGCGCGTACTGAGGCTTGCGATGCAGATCATGCCCTGGTCGCCGATCGCGGCGGCAGAGCGGCAGCGCATCTATGACGCGATCGCGGCGAGAGACGGTGCGGGGGCCCGCGAAGCCATGCGCCAGCGAACGCAGACCTCACAGCTCGACATCCTCAGCGCGTTGATGGCGAGCTCATCGGTCAACGGCGCCAGCATCGGGCTACCCTCCGCCGCCGTCTGAGCTGTGCCGTCCGGACACGCGCACCTGAGTACAAAACGAGTGGACGAGCTCAAAGTAGCGCTCGCCCCTGACATGGAGTGGCTCCGGCCCGCCGTCGCGGCCGCCGGCGGAACTGTCTCCGAACCTGCCCACGCGCAAGCCCTCGTCTGGGGTCGCGAGCCGTCGGCGAAGCTCGGCGAACTGCTGGCCGGCCATCCCGGTATACGGTGGGTGCAGCTCATAGAGGCCGGCGTGGAGGCGCACAGCAGGCTTTTCGGAGACGGCCGGCTCTGGACGTCCGGAAAAGGTCAATCCGCCGCGGCGGTGGCGGAGCATGCCCTGCTGCTTTTGCTCGCCGGCTTTCGAAATCTGAAGCCAAAAGCCCGGGCTGCGAGCTGGGGTCCGGTGGACGGTCGCACGCTGCATGGCCGGCGCGTGACCATCCTCGGCGGGGGAGGCGTCGCTCAGGAGCTCGTGCGCCTGCTTGCTCCTTTCCACGTGCATGTCGCGGTGGTGCGGAAGCACCCTCGCGAGATGCCGGGAGTGGAAAGGGTGATGCCGTTTGCGGATCTGCTCAGAGGCGTGGACGCGGCTGATGGCGTCGTTGTGGCTGGAGCGCTGACCCCGGAAACCCGGGGTGCAGTGGATTCCGGCGTCCTCGAGGCGATCGGGCCCCAGGGCTGGCTCGTCAACGTGGCGAGGGGCGCCTGGGTGGTGACGGACGACCTCACGGCGGCGCTTCGTGATCAAACGATCGCGGGAGCGAGCCTCGATGTGACCGAACCGGAGCCGCTTCCCGATGGCCATCCTCTGTGGGCCTTCGACAACTGCCTCATCACGCCGCACAGCGCGAATCCGCCCTCAACCGCGGATCCCGCGATACAGGCGCGGGTGGAAACCAACATTCGGAGCTACCGCGAAGGTACGCCGATGACAGGCATCGTCAACGCCGACCTCGGATATTGAACGGCCGCCGAGCGAGGGTCACGCCAGAAACAGCAGCTCGGCGGTTCCAAATCCATCCACTTCCACCGACATGCGACCGGGATGGGTGACCGGCAGCGGCTGCCCCAACGTGCCAGTCCATACGAGGTCTCCCTCCGCCACCCGGCGCGGCCATCGCTGCGTGGCCGCATCGAGCAGCGCCGGATCGAAAGCTTCGGGTACGCCTCCTTCCCAATGAACCAGGTCGACCGGAGTGGTGATCGCGACCGCCGCTCGTTGCCCTGGTAGCGGCGCACGGCATGCGCTGCCTACCGAAGCAGCAGCATGGAGGCCCCAATCGGCGACGACGTCTGGATAGGCGAGGGGCCCGGGAAAGTGGCTGTCGACGATCTCGATGCCGATACTCCAGGAACCGATGACAACCGGGGCTCGAGATTCAACCTTGCCGACGAACTCGACCTCCAGCCTCGGAGCGCTCAATCGCCGCAGATTGGGCGGCTCCAACGAGCTCGCGAACACCGGCGCGAGAAAGGGCTGAGCCGCTCCCATTCGTTCGCGCTGCGCCCGATCGGTCAATCCCAACTTCCACCCGATCACCACCTCACCGGCATCCATCGCCAGCTCCAGCAGCCGGCCCATCACGTAATACGCTTGAACCTCGGAGAGACTCTGCGGCTCGACAATTGTCGACGTTCGCCGTGCGCGCCACAAACCGACCACCAGCTCGTCCAGCGTCGCCTGGCCGGTGGCGTCTCCCGATTCATCCATCCTCGACGGCGGCCCGATCTGTTTGCTCTGACGGTTCTGTAAGCAGGGAGTTCATAAGATCCTCGGTCACACGATCGATGTGGGCGGCCATCGCCGCCTCGGCAGCTGCCCGATCTCCTGACTGGATGGCGGCCAGAATCGGTGGATGTTCGAGGTATGACGATCTGGCCTCACCAGCCGCCTCAATGACGCGCGCGATCCAGACCAGCAGCAGCGACTGAAGGTTGGTCAGAATTCCCGACAGCACGCGATTGCGCGCTGCCTCGGCGATGGCCATGTGGAAGGCCCGGTCCGCCTGAACAAACGCGGCCGGGTCCGAGATGGCGTTCTGCATCTCCCGCAGCCTCTTCTGAATCAGGCTTAGCGATTCGGCATCCCTGCGCTCGGCCGCCAACCCGGCAAGAGTGATCTCCACATAGCGGCGCGTCTCGATCAAGTCGCGCATCCGATCCGCCTTCAGGAGCAGGCCCCATTCGATGACCCGCGGCAGGAAAGACGAATCGGCATCTTTCAAGTACGTGCCATCCCCAACGCGAACGTCGACCAGCCCAAGCAAGACGAGTGGTCTCAGAGCGTCGCGGATGGCTGATCTGCCTACCCCGAGCACGCTGGCCAGCTGGCGTTCCGATGGGAGGCGCTCTCCGACGGCGATCCTGCCCGAAAGCAGCAGCTCGACCAACCGGCGAACGACCTCCATCGACAACGGCTCCGGCCTGTCGATTCGTGACAGTTGGTCGTTCACCAAGCGGCCGCTCACGCTAGAAACGGTTCAAACCCTCCAATAAACCGGAAGCGAGTGCATCGACATCTGAGCTCATCGTCGCGAGCCGGATGCCCTTCGCGGTGCATGTCGCCCGATTCCACTGGAGCTTGGGGTGGCTTGCGGGGACCCCCACGATGGGCCAGGTCAGACCCTGGACGGAGGCGATCACCTTGTCAACCCCCTCGGCCACCCTGATCTCGGCGGTCGGTTGATCGACTCCATCGGCCAGCAGCGACAGCCTCAAGTCGCTCGGGCCGATGAAGACCATGTCCAGTCCCGGAATCCGCACGATGTCCGCGATCTGGTCGACACCCTTCCTGGATTCGATCTCCACGGCGCAGAAAGGAGTCGCCCTGGCGACATAACCCTTGGTGGAGTAGCCCGATCCTCTGGAATGAGGAGACGAAGACCTCGTTCCGCGTGGCGGAGGATGCACCGCGCTGACCACATGCTCGGCGGTGTCGACGCTTTCGACCATCGGGATGAGCACGCCATCGATGCCGGTGTCCAGCGCAGCGGTGATGTCCTCTTTCTGATGGTTCCGCACCCTGACGAGGACGCTGATTCCGCTCGCTTCGCCCGCTCGGGCCATATTCTCGAGATCAGCCTCGCCGATCACCGAGTGCTCCATGTCGACGATGACGAAGTCGAAACCCGCCCAGGCCGACATCTCGACGATCGCGGCGCAGGGCAGGGTGACCCAGGAGCCGGCGACGCAGCCACCGGCCGATCGCAACCGTTCTCGCAAGTCCAATGATCGAACCTCCTCGTGCCGCGTGGTCACGATTGCAATTTCGCGCCAATTCTAGGTCGCAGATGGCAGTGGTCAACCGGTGGACATCTGGCCGGTCATGATGTACTCTTCCGGCTCGCGGAGGCGCGCCTTGCATTACTTGAAGCCTGTCAGGGGAAGCACATAACCGATGCTGATCATTGGGGGCGCGCTCTTCGATGCCGTGAGCGGCGAGGTCGTCGAGGATTCCGGAATCGAAATCGTCGACGGACGCATCGGCCGGGTTGGCAAGCGGGCGGACTTCGGGCAGAGGGCGGAATCACGAGACACGATCGACGCAACCGGCAAGTTCGTCATGCCCGGACTCATCAACATGCACGACCACCTGATGATGAAATACGCCCTTGGCTCGCCATACCTGGCGACTGACAGGCCTTTTCCAGAGCTGATGATGCACGCGGTGCGGGTCGCCGCTGTGACGCTGGCGCAGGGCATCACCACGATCCGAGACATGGGGACCACCCACGAAGTCGCTCTGAGAGTCCGAGAGGCGGTGGCGGCCGGAGACATTCAGGGCCCAAGGGTCATCGCCTGCAATCATCCGATCGCGGTCACCGGCGGCCATGCCTACAACATGTCCGTGGAGGTGGACGGGGCCGATGGATTTCGGGCCGCCGCTCGCGGCCAGCTGAAGTCGGGCGCCGACTTCATCAAGGTGATGGCGAGTCACGACCCGCTGCCCATGATGCCTGGACCGGAAAAGACTCGACCGGAATTGACAGTAGACGAGATGTCCGCCGCGATCGACGTCGCTCACACGTGGGGTACCTTCACAGGGTGTCACGTCATGGGATCGATCGCCATCGAGCGCGTGATCGACGCTGGTGTGGACATCATCGACCACGGCGTCTACCTCAACGATCTGTTGGCCGAAAAGATGGCGCAGCAGGGCACCGTGCTCACGCCCACGTACAGCGCTTACGTGGTTCAAACCATCCACCCCAGATTCAAGAGAGGCGAAGCCTGGAAGGCGATGCACGATGTGCTGATTCCGGGGCATCATCAGGCCGTGGCGGCGGCGGTCAGGGCTGGTGTGACAATGGTGATCGGGACGGACACCACCGGCTGTTACGCCGAGGAGGTGGCGATGCTTCGCGAGGCCGGCCTGCCGGCTCGAGACACGTTGCTGGCGTGCACGTCCAATGCCGCCAAGGCCATGCGGATGGATGGCCAGCTCGGAACTGTCCAAGAAGGCAAGGTCGCGGACGTCATCATCCTGTCGGACAATCCGCTGGCCGACCCATATGCCCTGGAAACTGTCGAGCTGGTGATCAAGGATGGTCGGGCCGTCAGTCCCGACGGCCTGACCTACACCGAGCGGCAGGTCCGCGTGGGCAACATGGTCGAGCTCGCACACAGCCCCCGGCAAATGAGACAGAGACCCGGGCGTTTTACAGTCGGATCGAGTGGATAGCGAGACGGCTCCTCATGAGCGGGTCGCCCTTGTCACGGGCGGCGGAAGCGGGATCGGTCGGGCCGCCGCGCTCGCCCTGGCATCTGATGGCTACTCGGTAGTGGTCACGGGGCGTCGCATGGAGGCGCTGCAAGAGACCACCACGAACGCGACCGCGATCGGGGCTCGCGTGCTGGCGATCGCCGCCGATGTGACCGACCCGATGTCAGTGCGCACCCTCTTCGCGGAAACAAAGAAGGTGTACGGGAGGCTCGACGTTCTGTTCAATAATGCCGGCCAGAGTGCCGCGGCGGTGCCGCTCGAGGATCTCGACTACGAAACGTGGAAATCGGTTCTGGACACCAACCTCTCGGGTGCCTTCCTATGTACCCAGGAAGCAGTACGGATGATGAAGCACCAGCAACCTCGTGGCGGCCGCATCATCAACAACGGTTCGATCTCAGCCCACAGTCCGAGACCCAACTCCGCCGCCTACACGGCTTCCAAGCACGGCATTACCGGGTTGACCAAGTCGACCTCGCTGGACTGCCGGAAATACGACATCGCTTGCGGTCAGATCGATATCGGCAATGCCGCGACCGAAATGACCGCGGCACTTGGACAAGGTGCGCTGCAGGCCAGCGGAAGGGTTGAAGTCGAGCCGACCATCGATCTGGAGTACGTCGCCCGGGCGGTCGTATTCATGGCGGGCCTGCCGCTAGACGCCAACGTCCAGTTCATGACTGTGATGGCGACAAAGATGCCCTTTGTCGGCCGCGGATAGGCAACCGGCTTTTGACGTCCATACTCTTGTAGCGCGTTATCGGTAAAGGAGGTTTCGCATGGCTGTGATCACCAAGGAAACGACGATCTGGAAGGCGACGTCGGGGAAGCCCGCCCGGACGGTTCGCGTAGCCCTGGCACAAGCGCGGTCGGCGGTGGGCACGGAAACGTTCGACCCGCGCGATGAGAACCTCGCCCACGCGATTGAATCGATTGGCAGGGCGGCCGCCGACGGAGCTGACGTCGTGGTGTTCGGCGAGATGTACCTGTCGGGCTACAGAACCGACGAGTGGCTCCACAAATGGGCGACCACCGTCAGCCCGCCAGACCGGCACGTGGAAGCTTTGATCGAGCAGGCGCGAAGCAAGAAGTTGGTGATCGTGATGGGTGCAGCCACATTTGGAGCCGCGATGCCCGGCGACGTGTACAACTCGACTCTCGTCGTCTCACCCGACGGGTTGACCGGCGTCTACCGAAAGTGCCACGTGGTGGCGTTTCCGTACAAGTTCGGCGTGGCCAACGAGCGCTCGTTCTACTCGCCAGGCATGGAGATTCCGGTCTACGAAACACCGGCGGGTCGGATAGGCGTCCACATCTGCTACGACGTGCACTTTCCAGAGGTCGCTCGCGTTCAGACTCTCAACGGAGCGGAAATGCTGATCAACACCTCCGCATCGATGGCCGGATTCGAGGAGTACTGGGACCACCTCGCGTACACCCGGGCCGTCGAGAACGGGACCTGGTACATCGTCTGCTCGGTGGTTGGCGAGCAGCGCGACACCGAGCTCTTCGGTGGGAGCCAGATCGTGGACCCGCGCGGGGACGTCGTGGCGGCGGCGAAGCGCAACGAGGAGGATTACATCGTTGCCGACATCGACCTCGAGCGGGGCCACGCGGTGCGTGCGGCCACTCACGCTCTGAGTACGCGCCAACCCACCCTGTACGCCCGGATTGCGGAGCCCCTCAGGCAGCCCTGACGGACGCCCTAGTCGCACATATGGAGGCTTAGTCGTGGTTACGGCGACTACGCCTCCATGACGCATCGATTGAGAAGAAACCCGATGCCGTCTATCTCGCTCCTGATGACCTGCCCCGGACGCAAATAGATCGGCGGGTTCCGGAAGGCTCCGACACCGGCCGGTGTCCCGGTCGCGATCAGGTCGCCCGGCTCCAACGTGGTGAAGGTGCTCACGTAAGCGGCGACAGCAGCCGGAGAGAACACGAAATCGGCGGTCGTCGCGTCCTGCATCACGACCCCGTCAACCAGGCAGCGAAGTCGCAGATCGAGCGGCGTCACCTCATCGGACGTGACCATCCATGGCCCGACGGGCGTCGTCGATTCGAAGTTCTTGCCTGGGAGAAACTGGGTGGAATGGAACTGCCAGTCCCTGATCGAGACATCGTTGAGAATCGTGTAACCCGCGATCGCACGCTCCGCCTGGGGCTCGTCAGCATGTCTAAGGGCGGCGCCGATATAGAAGGCGCGCTCGACCTCCCAGTCGGCGCGCTCCGAGACGGCCGGCAGCACGACGTCGTCGCGGGGCCCGATCAATGTCAGCGGCCACTTGTTGAACAGGGTCGGAAAGGAAGGGACCTGCCCGTGCTGCTCTTCGATGTGGGCCCGGTAGTTCTGCCCGACGCAGATTATCTTCGAGGGCGCCAGAACGGGCTGTTCAAGCTCCAGATCGGCCAGGGGGTGCTGCGGGCCGCTCGCCTGGCGCACGGCTTCGATGGAG
>Ga0070714_100000904_pt1 | contig 21045 bp, 10 predicted proteins | sample LARL83metaG_FD_65450 | JGI IMG/M metagenome (GOLD analysis project Ga0070714, IMG submission 65450) | Corn, switchgrass and miscanthus rhizosphere microbial communities from Kellogg Biological Station, Michigan, USA - LAR L8-3 metaG | ecosystem: Host-associated > Plants > Roots > Rhizosphere ... | reverse complement strand
GCTGGCCGCACGCGTGCGTTCAATGGTGTCGGGCAGAAGCTTGCCGGTAGCGGTCTCAATAATATGGAGCGTGCTCAGTTCGGAGCCGCTGGGAGACGTTCCGTACGTGACATATTTCCCGTCTTCCGACGCCGCCCACCAGTCGAGCGCCAGCGTACCGTCCGCAGCGAGTTTGTTGACGTCCACCAGCACTCGGTCGGCGCCGTGTACGCCTTCGCGGACCAGTAACACAGGCTGGTTCTGCGTGCCTTCGCGCTTTGTGTAGAAGTAGTACTTGCCACCAATCTGCGGTGCCGAAAGGCTGCCGATCGACATTAACTGATCGAGACGCTTGCGCAACGGCTCGCGCCCCGGCAGCGGATCGAGCAGGCTCCGCGTGTAAGCAGACTCCTCCGACACCCACTTCTTCGTTTCCGGGCTGCTCGCGTTCTCCAGCCAGCGATAGGGATCGACGATCCTATGCCCATGAATGACGTCTTCGACTGGCTTGCTCGGCGCGACCGGAGGAGCAGGGGAAGAAGGAGCAGCATCATCCACCAGAATCATGGCACTAACCAGCAGGAAAGCGGGAAGCAACGTAAGCACAGGCATTCCTTTCAACATAGCGGGCTCCGGCACAGCTGATCTCGGGCGTGAAGTCCAAGGCTAACAAATAGCATCACCCGCCGCAGAATTCAGACCAGGAGAAGGCAGAGCTGAGGTCCCCCGCCGCCTGGGGTGATGACAAACCCCAAGTTCGACGCTGTTCGGCTCGCAAGCCAGAGGCGCAAGAAGATCCCAAGCTTGCCAAACGAGGGCAAGCGGAGGGCGAGGAGCGGTGTTTTCAGGCCGCGTCGGTGGATGCTATTATGAACAAGACAATCCCGTACACGACACTCCTCAGTAGCTCAATGGCAGAGCATTCGGCTGTTAACCGAAGGGTTGTAGGTTCGAGTCCTACCTGAGGAGCCATTCTGTTTCGGCCCACTCCCACCTTTTATCGGTTCTCACTTGGACGCAAAACTCGCAGTTCATCTACAATGCTCACGTTTGCTGATTGCGCTGGCGTGGTAAACGTTTTCTGAGCGCAATGCCTTCTCGACTTGAATGGGTCGGCTTCGAATGCCGGAGCACATTTAGACAAATCGGACTCGCGGAGAGAATATTCTATGGCCCTAATCTTTAAAAAGCAGTCCCAAACGGTTCCTGACTTTAAACACGGAAACTCAAGTTCCATCCATTGCATTCTTCTTTGCTTCTTCCTAATGCTTGCCCTGATCGCGCCGGCGCTTGCGGCGGACAAAGTTGAAATCTCCGTCGATGCGAGCAAAACTGGGGCCACCATCAACCGCAACCTCTTCGGCCAGTTCGCTGAGCATCTTGGTCATGGGATCTATGACGGCATTTGGGTCGGGCCAGATTCGAAAATTCCCAACACTCGCGGCATTCGCAACGATGTGGTTGCCGCGCTGAAGGCCATCAAGGTTCCCAATGTGCGATGGCCCGGCGGCTGCTTTGCCGATGGGTATCACTGGCGCGATGGCATCGGCCCCCATCGCAACGTGAGACTGAACCCTGACTGGGGTGGCGTGATTGAGCCCAATACTTTTGGCACACACGAGTTCATGGACTTCATCGACCAGATTGGCAGCCACGCTTACGTGTCCGTGAACTTAGGCTCAGGAACTGTACATGAGGCGGCAGACTGGCTTGAATACATGACCGCCGGTCAGGCCACAACGCTGGCAAAAGAGCGCGGCACGAACGGCCATCCTGCTCCCTACAAAGTTGCCATGCTTGGGATCGGCAACGAGAGTTGGGATTGCGGCGGCAACATGTCTCCCGATTACTATACGAGCCAGATGAAGGACTACAGCCACTTCGTGCGCAACTACAATCCTGCGCAGCAGGTCGCTCCGGGCCAGGAGAACAAAGAAGAGATGATGAAGATTGCCGTGGGCCCAGGCGGAAACGAGCCTCGGTTCGTCGACTGGACTGAGACCGTGATGAAGGCCTACCAGCACCACTCATGGAGTTGGGACATCAATGGGCTCTCAATGCACAACTACACCGTGGATTGGCAGCATAAATACGCATCGACGGGATTTGGTGAAACCGAATACGCCCAGGTCCTGAAGTCCACGTTGGAGATGGATGGCCTGATCAATAAGTATTCCGCCATCATGGACAAGTACGACCCGCAGAAAAAGGTGGCGCTTGTTGTGGATGAGTGGGGATCATGGTATGCGCCGCTACCCGGCAGCAATCCCGGCTTTCTGGTGCAACAGAACAGTCTGCGGGATGCGGTCTTGGCCGCTCTGAACCTGAACATTTTCGCCCGTCATGCCGATCGCGTGCGTGGAGCCAACATCGCGCAGATGATTAATGTGTTGCAAGCGATGATCCTGACCGACAAAGAGAAGATGGCGCTGACTCCGACGTACTACGTCTTCAAAATGTACGTGCCCTTCCAGGACGCCACGTTTGTCCCGGTAACATTCGATGCGGGCACCTATAAGCACGACGACGTCAGTCTGCCAAGAGTCGACGCCATTGCAGCGAAAAACGCGAGCGGAAAGCTTTGGCTGGAGATTACGAATGTCGATCCGAACGAGGCAGCCGAAATTCAGTTGAACGTGACTGGCGCGAATGCCAAGTCCGCCGTCGGGCAAACGCTGACTGCACCCAAGGTGGACAGCATCAACACCTTTGACGCACCGAAGACGGTTGTGCCAAAGCCAATTTCGGGCAAGGTTGAAGATGGGAAGCTGACTGTGACGGTGGAACCAAAGTCCGTCACAGTGATTTCAGTCGAGTGAGTCGAGTCGATACAAAAAGGAGGCCGCGCCTGCGACCTCCTTTTGTTTTTTACACTGCTGTTTTCTATTTGCAGCCTGCGGTGAAACAAAGGTTCTGGCTGAAGAACGGCATCACGTGATTCTGAAAGCGATCAGCCACGGCGCTGGTGTGAGTACCTTTGTAGATCTCAAACCCATTCTTAATGGCGTAAGTATCAAGAACATCATGCAATTTGCCGGTGTCGACCTTCAGGCCATCCTGATCGCCGACATCGAGGGAAATCGCGCGGTATTTCCGCAATTGATCGATGTATTGATCGATGAAGGCCAGCGGAGAGTTGGCAGTGAACTTGGCGAGCACGTCCGGCTGCGGCTGGCCGTCCTTCATGGGGAGGTCAAGGTAAAGTGGCGGGTTTTTGGGGTCCGGAGCCCACGCCGCCGCGCTGGCTAGTTGAGCACGAGCGAAAAACGAGAGTTTGGCGGAATCTTCCGGCGTCTTTACACTCGCAAGAGCCTTTTCAATTTCTGGATTGGGAGTGCCAAAAAACCGCGGCGACAAGCAGCACGGGCTCATGATGTATAGGCTGCCGAACACATCTGCATGCTTCATTCCGATGCGGGTCGCGCCGTAACCGCCCATAGAGTGGCCGACGAGCCCGCGGCTGGCTCGATCAGGAATCGTGCGATAGTGAGCGTCGATGTAGGCAACAACATCGTGTGCGATGTAATTTTCGAAGTCTCCCGTCGTAACAGAGCTGGAATACATCGAGCCGTTATGCACCGTCTTCGAATCGGGCAGGACGACGATCATTTCCTTTGCGCCCTGAGCGAACGCTCCCTCGATGGTTTGCGGCACGTGGATCTCGTGGCTCCACTGCTCGGCGCCGATCGAATACCCATGCAGCGCGTACACAACCGGATAGTGGCGCTTCTTGTCCTTGGCATAGCTTGGGGGCAAAAAGACCAATGCGTCGCGATCGACGGCGTCGCCTTCCAGATTACCCTCCAGGTACGTTCCATGAATCTTGATGTGCTCGACGGTGGCCGGCTTGGCGCCTGGTACAACGGCAGGCACTTCGGTTTGCACTTGGGCCAGGAGTTGCGGCGCGAGACCCAAAATTATTGCGAGCGCTAGTACGAAGACAAGTTTCTTGTTGCTCATCGATCTCCTTCCTGAAAAAAGCTGGATTGGTCTGCACTTGGACTAGTTTTTGATCCCTTGAAGATTGCTGTCTAAAACAATGGCCTCGCCCGGCTGAAGATGAATATCGCTGCGTTGCTTGCCATAGCTGACGCGATACCTGATTGCACGACTGGACTGAATCGCAAATCTACTTAACGTGCCATCCTTCCAGGCGATGTTGACCTTTCCGCCGCCGCGCACCCGAACTCCCTGCAGACTGCCGTTCGGCCACTGTTGCGGCAGAGCGGGCAATATCGTGATCTCGTCAGGGGTGCTCTGTATCAGCATCTCCGTAATTGCGGCCGGACCGCCCAGATTGCCATCGATCTGAAACGGCGGGCACAGGTCGAACATGTTGGGCAGCGTGCTGGTGTTGATCAGAATTTTCAGGTTGTTGTACGCATGCTCTGCATTCTGCAACCGCGCCCAAAGAGCGACCCGCCAGACGGTGGACCAGCCTGTGCCGCCGTCGCCGCGCAGTTCAAGACTCGTCTTAGCGGCGGCCGCAAGGTCCGGCGTCGCCTTCAGGCTGATATCGTGGCCGGGATAAAGCGACCAGAGGTGCGACACATGCCGGTGCTGCGGCTCAGTTTCGGGATAGTCCTCAATCCATTCCTGGAGTTCGCCACGCTTCCCGATTTGCAGAGGAGGCAAACGCTGTTCGGTCTTCGCGAGGTCGGAACGAAACTCCTTATCTATGCCGAGTATTTCCGCAGCGTGTGCGCAATTCTCAAAGAGTTCTCTTATAAGTTCGATGTCCATTGTGGCCGCGTATGTGAGGCTCTGCGGCTTACCATTCAACAGATATCGGTTCTCTGGCGATGTCGATGGGTTCGTGACGAGCCTGGCCGCGAACGGCGTTCCTGCCGGCGCTTCCACCAAAGAACTCAGCACGAATTGCGCAGCCTCCTTCATCGCCGGATACGCATCGCGCTGGAGGAACTCGCGATCGACGCTGAATTCGTAGTGGTCCCACATCTGGTTCGCAAGCCAAACCTGCCCCATCGGCCAGATGCCCCAAGGACCATCGACCGGAGTTGTCGCACGCCAGAGATCGGTGTTGTGATGAAGCACCCAGCCGTTCGCGTGATAGTCCACACGTGCGGTGTCAGCGCCGGTGACACGCAGATCGCGAATCAGACTCCACAGCGGCTGCTGCGCTCCCCAGAGATCACCTGTATCAGCCTGCCAGTAATTCATCTCCAGGTTGATGTTGGTGGTCATCTTGCTGCTCCATGCCGGACGCAGATCCTCGTTCCAAATACCCTGCAGATTCGCTGGTTGACCGCCGGTGCGGGATGAAGAGATCAAGAGATAGCGCCCGAACTCGAAGTAGAGTGCGAGCAGGGTGGGGTCTTCTTTATTAGCGAAGTTCTTGATGCGCTGATCGATGCTCTCGGTGGAATGGTCATCTCCCAGATTGAGCCGAACGCGTGAAAACAACGGGCGAAAGTCATCCAGATGTTTTTTGAGTAACGACTCGTAGGATTGCTTCGATGCACGATCCAGATACATCCGCGCGGAAGCCCGAGCGTCGCCGCTGATATCGCGATAATTCTTGAAGCTGGTCGCGTTGCTGAACAGGATGGTGACCGCGCTCGCGCCCGAGATGTCCAGGCGTCCTTCTGCGCTGCGGCTGGAACCGCCTTCGGGCAAGACTTTCAAGATTGCGGCGAACTTCATTCCCGGCTGATCCCAGGATCCGGTCCAGGAGAACGGCGGATTCTGTCGCGGCTGGATTTGACCAGTGAGTTGCAGGGTGTCGTTTGCAGTTGTCTCGACTTGTGTACCAGCTTGCGGAGAGTCCATGCCGATGGTGAAAGTAAGGTGGCCGGGTTGACCTGACGTAATGCGGACTACGAGGACCTGGTCTGGGTAAGAGACGAACACTTCGCGCTTGAAGCTTACATCACCTACTTTGTAGGTCGTTTCGGCAATCGCGTCATCCAGACGGAGTTCACGATGATACTCGGTCGTCTGCTCATGTCCCGCAAAGCGCAACCGCAGATCACAAAAAGGTTGGTATGGCATGAGGAGCTTCGGTTTGCCCATCATGCCTTCGGCGAGTTTTTCGGCCTCGTCGACCTTGCCCGCGAAGATCAGTTTTCGAACTTCATCGAGATGCGAGTATGCATCGGGATTGGTGTAGTCGTGCGGATCGCCTCCCCAGAGCGTGCTCTCGTTGATCTGAATGCGCTCGTCTTGAGTGCCGCCAAACACCATTCCGCCGATGCGCCCGTTTCCAATCGGAAAGGCCTCAACCCATTTGCTCGCGGGCCGATCGAATGTGAGTTTGTAAGCGGCATCGGACGCATGCGCAGGTAACGTTGCCGCCAAGGCCACGAACGCTAGTGCGTTGCCGATCTTTACCGTGCGTTGCAGCAATTTGCTCACAGTAACCGTCCCTTCATCTGCTCACTTCACGCGCACCTTGTGATTCATTGCTTCACGCCAAGGCTAGCTTCGGAATGAAACCAACCCTTGTCAACCTCGACCGGAACAACTGCGTTCGTGTTCCAAGGCTCGGCCAATTCGATCTTGATGATTTGATCGACGTCGCCCTGAGTGGACATCTGCAGTTGGATCGAGATCTTTTCGTTGCCTTGGCTGTAGGCCACAGGACGCCCCCCCATGTCGCTCATCTTTACTATGCGAGTCGGGAGGTTTGGAAGTTCGACGCTCCCATTGGCCGGGGCCTTCAAAACGTGCAGGTACGCGGTCGTGCCCCTGTGCGTAGAGACCCCATACTCTCCCGGGAGCCACGGGCCGCCGCGTGTGCCGTAGATGCTCTCGCCATTCTGTTTGAGCCAGGCGCCGATTTCGCGCAGACGTTCCACTTGCGGCGGATCAATCTCGCCATCGGGCCGCGGACCAACGTTCAGAATGAAATTTCCATCGCGCCCGGCTGCGCGGACCAGGAGTTGTATCAGGTGGGCCAGCGACTTCACCTTCGCGTCTTTTTGGTAACCCCATCCGCCTTCGACGATCGTGGTGCAAAGTTCAAACGGTGTGCGATTGTCGAACTTACCCAACGCTCCATCACCTTCGCGGGAGCGGAAGTCTGCGGGAGCATCGGTGCGGTCATTGATAATGATGTTGGGCTGCTTCTGGCGTAAGAAACCGATGACCTGATCGTCCTGCCAGTCGAACTTGCCCGTATAGGGCTGGTCTAAAGGACGCGCCTGCCATTTGCCTTTGAACTGGACGCCACCGAATCCAAGCCATTCGTTGCCTCCGCCGTCAAACCAAAGAATGTCGATCTTGCCGTAGTGGGTGGCGAGTTCTGAGATCTGGCGCCGATACTGATCGCGAAGTGCGATGGCGTTGTCGATGTAGAGATCTGGGAAAAAGAAACCTGGGTAACGCCAATCGAGTGGCGAGTAATAGAGGCCGACGCCCAGACCGGCCTCGCGTACCGCCTTCACGTAGTCGGCGACAAAGTCGTGGTGTGCGGCGGATTTCATTGCGGTGAAATCGCTGCCGGGATCATCAAACAATGCAAAACCGTCATGATGACGCGCAGTCAGCACGACGTATTTCATGCCGGCATCTTTCGCAACCTCGGCCCATTTTTCCGCGCTGAAATGCTCAGGATGAAATTGTTGCGCCAGCTTTGCGTATTCAGTTCTCGGAATCTGTTCATTCCACTGCACCCATTCTCCGCGTGCAGGAATCGAATACACGCCCCAGTGGATGAACATGCCGAAGCGCGCTTCTCTCCACCACTCGATGCGCTTCTCGGCGCTAGCGTCATTAACGAGCGGAGCCCATTGGGCAAAAACCTGAGACGCAGCGGTCATCAACACGAGCAGTGTTATGGTGCGACAGAGATTTCGCATGGCGTCTCCTCAGCGGCTAAAGCCGTCCTCTTTTTCGTCGCAGTCGGCACGAGTAGAACTCGTGCCCTTCCCGGTGCATTTCGACTCCCAGGAAATCCCCATCACTCATTACTGCACTGGAAACGAATATATATTCACGCTGAACGGCGGGACGGTCATCGTTTCCGGCAGGGACGAGAGCCCTTGTTCCTCAACCTGGACTTCCGGCTTTTTCCCTAGCGTAACAACTGCATCGGCCTTCGACGGCGCCATGCGCCACAGCTTTCCCTCGCTGGACAACTTTGCGCCGCTGATAGCGAGCTTCATGTGCTGCTCCGCGTCAGACGGATTCAGTACGGCGATGGTGAACGTCTTACGATCTTCCCCGAAAGCCGCTACCACATCGAGCGGATACGTGGGACTGCCTGGATTCACGGCAGGCTGGTCGCCACCGGCAGGGAAGTTTGGTTTTGGTTGCGGCGAGTCACCCGATACCTCGACTGGAATCGTGCCGAAGTGGTCGCGGTACATCTTGAAGAGTATGCCCGTCGGATTAAGGATGGCCTCGGTGCGATTTTCACTGATCATGGCCGTGGCGAAGGTGAATGCGCCCAATTGGAAGATATCGGAGTGACGGAACATCTCGTGGAAGGCCCAGGCGTATGCGGGAACGACTTTGTAGCCATCGCGATTGCCGCCAAAGTAGGCCCACTCGTCGATAGCGACCGGAACAGGCTTCTCGCGAAGTCCGGGAATGCGCTTCAGATATTCCTGGTAGTGCTCATACTTGGCGCGAACCTGCACCGCCGGAGCGCGCTGCCATTCAATGAAGCTCAAAGGAGGATCAATGGGTACCTTCTTTTGCAGCTTCATGTCCGTATGTTGCGTGCCCGATGCATAGTAGTGCTCGCTGAGCATGTCGATATTGTCGAGACAGTGCAGGAGCATCTGGCCGCTCCAGTCAGCGGCCGAAAGATAATCGGGAACGTATTGTCCATTGATACGGCGCGCTTGGTCGGCTCCCTCCATCACGTCCGGCATGGCTCCGCCGGCGATGAGCTTGATCGAGGGATCGACTTCCCGCATCGCTCTAGCAAACAGGTTGTGCTTGAGTTCGAATTGCGGCAGCGACATCGATCCCATCTGATAGTCGCCCCAGGGCTCGTTGCCAACGCCCCACAATTTCACGCCATACGGTTTGGGATGTCCATTGGCAGAGCGCCACTTGCCCATCGGCGTCGTCGCCTCACCGTTTGTGTATTCCACGAGTTCGCGTGCCGACCAAGCATCGCCGAAGCCGGCGTTTACGGTGATGTACGGATCCACCCCGAGCAATCGGCAAAGCGTGAGGAACTCATCGGTTCCGACATCGTTCGGCTGCAGAGCATGCCATACCGGATCAAAAATCGGTGGACGCTTGTCGATGTCCCCGACACCATAACGCCACTCATAAGCCGAGACGAAGTTTCCGCCCGGGAAGCGCAACACACCAAAGCGCAGTTGCTTGAGCGCCGCAAGCACCTCGGCGCGGAAACCCTCAATGTTATCTGCGGGCATGAGCGAGACTGCACCGATGTGGAAGGATCCCGATCCCGTGCCGGTGATCTCGATCTTGGCGTCGTCGCTATCACCCTTTGCAGTGAAGTGCAGAGGAAACTTGCGATAAGCCGCGCTGAGAGCTGGGATAGTGACGGTTTGGTGATCGGCTGCGCCGTTGCCCCAGATCAACGAGACCTTGACGGTGGTTCCAGGGCTTCCGGCGAGCACAATGCGGCCGGCATAGCCTTTGTCTTTGCGCACTGCGATGCCGCCCTGCACGATGCCATGAGGCTGCGTTTTATCCAGTTTCACTTCTGGTGAATGGTCACCCGCGTAGCGGTCCTTCGCATCCATTGTGACCACGTCCTCGCCGCCGGCCGGACTCCACCATCGCGTGATCGGTCTGTTAAACCTTGGATTACCAGCACCGTTGGCCATCACGGGAGGCGGTTGCGGCGCTTTCGAACCCACTGGGTAGAAGAACTTGCGGTCCGCAAGCAGTTCGGCCCAGACACCGCTATTGACGATGTCTCCACCGTGCTCAAGGAACTGTCCGTAAATATGTCTCGAAATGGGGGCGCCGATTTTGGAGGCATCGATGACAACATTGACTTCTTTCGTCTGAGCCAGGCTGCGGCCTGAAAGAATAAGTAGGATTGCGAGCACAGACGGAACAGCAAGAAACACGTTCAATTTAGAGCGCACGTATGATTGCCTCCCTATTGAGGGTCAGTATGGTCTGTGGCCTTCGGTTTTGCCGGGCCAATTGTCGGTTCTGAATGGAGCCGCGGGTAAGCCAGCCCCATTGAAGAGAGTTGCTGCCGGATTCGACTGCCAAGCGTATCGAACTTCTTTGGGATTCGGCACTTCTGACGACGAAACGATGACCGCGTCGCCGAGGATGTGTGCGTCTGCCCAGTGCCATCTTCGGTCGTCTCCGGCAATTTCGAACTCTTCGAGTTTGTTTCCCTTTGCAACGAGTCCACCATCCGCATGTGCGAAGTGAAGAACGATTGCGGCGGGCACATGCTCAACAGAAGTAAGAGTCGGGCCTGAATAAACCACGTCCTTGCCATAATGTTTCGCAAGCGCGCAAAGCGCCAGACGCTCACCCACAGGCTGTTTATCCTTCGGATGGATGTTGTCGGGATCACCTGTATCGATCGTTACCGCGAGGCAAGAGTTGGGGACCGTTGCGGCCGCGATCGCCTGCGACTCCCGCGTCTCGGCCCATTCGTCGCCATCGCCCGGCGTGGCGCTCCGCGCTTTGAATGCTGGCAGGCTCACAATGTAGAACGGGAAATCGCCTTGCTCGAAAAGCTTGCGCCAGTCGGCAATCATCACAGGAAGAATTTTGCGGTACTGAAATCCTCGGTCCGAATTTTGCTCGCCTTGATACCAGAGCGCGCCAGTGATAGCCAACGGCGCGATGGGCGCGAGCATGCCCTCATAAAGCACAGACGGCATCACTGGCCAGTTCTCGTACCCAATCGGCAAAGGATGCGGCGGACGGGCATCGACGCTGAGTTGGCCCTTCCATTTGCCCGCCAGCGGAATGCTCGTCTTGTCTCCCAGCAAAAGGTGCAGGTCTTCTGGTTTGCCCAGAAATCCGCCATCGGGCTTCGTCTTTAGAACGCGAATGGCAATCGTGTTCTTTCCCGGCTTCAGCACGCCGTCGTGGATGAAGTAGACGCGCGGATTCTCTACCCAGGCGCTGGCGCCGACCTCGGTTCCATTGATGTAGGCGGTGTCCATGCGCTCGATCGAGCCAAGGAACAACATTGCGCGACCAGCGGGGAGAGGATCCGGCAGCATGATCTCTTTTCGGAACCACGCGACTGCGGGAGTTTCGGGCACGCCCAACTCAGCGAACCCACCGGGAATATCAACCGGCTTCCAATTGGAATCATCGAAGCTAGGAGCAGCCCAGGTTCTCTTGACCCCAACGTCGTACTCGTCATACCAGTGCATGATGTAGTTGCCGTATTCCGGCGCATTTGCGGCCGACAGCTTTTCCAGTTCGGCCAAGGGGACATCGAAGTCGTGCGGTGGCCGCAGTGCCGCAGCGCTGGTCCACGCTTCCGCGGGAGTTCCGCCGAGAGCATCGATCACCAGACCAATGGGAACATGGATCTCCCGCTGCACTTTGCGCGCGAAGTAGTACGCGACTGCCGAGACACGATCTGCCGTCTCTGGCGAAACCACTTTCCATGTCCCGCTAACGACGTCGGTGTGGTGATAAGCCGAGTGCGGCGCGACGTCAAAGAAACGGATCTCGGGGAAGTTTGCGGCCTTGACCTCATCCTCACCATTGCGAGCAAAGCGCAGAGGCACACCCATATTCGATTGTCCGCCGCACAGCCACACGTCCCCAACGAGCAGGTTGTGCAGTTCTGCGGTTTGACGTGCGCCAGAAATTTTAAGGGTGTACGGACCGCCAGCTGCCGGAGGCTGAATTCTCACTGTCCACCGGCCGTCCGGACCGGCAACTCCGGATGCCGCCTTATCTGCAACCTCAACCTTGATCCGGTCTCCGGGATCCGACCACCCCCAGATGGTGTTTTCCTTCCCGCGCTGCAGCACCATGTTGTCGGCGAAGATCGGGCTGACGAATGGCAGCGGCGACTTTGATGGGGGCGTGGCTGTCGTTTGAGCGAGCGCGCTGGAAACGAGCAGAAACAGCAGGACTGGAAGATTGATGCGAGTCAAGACCTTGGTACGATCCATAAAGCTCGTAATCCTATTTGAAAATGCCAACAGCTAAGTGCCAACAGCTTGACCGAAGCATCCGTAGGCTGCTGGAAAGTGCTCAGAGCACACATCAGGCGCCGAAGCGCGAAACGGATCTTCAGCGATTGAACGGCACGAATGAACTCGTGCCCTTCCCTTTTGCTGCTAGGCATTTCCCACCCTTGCGCAAAAAACGCGCAAGGATGGGGCACCCACTTCAAGTTACTAGAACAGCCTCGGCGCAAAGTCCTTCAGATCGCGACGCCAGGTTTGCCACTCGTGATCCGTGCCCGGCGATTCATAGAACACATGCTTGATATTGGCGTCATCAAGAGACGTGTGCAGCTTTTGGATTCCGGCACGCATTCTTTCCGGCTCCTTGGTTCCGACGCCAAGCCATAGCAAGTGCACTTTTTTGGCAAACGCCGCCGGATCGGCAAACGCTCCGTTGAAGTCGGTCTTGGGATCGAGGTTCCTGTTGGCGAACAGGAGCATTCCTCCGGCGCCGCTGAACCCGCCAATGTAGGAAAAGAGGTCGAGGTGATCGAGCGTGATCTGAAACGCCTGCATTCCCCCCATGGAAAGCCCCGCCATAGCGCGGTGATCGCGGTCCGCGACGGTCCTGAAGGTGAAATCCACATACGGGATCAACACCTGGGTCAGATCATCTTCAAAAGCCGCGAACATGTCCTGCATGGCCTTCATCATTTCAGGGGAACCAAACGGCTTGCCGGTGAGATCGGGCGGAACCTCGCCGGCCCGCCGGGCGTAACCGTATGCCATCACCACAATCATCGGCTTGCAGCTCTTCGCCGCGATGAGATTGTCGAGAATGAAGTTTGCGTGCGCTTGGCGAATCCAACCGGTTTCGTCTTCACCGCCGCCGTGTTGCAGGTAGAGCACTGGGTAGCGCACCTTGGTCTGCGTGTCGTAGTTGGGCGGGAGATAGACGAGCGCGTGCCGCCAGGTTCCCGTCACCTTCGAGTTGTACCAAACCTCGCGCACCTGGCCATGCGGCACATCTTGAGCTGAGTAATAGGTAGAACCCGGCTCAGGAACTTCTACGCCGCTCGCGTCCTTGCCTCCGCCGAAATAACCATGGGTGCCGGGGTCCGCTACTTCAGCCCCATCGACGATCACCGTGTAGTAATGGAAACCGGGGACAAGCGGCGTAGTCGTAACCGTCCAGAATCCGTCGGACTGCTTTTCCATGTCGACTTTCGGTCCACTCCAGAAATTGAGCCGGACCTTGCTGGCGTCAGGTGCCTTTATGCGAACCTGCACTCTTCCGGTGCTATCAACTTTGGGATAATCGGCTCCCCACACGTTGGTTGCGGAAGGTTGGAAATCTCCGGACTGCTGGGCAGAACAAATGGTGGCTGCAAGCAGCAGCGCCATTGCGAGTAGCTTCATCTCTCGTCTCCTGGTTGTTTCTTTCTCAACTGGAACTACACATTATGAATGTCAGTAATCGTTTACCCAAGAAGAGCGGTTTTGTCAAAAAGGCATTCGCACATTGGGTTTTAGCTGGAACGGATTTGCGTTCTCATCGCCAAGGCCGTCGAGGCCCGCAGCACCAGATCCGTCGATAAAACGTGCTCGGTCGAATCTTGAGAGGATTGTTCGCACTCGAGTTTTGCCAGCAACGCTTCGAATGCCAAACGCCCCATTTCTCCATGAGAGATCCTTACGGTTGTCAGTGGTGGAACGATGAATTGAGCCATGTGCACGTCATCGAATCCGATCACTGACAGTTCTTCCGGTACACGAATGTCGCGACCATAAGCTTCTCGAATAACCCCGATCGCGGAGACGTCGTTCGAGCACATCACGGCGGTGGGTAGCAAGCCTTTCTCGAGCAATGCACCAAATGCGCGCATGCCGCCTTCCAGGGTGTGGTCTCCCTCGATCACCAAGCGAGGATCCGCATGCATTCCGATCTCACGCAGCGCATCCTCGAAGGCTTGCTTACGAGTGAGCGCAGACTGCAGCCTCAGAGGCCCTGTAATAAACGCGATGCTCTCGTGACGGAGCGCCGCCAGATGCTGAACTGCCTGGCGAATTCCCTGGCAGTAGTCGATTTTCAGATTCACGCTTCTGGGAAGAGCAGAAGTTGCATCAACCAACACAAGCGGCACGTTACGAAACTGGAACTGACAAAGAAGTTGCTCTTGAATTCCCGAGGTGAAAACGGCCACGCCTTCAACTCTTCGCTCAAACATTCTGCGAACCGAGGTCTCCATGCGTTCGAAGTTGTGCTGGGTGGAAACCAGAAGGATTTCGTAATTGTTATCTACGGCCGCGTTCTCAAATGACTGGATGATCTCGGGAAAGAAGGGATTTGTTATATCGGAAACGATCAACCCTAAGATTCGGGTCTTGCCAGAAACCAGCCCACGGGCCAGAGTGTTTGGGTAGTAGCCCAGCTCCGAAGCAGCCCGCCACACTTTCTTGGCGAGCCGGGGATGAACGGTCGGAACCCGGTTCAGGGCGCGAGAAGCGGTGGCGTTGGAAACTCCCGCTCGTTTCGCAACTTCTTGGATATTCATTTGAATCGAACCGCTTGGATCACGCCGACGAGGACGCCCGAAGTATTCAGTCAATCGGAGTGACTCCGCGATGAAGCCAACCTTCGAAAAGAAGATGGAACGCGCTTTTCCCCGGGCCGCCAAGCTAGTCAGCGCTTAACCCAATAGATCGCAATGGTCGCAACTTCCATCCGCCTTGTCAAGGCAAAATCCCTGACTAGATCGTTTTAGACGCGCTCACGACCTGGCGATGGAATTAGCGGCACTCGAAATTGCTTGCGTCTTCTGCATTGCCCGATCCTTTGTATTGGGCATGCCTGGGATAGGGGCATAACGGTCGGCTGCGTCCGGGAAACGACTTGCCGGTTGCCACCGCAGACACAGGTACCGTTCCCTTTTCGGCCCAGTTGACCAGCGGAGTCAAAAGGTCAAACTGATCGAGGGCTTGACCTCCGCCGCAATGTCCCATGCCAGGGACAAAGTAGAACTGGCTCCACTTGGATACTGCGTCCAGTCCTCCATTCGCGTCGACCATGTCCTTGTAATACCCGAAGGTGTCTAGCGGTGAGAACCACGGATCACTATCGCCGTGATAGAAGATCAGTTTGCCGTGGTGCTGAGAGAAGGTAGTCAAGTTAGTGGACATCGAGTCGACAAGCGGCTGCGTGCCAGCCAACACCTCTTTTTCGACATCCACGTCCATCGCTGTCGTCGCTGGTCCGAAGATGCCCGGACCCGGCGAGAGGAGACCCCGGATGGGGCCGCCCGCGGTAATGCCAGTGTCATACAAGAAACCCGGATAGGCTTGCACTCCGCCGGATGTCTTTGGACCACCCATTGCCTTCTTGATCGCAGCCGCTTTCTCCGGACTCAAGCACGATTCGGTCTTGCCCTCTTTGCACGCCAGATCCGTGGGATCGAAGTCGCACCCGAGGGGATCGGAAATGATGCCGTCAGCAATTCCGTCCCGGGCATCACACTTTTTCAGTAACGCGTCTTTGATCAGAGCGCGGTCGCTGTCGGTGACGGCCTGCGTAATTAGCGGCTTGCCTGCGGCGTCTTTTGGTGCAATCTGATTAAAGGAGACCGGAATCCACTTTCCGATCGCCAGGTTAGAGAGTCCCGTGCGCATAGCCGGATCTCCGGAAATGATGCCGTTAAAAACGGTGGGATAGCGCTGCGAGAGGATCATGCCTTCGCGTCCGCCCGTGGAACATCCGGAGAAATACGAATAGGCTGCAAACTTCCCGTAGTGCTGCGCGATGATTTGTTTCGCCAAGGTTGCGACCTCGGCGTTTGCGAGATAGGCGAAATCGAGATCAGCCTGTTGATCTCTAACAAAATCGAAGTCGAAGCCGGGATGACGGCTTTTATGGCCCGTATCGGTGCTGACTACGGCAAATCCGCGCATCAGTCCGGGCGTTTGCCCGGCAGCATTCAAACCAAGCGGCGGCAAGACGACGCCATTGCTACCACCTCCGCCCTGCATGAGGAAATCGCCATTCCATTTCTCCGGCATGGCTAAGGCAAAAGTGATCCCAAACTCCTCTCCACCGACTCCAGTCCGACGATTGATCACGCCCTCGACCCTGCAGTAAGCGGGCAGGGGACCGATGTTTCCTGCCCAGGGGACACTTTCTGTCGTCCCCGCGGCGATGGTGGCAGCTTTTGTAATTTCGACATTCGGCGCTTTGAAATTCGCCAAGTTGGCGCACGAGTCTGCTTGCTGTGCCCAGGCGCTCGCAGTCATGACAAGTACTAAACCGATCATCGTCCGGAAGAATTGGGATCGCATATTCCTCACTTTCATATACGCCAGCGGTCGAACGCCGGGCAAATCACTTCATCGTTGATCTAATTCGAGCACCTGGATGGAGTATCCAGGCGCGACGTATTGCGTTGAGGTACCCACATACCGCAATGCGCTTTCCTTGGGCACGATGTTCTCCGGTGCATCAATGGTGTTAGTAGCCTGCGTGCTGCCTGCGCTCAACGTCCACACTTTCGCGGTTTTTGCGAGACTTATACCAGTGAAGTTCAGATTCAGCGGGTGCGGCGCGGAAGATGCATTCACCAGTTTCAGATAAATGTGTTTGTTCTTCGTGTCACGCGTAACCGAGTAGAACAGCTTGGGACCGCCGTCCTCGAGTTCGGAGCCCAGAGTCTCATCGCCGATGTGGCCGGCGAACATCACTTGCGCATAGTAACTGGGAGATCCATAGCTGCGCATAGCGTCGTACCCGATAAGGTCGGATTCCCACTGCATCCCGCCGGGATTCACATTCACGAACAGCGGCGCATAACACGACATCACGATGAGGTCGCTGTTGCGCTCCATCCCCGTCATCCAAGCCGCATCGCCCAGCGCCGCGCCGAAGTTCGGAGTCGGAGAACCTTCTCGCGTTGCCCATTCGCCTACGAATATCTTTGGGCCACTGCGATCGGCTTTGTCGTAATGCCCGGTGTCCTGAAAGAACTCCGTCGCACGCCGGTAATAATGATCATCGACCACGTCGGGGCGAATGCTTTTCACCGGCGTAGTCGCAATGATCTGCAGGTCCGGATACTTCGCCTTGATCGCCTTGTAGAACTGCTCGTAGCGCCCATCATAACTTCCGGAACGATCGAACTGGTCTTCATTGCCGACCTCGACGTAAGTAAGCGGGAAGGGTTGTGGATGACCATTCTGCGCACGGACCGCTCCCCACTTCGTATCTGGCGATCCAGTTACATATTCAATTTCGTCGAGCGCGTCTTTCACGTAGGGCTCGAGATCAGGCCCGGGGTTTACGTGCTCCTGCGCGAGCGAGTAGCCGGCATAGACCGCAAGCACCGGCTGCATTTTGAGGTCCTCACACCATTCCAGAAACTCAAGCAGCCCCATTCCGTCGGAGGAGAGATAGCGCCAGGGACTCGGGTGCGTGGGGCGATCGACGAGCGGGCCGATCGTTTTCTTCCAGTCGAAGCGGTCAGCAAGATGTTCTCCCTCAAGATAATTTCCGCCAGGGAAGCGCAGGAATGCCGGATGCATTGCAGCCAACTTCTCCATCAGATCAACGCGATTGCCGTTCGTGCGATCGTGATATGTAGGTGGGAACAACGAAACCAGACTGAGCCACAGAGTCCCCGGTTGCCCCACTGACAACACCAGATGATTGGTGGAAGAAAGCCGAGTGGACCCGGTCTTCAATGAGAACTGGTACTGCTTCCAGTCGCTGGTAATGTCGCTGACGGTTGCGGTGGAGACGGCGGTGTCATCAGCATCCGTAAGGAGCCTGATGGTTACCGGGCCCAGCGATGGCGAATCGGTTTTCGCGTAGAACGATCCTTTGTAGGTCGTGTTAGGACGCAATGCCATTCCCCAATAACCACCATTGAGCACGCCGGCCTGGTTCTTGGGGTCCGCTCGGGTAACTGTAAGTTTTAGGCTATGGTTCAACGCCTGACTGGGGCCAGTCTGGCGATCCGGCTGCATTGTGGCTTGAGCATTTCCGTATTCCGCCAAGTACCAATACAGCACGCCTTCCCACCGTGTGTGGAATGTACGATTGCGCACCATCTCTGCGTAGAGGCCGCCATCGTAGGAGTAGTTGATCTCCTCGGTCATCAATCCGTAGAGCGCAGGGCTGACTTTTGAGACCGGCTTATCGGCGTGAATGGTTAGAACGGCAGCTTTCTCTTGCGCGAGGACTAGACCGCAACTTAGAAGAATGAAAATAACGGCCCATTTTTTAGCCATGAATTGCAGGCTCCCTTGGATACCGAAATTGCGAAACACATTTATACAGCCTCGCAGCCAGATCAGCATGTTTTACTCTAGAATTCTTGGCGTGAAATCCTCGCGGCGTAATTTTATTCAGATCTCCGGTTTGGCGCTCGGCGCGCTGGGTGTGCCCGGCCCTGCGGTCGCTTCACGAAATCAAAGCGTGTCACTCGTTATGGATCCGCGCGACCCTGCCGCCTCATCCGTTCCCTGTGTTTGGGCTCTGCGAGAAGTTTCGCGAGCGCTTGAACAGCATGGGGTCAAGGTTGGTCAATACGCGTCGCTGCAGAATGCCGGGCCGAATTCGCGGTGCGTAATCGCGTCGGCTTTTGATCGGCAACCCGCGGCAGACTTGCTGAGAAAGTCAGGCATCGGCGTACCGACCGGACCCGAGTCATTAGCAGTGCTTCCATTCGCGAGCGGCAACAGGCACGGCATTCTCGCAGCGGGTGATGAACGAGGACTCATGTACGCGCTCTTGGAACTCGCGGATCGAATTCAGCATTCTGACAATCCGCTCACGGCGCTTGAGCAACCGCACCCTACAACGGAGCGTCCGTTCAACTCCGTTCGCAGCATCGGGCGAATTTTCTGCAGTGACATCCAGGACAAGCCCTGGTTCTACGATCGCGAAATGTGGCCCGCGTACTTCGCAATGCTGGCTACGCAGCGGTTCAACCAATTCAGCTTGAATCTCGGTGTGGGTTACGACTTCCTGGACAATGTTACGGACGCATATTTCCTGTTTGCTTATCCTTTTCTGCTCGCAGTTCCGGGATACAGCGTGCGAGCGGTCAATCTGCCCGACGAAGAGCGCGATCGTAATCTCGAGATGTTGCAGTTCATCAGTTCGCAAGCGGTGGCTCACGGGATTGATTTTCAGCTTGGCATCTGGACACACGGCTACCACTGGGGTTCAGCTTCGCACCCCAATTACACCATCGAAGGCATTACACCTGAAAACCATGCGGCCTACTCGCGTGACGCCCTGACAGCACTGCTCAAGGCCTGCCCCAACATCAGCGGAATCACGCTGCGCACACACGGCGAGAGTGGCGTACGTGAAGGAAGCTACGAGTTCTGGTCCACCGTTTTCTCTGCACTGCCGGCCTCCGGGCGCAAGGTGCGACTGGATCTTCATACCAAAGGACTCGATCAGAACCTGATCGACGCGGCGGTAAAAACAGGCATACCGGTCACGCTTTCTCCCAAGTATTGGGCCGAGCATATGGGGCTTCCGTATCAGCAGGCATCAATTCGCGAATTGGAAATGCCGCATGAGGAGCACAAACCGCAAGGGTTCTTTTCCCTCAGCGGCGGATCGAGAAGCTTTACGCGTTATGGCTACGCCGACTTTCTACGAGAAGATCGCTCGTACCAGGTCGTGTTCCGCATTTGGCCCGGTAGCCATCGCCTGCTGCTGTGGGGAGATCCCTCCTCGGCGGCCGCGCATTCGCGCGCGTTTAGTTTTTGCGGCGGCGATGGCGTGGAACTCTTCGAGCCTCTTTCGTTCAAAGGACGGCGAGGGTCTGGCATTCCTGGCAGTCGTTGCGCCTACGCGGACAAATCACTCGAACCGCACTGGGATTGGGAGAAATATCTTTACACGTACCGGGTGTGGGGACGCCAGATGTACAACCCCGAAGCGGTGCCCGATAGTTGCCAGCGTTATCTGCACAAGCAGTTCCATGACGCAGCGCCGGCGATGGGATCTGCTCTTTCCAGCGCAACCTCGATTGTGGAAATCATCACCACCACGCACTTACCCTCGGCGGCCAATGAAGGCTTCAGCCCGGAGTATTACACCAACCAGTCGATTGTCGACGTCTCGAAGCCTTCACCGTACAACGACACGCCGGCACCTAAAATCTTTGGAAATGTCAGTTCACTGGATCCGCAGGTATTTTCGACCATCAACGAGTTTGTGGTCGAGTCCGTGAAAAAGCAGCAAAGCGGCAGGTATTCTCCCCTGGACGTTGCTCAGTGGCTCGATGCGGCGGCCGGCACGGCGGCGTCGCACCTGCGAGACGCCGAAGCCCACGTACTAGGTAAAGACTCTCCTGAGTTCCGCCGCGCCGCCATCGATCTCAGAATCACGATCGGCATTGGGCAATTTTTCGCCGCAAAGTTCCGTGCTGGCGTTCTCTACTCCACGTATGAACAGTCGCAGGATCGCGCTGCACTCGCAGAAGCTGTCAAAGAATACCGCCGTGCTCGAGATTTCTGGCGGAACTTCGCCGAGGGTGCAAGGAGCGCTTACGTTTCTGATATCACCTTTGGCCCCAGTCCACATCAGCGTGGAAATTGGCTCGACCGGCTGACCGCAATCGAGGATGACGTTGCCGAAATGCAGAGGCGCCTGGACTCCGTGCCGGCGGGCGCACCCGACACCGCTTCGGTGAACCATCTGCTGTCGCACACACAACGAACAAGCCGCGAACCTGTTCGGCTTCTGCACACGCCTGCTCCGCGTTTCACCCCCGGCCAGCCACTCGAAATTGCGATTGCGGTGTCGCAAAAAACCACAGAAACGCTCAACCTCCACCTCTACTATCGCCACGTGAACCAAGCGGAGAGATATCAATCCGCCGAAATGCGAACCGATGGGAAGAACTTCCACTTCACAATCCCACCCGGTTACACGAACTCCGCCTATCCACTCCAGTATTACTTCGAGGCGCACAGCGCCTCTGAAGATGTTTGGCTG
>Ga0070714_100000900_pt1 | contig 21091 bp, 16 predicted proteins | sample LARL83metaG_FD_65450 | JGI IMG/M metagenome (GOLD analysis project Ga0070714, IMG submission 65450) | Corn, switchgrass and miscanthus rhizosphere microbial communities from Kellogg Biological Station, Michigan, USA - LAR L8-3 metaG | ecosystem: Host-associated > Plants > Roots > Rhizosphere ... | reverse complement strand
CGGGTGAAGCGGCCCGCGATCCGGCCCATTCAGGGCCTCGGACATCGTGCGTCACCGCTCGGCGTCTATGCTGTGGCCCGCGGCCACCGCTTGATCGTTCGTAGTCGTCACAAACCACGATGACCACCGGTGGCCGCACTCGTGCCGAGCCCCGCAAGACCCTGACTCGTTGAACGCAGTGCGTGGGCTTGCAGCGCGCCACCGCCGCGCACGCACAGCGGCTTGCGCCGTTGACGTGTTCCGAATCCGCCATCGACTTCGCTACCATCAGCCCATGACTGCCGGGTCGGCCGTGTGCCGTGCACAGGACGGGTACCCGGCCGCGGCTTGATCACCTCGCGGGCCAGAGGCCCGCCCACCGTTGCGAGCAGCGCGTGCAGCCACTCGCAAACGGAAGGAGGTGACATACGTGAGCTGGCAGGACTTCCTCGCCCGTCACCAGGTCGGCGATGTGATCGAAGGCGTGGTGACCAAGCAGGTACCGTTCGGTTCCTTCGTCGAATCCGACGGCTTCACCGGTCTGGCGCATCAACAGTCCTGGCCCATCGGCGCCCGCGTCTCGGTCAAGATCCTCGCGATCGACCACGAGAACCAGCGATTCAGCCTGGCTGTGGCCTGAATAAAGCGCTGCTCCGGGAGAAGCAGATTCTCCCGGAGCAGCGCCCACCGCATATCCCGACACACAAACGAAGATCACAATCTACGGCTGGAGTATTAGGGCTGGATCTGAATCTGGACCGTGCAGACGATCTTCAGCGGTGGATAACTTATCGTGCAGTTGATCACGATTCTGAACGGCAGGACGGGGGCGTCACTCTGCACCAGACCACCGCCGGCCGCCACCGCGGCGTTCAGCTTGGGCGTCAGGTCGGCATTCACCGCAGGCCACGCGCTCGACGCGCCGTTCGCGGCCAGGTCCGCACTGACGTCGCCCTGCATCTCCGGAACGCTCGAAGCCGCCAGCTCCTTGCCGGTCGGGCTCGGCGACGGCACGGGACTCGGCCCGCCCACTTGCAGCTCGATGCGGACATTGCACTCGATCTTCAGCGGCGGATAGGTGATCGTGCACGTGATCACGATCTTGAAGGGCAACGCGAGCACATCGCTCAGCACGCCGCCGCCACCGGCCGCCACCGCGCCGTTCAGTTTGGGCGTCAGGTCGGCATTCACCGCAGGCCAGGCACTCGACGCGCCGTTCGCGGCCAGGTCCGCACTGACGTCGCCCTGCATCTCCGGAACGCTCGAAGCCGTCAGCGTCGCACCCGGCCCGGTCGGGCTCGGCGACGGCGAATCGGCGGCGACCGCCGAACCCAGGCCCGGGCCCAGGCCCGGCATCCCCGCCGCCTGCGCGGGGTTGAACAGGCCGACCGTGAGGCCGACCGTGGCGAGGACAGCCGCGACCGCGGCGGTGACGCTCAGCTTCCGGATCCATGTTCTGAACACGTGCGAATTCTCCCTCCATACAGCCAGAAAAAGAGGAGTTCGTACTGTTGCACCGGATCCTGCCCAGAGCCTTTTCCTACGCGCATGACGAAGGCATCCAGTGATGCGGTGGGTATTCCCTGAGTCTTAAGTCAGTAGGAGTGGGCAGCAACCGGAGCATAGGCGACGGGAAAGCCCGGGGGAAGAGCGCAGTCAAAGAGAAGGGACGCGCGGGTCACGAATTCCATTCGCGGGCGCGATTGTCGCATTCAACTTGACGCGACTCCCCTGAGGTGCCGTGTGAACCTCTCAGCAAGCTGAGCACCTCCGGGGCGCTGCCGGCGTCCCGGAACCCCTGAGGTGTATGAGAACTCTGCGATACAAGACCCAGTGGCGGCAGATCCGGAGGCGACTCACTCGCCGCGACGCCCCGCCCGAACGCAACGCTCGACCTCGCTGTTCCGCACTGCTCAGGTCGAAACCGCGATGAGGCTTCGTGACCGACATGCCACCATGAGCACGTGCCCGATGACGTGATCGACGCCCTATGCGACAAGACGTTGCTCTGGGGCGTCGGTTTCGTCAACGCGGCCGACGTCGTGCGGGCGGCGTGCGATGTCCTCGCTGCCGGCCTCGGCGGGATGGCGATGGCCATGCTGGCAGGAGTCCACCTGCGCCGGGCCGACGAGGAGGCACCCGATCTCATGCCCGACGCTCTCGCCGAAGTCGGTCTGCCCTTCTTCCCGCGCGGAAGCGAAGCCGGCCAAGCTGCGGGGCTCGCAGCGATGGCTGGACGATTGCTCTCCGGGATACTCAAGCCGCGCGAACTGACCGCCTGGGCTCACGGGGTGATCGGCCATGACGGGTGCGAACTCGGCCAAGCGCTCGTGGCATTGGACGACCAATACGATCTCGCATACGCCGTCGGCGGAGACCGCGGCGAGCAGGTGGACACAGCAGCCTTAGACGCTGAGGTGATCGCAGAGGCTCGGCGCCTCATCGACACCACGTTATCCCGGTGCTCGCTACCCACCACCGATTGATCTCACCACCGTCGGGCTTGGATACGGCCGCTCCGAGGGCTCTTGCGCCGTTCGAGATCGAGGTCGTCGCCTTGTCATCGACTTGATCGATGGTTGCTGGTTTTGTCGAGGGCTCACTTGGGCTCGCCGCGGGCGGCGCGGCGCAGTTCGTTGCGGACGGCGGTGCCGAGGCGGTGGGTTTCGCGGCGGTTGAGCCAGGCGCCGGCAGCGGCGCCGCTGAGGAGCGGGGCGAGGGAAATGGTGCTGCGGCCGGCGCGGCGGGTGAGGCGTCGGGTGAGGCGGGCGCGCAGGGCCGGGCCGATTGCGACTGTGAGGCTGCCGGGAGACGTGCCGAAGGCGAGGCCGCGGCGGTCGGCCCAGGCGGCGGTGTAGCTGGTCATGCGGTCGATGGTGGAGCCGGCTGGTCTGAGGCCGTAGACCTCGTGGAGCTCTGCGATGAGTTTGATCTCGATGCCGACGACGGCGATCGTTTCGGCCGCGACTTCGACTGCGAAGAGGGGCGCTATGGGGAGCACCGCCCAGACGCCGACGGCCGCGCCGACTGCTCCGCTGGCCCGGGTGGCGCCTTCGATGAGGGCGTCGGCCAGCTCTTCGTCGTCGAGGTCGGGGAATTGACGGCGGAGGGTCGCTTGGTCCCGGACCGGGATTCTCGGCGCCATGGCCAGCACCTCGTCGACCATGCGCTGCGTGGACCAGCGGATGCCGCGGCCGCTTCCGCGGATGCCGCGGTTGAGGAGCCCGGCCAGGCGGGAGAGCAGGCGGCTGTGTCTGTTCTCGGATTCGCTCGACGTGGCGAGCTCGCCGACGATCGCGGCGACCTGGGCATCGGCGATCGGGTCCGAGCCGGCGGCCGAATCAGCGGCCGGGCTGGCGCTATCGGGTGCGTCGGGAGTGTCATCGTGATCCTGGGCTTGATGTGGGTCGTGATCACGCTCGTGGCGGTCGCGGCGGGAAAAGGCCATGGTTGCGGGGTACCCGGAGCGGAGGAACGCACACGGATAGTGAAGGAATGAAGGGAACGAAGGCAATACGGGTGGGGGTGGGGAGTGGGTGGGGCAAGTAGGAGCCGTGGGAGGTGGATGAGGGAGGGGTGGTTAGTCGGCTTCGGCGGAGCCGGCGACGCGTAGCTTGCGGCGCGCACGCTCGTAGAACGTCGTGTTGCCGAGGCGCACGACGCGGGCGGCGGCTCGGGTTGCGGTGACGTCGATGGAGTCGCCGGGGGCGAGGCGCGCGGCGACTGCTCCGTCTACCTCGACGGCGAGTTGGCCGCTGTTGGGCAGGAGGGTGAGGGTCACCTCTTCGTCGGCGGAGAGCATGATCGCGCGGTTGAACGCCGAGTGCGCGGAGGCGGGGATGACCAGGAAGCCCTCGACTGTCGGGGAGACGATGGGGCCGCCTGCCGAGAAGCTGTAGGCGGTCGAGCCGGTCGACGTCGCGACGATCACCGCGTCGGCGGCGTAGCGCACGAACGGCTGGCCCTGGACCAGCACCTCGACCACTGCGAGGCCGTCGCCGGGGATGCGGACCAGGGCGATGTCATTGAACGCGGTCGCTCGCTGGCCGTCCGGGAAGGTGGCTGCGACGGCCATGCGGGGCTCGACCTGGTAGCGGTGCTCGTCGATGCTGGTCAGCGCGTGCGGGAGGTCCTTGATGTCGATCTCGGCCAGGAAGCCGAGGCGGCCCAGGTTGACGCCGAGCACTGGGGTCGCGTGCCCAACGGCCATGCGCATGCTGCGCAGCATTGTGCCGTCGCCGCCGAGACTTACGAGGAGGTCGGCGCGCTCGACTAGTGCGTCCGCCTGGACGGGCACGGCGCTGCAGTCGATGCGGCCGATCTCCTCGGGGAGGCCCAGCACCGCCCCGCTCCGCATCGTCGCCCAGCTCACGATCGCCTCGACCGCGTCCTTCGAGTCCCGTTCGGGGTGGAGGATGAGACCGACGGTGTTCACCATTCCCATGGGGACAAGGTACGGGGGTGCGGGGTGGGGTGGCGAGGAGTGAGGAGATAAGGGAAGGAGGTGAGGGGTGGGTCGCGGGCGGGTGTGGGCGGGGCGGGAAGGGGTCGGTTAGTCGTGGGCGGGGGCTTTGGCGCGCAGGATGCGGATGAACTCGCGCATCCAGGACGGGTGGTCGGGCCAGGCGCGACCGGAGACGAGCGTGCCGTCGACGACCGCCTCGCCGTCGACGAACTGGCCGCCCACTGCGGCGATGTCGGGAGCCAGCGCGGGATAGGCGGAGGTGCGGCGGCCGTCGAGCAGGCCCGCCGCCGCGGCGATGAGCGGGCCGTGGCAGAGCTGGGCGACCGGCTTGTCGGCGGCGAAGAAGTGACGCAGGATCCGCTGGCACTCGGCGTCGTTGCGCAGGTACTCGGGCGCGCGGCCGCCGGGCAGCACGGCCGCGGCGTAGTCGGCCGGGTCCACGTCGGCGAAGGCCAGGTCGGCGGGCCAGGTGCGGCCGGGCTTCTCGGTGTAGGTGTCGAAGCCGTCGACGAAATCGTGCACGACGAACTGCAGCTTCTTCTTCGCCGGCGCGGCGATGTGGACCTCGTAGCCCTCCTCGAGGAGTCGCTGGTACGGGTACATGACCTCGAGGTCTTCCGCGGCGTCTCCGGTGATGATCAGGATCTTCGTCATGGTGGCTCCTGGCTCGGGCTGGCGGTGCATTCCCTGCTTCTGGGCATACTCGGGCGGATGAGAGGTGGCAAGGCGGTGGAGGGGGTGGGGCGTCAGGTTTCGGGGTGGGCTTGGTGGCGCAGGTGGTCGGCGACGTGTTCGGACAGGGTGGCCACGTTCGGTTTGGCCCACAGGATCGTCGGCGGCAGGTCGATGCCGTAGCGGCGCTGGAGGCGAATGCGCAGCGCGACGGTCATGACCGAGTCCACGCCGAGCTCGACCAGCGGCCGCTTGAGCGCGACCTCCGCCGGGTCGAGGTTCAGTTCGGCGGCTACTTGTTCGCGCACGTCGGCGGTGATGCGGGTTCTGGCTTCGGCGTCGGGGAGCGTGGTGAAGTCGAGGGTGGAGATGGTCGGGGGTGTCGTGGGGGCGGGGACGGGGGCAGTTGTGGAGGTGAAGGTGGGGGGTGTGAGGTCGCGGAGCATTGGGAGGCGTGCGTGGGGCGGGGTCGGCAGCACGCGTAGGACGGCTTGGTAGTCGGCGCGGAAGCGGTCGGCGAACGACCATGCCGCCAGTGCTTCGGCCGTCGTGACCGCATCCAGGCCGCGCGCGTTGGCCTCGAGCATGGTGGCGGCGATGTCCGCGGACATGCCCCTGCCCTGCCACGCGGTCCAGCCGATGCTGCGGGTCTCGGTGTGGCCGGCGGCGTTGCGGTGCGCGGCGAGCGTGTCGAGGAACGAGTTCGCCGCGGCGTAGCTGGTCTGGCCGGAGAGGCGCGCGAACTGGCCGCAGGAGGAGAACAGCAGGAAGAAGTCCAGGGTGCCTGGTGGGAAGCGGCGGTGCAGCACCATCGCGCCGTCGGCTTTGGGGGCGAGGACGGCGCGAAGGCCGCACAGATCGACCTTGTCCACCAGGTCGTCGTCGACCACGCCGGCTGCGTGCACCACGCCGCGGATCGGCGGCAGGCCGAGCGCGCCCGGGGCGAGTACTTGCGCGGCTTGGGCGGCATCGGTGACGTCGAGGGGGACGGCGGCGACGGTCACGCCCAGGGCTTCGAGCGCGAGCACGCCGTCGATCTTGCGGCGCGTGTCGGGGTCGGTGACCGCGTCCCAGTCGGCGCGCGGCGGCAGGCCGCGGCGGCCGGTCAGCACGAGACGGCGGGCTCCGCGGTCGACCAGCCAGCGGGCGATTTCCAGGCCGAGCGCGCCGAGGCCTCCGGTGATCAGCACGGTCCCGGACGGCGAGCAGCGCAGGGGCGCCGTGTCGGCGGGGCGATCGATCGGGGCGAGGCGGGCGGCTTGGGGACCGTGGGGGGTGAGGGAGATGACGTCCTCGCGGCCGGAGGCAGTTTGGAGCATGGCGAGGAGTTGGGCGGCGGTCGTGTCGGTGAGCGTGCGGGCGTGGGGAAGGTCGATCGCTCCGCCCCACAGCTCGGGATGCTCGCCCGCGATGATGCGCGCGGTGCCCCACAGCGACCCGTGCGCGAGAGAGCGCTCGTCGCGTGCAGCGCGTACGCCGCGGGTCAGTGCCCATACGCGCTGCTGTGCGATAACGCCGGGCAGGGTTTTCTTGAGCTCGATCAGGCGCTGTACCGTGCGCACCAGTGTCCAGGCCGAGCGCTGGGCTGCGGTTTCCGGCGTCTCGCCGGGCCGCTGGAGCGCGGGCGCGACGACGATCGTGCCGGGCCGGGTGAACCACGCGGGGTCGAGGTCCACGATGTCGTCCTGGAGTTCCGGCTCGGCGACGGCCTGGAAGCAGGGCACGCCGGCGGTTTCGAAGTGGTTGACGAGCGGGGCGCTTGCGGCTGAAGCGCCGACGAACACGACTTGCTGCGGTCCTGTGGGTTGCTGGTGTTGAGGATCCGTCAGTTCGAGTGGACGCCAGGCGACCTCATACACCAGTTCACGCGGCAGCGCGGCGGCGTCAGGCTGTTCGACCGCCGCGAAGCGCAGGCCGAGGCACACGCAGCGGACCTCGCCGGTCATGTCGGCTACCCACACGTCCACGGTGTCGTGCGACGAGGTGGCGGAGCGCTTGCTGCGCACCATGACGCGGGCAGGCGGTTCGCCGCGGAAGGCGACCTGTTCGATCGACTTGGACATCCAGAGAGTGGTGGCGCCGCCGGGGGCCGCGACCGCGGCACTGATGGTCAGCGCGCCGTCGATCACGTGCGCCCAGCTGGAGGCGGTGGCGGCGGGCGGCGGCTCGAGGTCGAGGATCGCGAACTGTTCGTCCTCGTCGCGCCGCAGTTCGACGAAGTTCCACGGGAAGGCGTAGGCGCCGACGCCCATGGCTTCGAACATCCGCCAGACGGCGTCGGGATCACCCTGAGGCAGGCGGGTGCGGAAGGAGTCGGGGTCGAGGGGGTCGGGGAAGGGGGGTGGGCGGCGTGTGGCGCCGGTGGGTGTGTCGATGGTGGCGGTGGCGTGGGTCAGCCACTCGTCCGCGGCGGAGGGTTCGTCGGCGAGGCGCGTGGCCAGCGAGAGCGAGCGGCCTTCGCGCACGATCTGCACGATCCGTGGCGGCTCGACGGCGAGCGGGGTACGTAGCGCGATGTCGGTAAGGGAGATGTGGTCGATGGCGGCGGTCGCCTCGGCGAAGGTGTTGAGGATCGAGGCCGCGGGCGTGACCTCGACGCCGACCAGGCCGTGGCGCAGCGGGTACGGACGGCTGTCGATGTCGAGGTGGGTCTGCCACACCTGCCGGGACGGCGAGCCGCTGACCGTCATCACGCCGCCGAGGAGGGAGTGGCGGGACGGGTCGTGGTTGCGTCCGTGCGCGGGGAGGTCTGGGGTGTCGTGGGCGGGGAAGACCCAGTAGGGGCGGTGCTGCCAGGCTGTGGCGGGGATGGGCAGCAGGTCGCCTTCGGGGTGGATCGCGGACCAGTCGAGCTCGGCGCCGTGGCAGTGCAGTGTGGCCAGATTGGTCAGCAGGGTTTCGAGCTCGGCTGTGTGGCGGCGCAGCGTGCCGACGACGGTGACGTCCTCGACGCCGAGGTGGTGGGCGGTCTCGCTGATCGAGTGTGAGACGACCGGGTGCGCGGACACCTCGAGGAAGAGCCGGTGGCCGTCCTCGAGCGCGGCCTGCGCCGCCTCGGCGAAGCGCACCGGGCGGCGCAGGTTCATCGCCCAGTACCTGCTGTCGCGGGTGGTGCGCGATCGAGGCTGAACCAGCGCGGTGCTGTAGAGCGCGACGACGGGCTGACGTGGGGTCAGCTCGGCGGCGGCCAGACGGACCTCGCTGAGTACCGCGTCGACCTGTCGGCTGTGGAAGGCGATCGCCGCGTCGACCTCGTGCATCTCGATGCCGTGGGCCCGCCATTCGGCGACGAGCGCGCGGACGGCGGCCGCCTGGCCGGTGACGACGCTGGAATGCGGGCTGGCGGAGATCGCGGCCTCGACGTCGGTGCGGTCGGCCAGGCGCACGGCCGCCTCGTCGAAGGGGATGCCGGCCATGGCCATCGCGCCCATGCCCTCGAGTCGCTGGAGCGCGGCGGCGCGTCGGCAGGCGAAGCGGGCGGCTTCTTGCAGGTCGAGTGCTCCGGCGGCCACGGCAGCGGCGATCTCGCCGACGGAGTGACCGATCACTGCGGACGGCCGCAGGCCACGGGCGCGCCACGACGCGGTGAGGCCGATCTGGACTGCGAACGTCAATCCCTGGATATGTGCGGAGGTCCACGGGCCGCCGGCCTCCAGGGCCTCGCGCGGGGCCCAGCCGAGTTCGGCGCGGAAGGTCCCGGCCAGGCCGTCGATCGCGGCGGCGAAGGCGGGATCTTCGGCCAGCAGCGCGCGGCCCATGCCGGACCACTGCGCACCGTGGCCGGAGAAGACCCAGACCACGCCGCCGCGAGCGGCGAACACCGTGCGGGAGAAGGCGGTGCCGGACGCGGTCCGGCCCTCCGCGATGCCGCGAAATCGCTCGACCAGTTGCTCGGCCGAGGCGGCGACGACGGCCGCGCGCTGGGGCAGGTGCGAGCGGCGCAGGGCGAGGGTATGGCCGACGGAGGCGAGCGAGGTGGCGGGGTGGTCGGTGAGCCAGTCGGCGACGGAGCCGGCTAGGGCGCGGACCCCGGACTCGGACATGGCGGAGAGGGGGTAGATGGTGGGCGCGGTGGGGTGGGTCGTCAGGGGTTGGAGTTGGAGTTTGGGTTGGGGCGGCTGGGGTGGGCTCTCTTCGAGGACGAGGTGGGTGATCGTGCCGCCGACGCCGTAGCTGGAGACTCCGGCGCGGCGCGGGTATCTGCGTCGGCCGATGGGCCATGGGGTCGTATCGGCGACGATGCGCAGCCCGGAGGTGCGGTGGCGCACGCTCGGGTGGGGTTCGTTGTACAGGCTGGGCGGCAGTTGCTCGTGCCGCAGCGCGAGCACGGTCTTGATGACCCCGGCGAGGCCCGAGCCGCCTTCGATGTGGCCGATGTTCGGCTTGACCGACCCGATGAGGCAGGGGTCGGCCGAGGTCCTGACCGCGCCGAAGACCTTGGCGAGGGCTTCGATCTCCATGGTGTCGCCGGTCGGCGTTCCGGTTCCGTGTGCCTCGACGTAGTCCACCGAGGCAGGTGATATGCCCAGCCGCGTGTAGATGCGTCGCAGCATGTATGCCTGGGCCTCGGCGTTGGGCGCCATCATGCCCTCGGAGCGTCCGTCTTGGAACACGCCGCTGCCGAGGATGAGCGCCTGTACCGGGTCGCCGTCGCGTAGGGCATCGGCAAGGCGCTTAAGCACGACGACGCCCGCACCCTCGCCGCGGCCGTACCCGTCGGCGTCCTTGTCGAACGCCTTGCTGCGGCCGTCGGGTGCGAGCGCGCCGCTTTCTTGGAGCGCGACGTTCAGCACCGGCGTGGAGATCAGGTTCACGCCGCCGACGATCGCGAGCGGTGTCTCGCCGTCGCGCAGGCTTTGCGCCGCCAGGTGCAGCGCGGTGAGCGATCCGGCGCACGCGGTGTCCACGGCGATGCTCGGGCCGCGCAGGTCGAGGAAGTAGGAGACGCGGTTGGCCAGTCCGTAGTACGTCGTGCCGTTCACCGCGTACGCGCCGGTGCGCGGGATGTCCTCGAGCAGGCGGCGGCCGTAGTCGTTGGAGTTGGCGGCGACGTACACCCCGGCGTCGGTGCCGCGCAGCGAGAGCGGGGCGACGCCCGCGTCGGCCAGCGCCTCCCAGGCGAGTTCGAGCACGAACCGCTGCTGCGGGTCGAGGAACGCCGCCTCGCGCGGGGAGATGCCGAAGAAGTCGGCGTCGAAGCCCTCGATGTCGTCGAGGTACGCGCCGAGCAGGGTGGTCCCGCGCAGGATCGAGGCCGCCTTCGGGGTGGCGGCGTACGGGCGCCAGCGCTTCTCCGGCATCGGGCCGACGGTGCTGCGGCCGGCGGCGAGGAACGCCCAGAACGCCTCCGGCGAGGTCAGGTCGGGCGCGAACCGGCAGCTCATGCCGATGACGGCGACGGCGCGGTCGGTAGTGAAGGCTGTGGGGGCTGTGGGAGGCGTGGGTGATGCGGTGGACTCGGTCATGTCGTCGCTCCTTCGACACACTCCGCCGGGTGGATGCAGGTGGGTCGGCGGGAGACGGAGTGTGGTCAGTGCGGTGGCAGCGACTCCTTCGCGCGTGCCCGACGCACTGCGGTCATGCCTGGGATCACGCCAACCCGTACCGGTATCGTTCCCTGGCCCGCGGAGATCCCAGCGCGTTACATAGCACGGGTCCGCCAGAAGGCCCGTTCATGCCCATCAAAAAGCGGATGCTCCCTTGTCGGTCCGGTGTCGTAAGCTGCCCTGGACCGCGAGGGGAGTTACATGTCAAGGCGTGGCTGGCTGCTGTTCGGCGTGATGTCCGTGATCTGGGGCATACCGTACCTTTTCATCAAGATCGCGCTCGACGGGGTGAGCGCGCCCTTCCTGGTGTTCGCGCGCTGCGCCATCGCCACGGCCGTACTGCTGCCGATCGCGCTGCGCAGCGGGATCATCCGGCCGGCGCTGCGGGAGTGGCGGCCGCTGCTCGCCTTCGCGGCGCTGGAGATCGGCGGGCCGTGGCTGTTCCTCAACGACGCCGAGACGCACATCAGCAGCAGCCTGGCCGGGTTGCTGATCGCGGCGGTCCCGCTGCTGAGCACCCTGGTGACGTGGCGGCTCGGGGATCGCAGCGTGCTGAGCCCGCAGCGGCTGCTGGGCCTGCTGGTCGGCATGTGCGGGGTCGCGGCGGTCGTGGGTCTGGACGTCGGCTCGGCATCGGTGTGGCGCATGGGCGAAGTACTGCTCGTCGCGGCGGGTTACGCGATCGCGCCGATCATCGTGGACCGGCGACTGGCTCACGTGCCGACGCTCGCGGTCATCTCCCTCGCGCTGAGCGTCGTCGCGATCGCTTATCTGCCCGCAGCCGTGTATACGCGTCCGCACGTGTGGCCGCACGCCTCGGTCATCAGCGCCGTGCTCGTGCTCGGGCTGGTGTGCACGGCCTCCGCGTTCCTGCTCTTCTTCGCGCTCATCGCCGAGGCCGGCCCGGTCCGCTCGACCGTCATCACCTTCATCAATCCGGCCGTGGCCGTGCTGCTGGGCATGGTGGTGCTCAGCGAGCGGTTCACGGCGGGCGTCGCGGTCGGCTTCCCGCTGGTGCTCGCGGGCAGCTGGCTGTCCACCCGCAGGGGCAGGGAACAGGTGCGCGAGCGCGTGCCCGTGGTGGCGGCCGCGGCCGCGGGCTCAGCGGGCGAAGGTCAGTTGCGACACCCCGAGGTAGCCTGAGTCGAATCCGGCCTCGCAGTACGCGAGGTAGAACCGCCAGGTGCGGTGGAAGACCTCGTCGAAGCCGAGGGCGGCGGCGGACGGCCAGCGCGCCTCGAAGCGCTCGCGCCAGGTGCGCAGCGTGCGCGCGTAGTCCTCGCCGAAGTCGAGCCGGCGCACCAGCCGCAGCCGGGTGCGGGCGCGCAGGGCCTGCTCGATCGCCGCGATCGAGGGGATCAGGCCGCCGGGGAAGATGTACTTGTGGATCCAGGTGTAGGTGGAGCGGGTGGCCAGCATCCGGTGGTGGGCCATGGTGATCGCCTGCACGGCCGCCCGTCCGCCGGGGGCCAGCAGCCGGTCGATGGTCTCGAAGTAGTCGGGCCAGTACTGCTCCCCGACCGCCTCGATCATCTCCACAGACACCACCGCGTCGTAGCCGGGGTCGCCCTCAGGCGGTCCGACCTCGCGGTAGTCCGCCAGCCGCACCTCGATCCGGTCGCTCAGGCCCGCCTGTGCGATGCGCTCCTCAGCCAGGACCTTCTGCTCCCGCGAGAGGGTGAGCGTCGTCACGTACGCGCCGCGCTCCCCCGCCGCGCGGATCGCCAACGCGCCCCAGCCTGAGCCGATCTCCAGCACCCGTGAGCCCTCGCGCACGCCGGCCGCGTCGAGGATCGCGTCGATCTTCCGTAACTGGGCGTCGTGCAGTGCGCGGGCCTCGGCGTTGGGCTCGTAGACGTCGGTCGGCCCCAACCCGCCGTACAGCGCGCTGGAGTAGGTCATGGACTCGTCCAGGAAGAGCTCGAACAGGTCGTTGGACAGGTCGTAGTGCCGCTCGATGTTGCGCCGTGCGTTCGTCGGCGAGCCGTCCTCGCCGGACGGGAAGCGCGCCACGTACAGCCCGCGCAGCCTCTGCAGCGGACGCGGCACGAGGTCGGCCATGCGGCGGGCGAACACACCGAGGACGGCGGCCAGGTCGTCGGCGTCCCAGGCTCCGGTCTGGTACGCCTCACCGAAGCCGATCAGACCGTGCGAGCCGATCCGGGCGAAGAACTCGCGCGGCCGGTTGAGCCGCATCACGGCGGAGCGTTCGTCGCCGCCGCCGCCGAGCCGCCGCCCCGAGGGCCCGACGATACGCAGCGGCAGGTGGGAGGCGGCACGGGTGAAGATCCGGTGCGCCAGCCGGGCCTTGACCCCGGCCGGGGGCAGCACGGCGAGGTCGGGCCAGCGCCGCGGGTCCACCGCGAACGCGAGCCCAGGTTCCACAACAGTCACAGGACCATTCTGTGACTTAATGCCATCACACGCACCAAAATGCTCCCAAATATCCGAGCGATGGTGTCATTTGGAGACGGAACACACCCGTATCGCGCCACATTGCAGCGCGGTACGGGTGCGTTCGGTGACGAAGGGTCAGACTGAGGCGGTCTCTCGCTTCTCGCCGAGTTCGCTGCCGTTGGCCTGCTGGATCGCGACGGACGCCGCCTGCTTGGGCAGCGCCGCGGGGACGGCCACCCCGGAGAACTCCTCGCGCGGATTCTCGAAGGAGGTCAGCGAGACGGCCTCGCGGCGGAAGAACCCGGCCAGCACCCAGTCCATGCAGACGCGGACCTTGCGGTTGAAGGTGGGCACCCGGCTGACGTGGTACGCGCGGTGCATCAGCCACGCCGGCCAGCCGCGCAGCTTCATGCCGTACACGTTCGCCACGCCCTTGCCGATGCCGAGGCCGGCCACCGAGCCGACGTGCTTGTGCACGTAGTCCTCGACGGTCTTGCCGCGCAGCGCCGCCACGATGTTCTCGGCGAGCCGCTTGGCCTGGCGCACGGCGTGCTGCGCGGACGGGGAGCACCAGTTGCCCGCGCCCTTGGTCAGGTCGGGCACCTGAGCGCAGTCGCCGGCCGCCCAGACGTGCTGAAGGCCGGTCACACGCAGGTTGGCCTGAGCGTCCACGTGGCCCTTAGGACCGAGCGGCACGCCGAGGAACTCGACCACCGGATTCGGCTTGACGCCCGCGGTCCACACGATGGTGGACGCGTCGGTCTCGGTCCCGTCGGAGAGGACGACGCGCTGGTCCACGCAGGAGTTCAGGAAGGTCTTCATCTTGACCTGGATGCCGCGCTTGCGCAGTTCCTCGGCGGTCCACACGCCCAGCTCCGGGCCCACCTCGGGCAGGATCCGGTCGGCGGCCTCGACCAGCAGCCAGCGCATGTCCTCGGGCTCGACGTTGGCGTACCACTTGGACACATCGCGGGCCATGTCCTCCATCTCCGCGATCGCCTCCACCCCGGCGAAGCCGCCGCCGACGAAGACGAAGGTCAGGGCCTTGCGCCGGAGCGCCGGGTCCTTGATGGAGTCGGCCAGGTCGATCTGCCCGATCACGTGGTTGCGCAGGCTGACGGCCTCCTCGACCTGCTTGAAGCCGATGCCGTGCTCGGCCAGCCCGGGGATCGGCAGGGTGCGCGGCACCGAGCCGACGGCCACGACCAGCTCGTCGAAGGACAGCTCGTAGGCCTCGCCGGTGTTCGGGGAGATCCTGGCTGCCTTGCGGCGGTGGTCCACCGAGACCACGCGGCCGGTGATGACCTCGGCGTTCGGGCCCTTGAGCACCCGGCGCAGCGGGGCGACGAGGTTGCGCGGGGCGATCGACCCGGCGGCGGCCTCGGGCAGGAAGGGCTGGTACGTCATGTACGGGCGGGGGTCGACGACGGTGACCGTCGCCTCGCCGCGCTTGAGGTTCTTGAGGATCCGCCGGCCCGTGTACATCCCGACGTATCCGCCGCCGATGATCAGGATGCGCGGCGGGATGTTGGAGGCCGGGAGGGTGGAGGCGGTAGCGGCAGTGGCGGCAGGGGTAAGCGCAGTAGTCATGGTGGGCTCGCTCACGGTTCCTTCGACGCGTCCTACTCAGCTCGTCCATCGCTCGGTTGAGCGGGGTGGCGGTGCCTGTGGTCCTCGACGCACTGCCACGGCGATGGGGCGTTCGGTCGCGGATGTGGGGAGTGTCGTGCCGGTCCCCACACGAAATCTGTGCTCCGTTACGTACCGATTATATGACTAGAACCCCGGTGATCATCTCGGGGGGTGTTTGCGCTGTGTACCTGACGGAATGTCAAGTGGCACAGTATGTCAACCGGCGTCCGCGGACTCCGGGAACGAGCGGGCCACAATACCGGAGTCGACACCGCTTGTGATGTCTCGGTGACTCTTCGGGGAGCATGCGGCGACGGTAACGCTTTGGCGACAGTCTTACGGTAAGGCGCGTCGCGGGCCGGCGGAGCCTGTCACGGCTCGATGTGGATCTTGTCGGCAGGGTTGTCGGAACCCTTGGCTAGGGTCGGCTTCATGGGAACCACTCTGTCCCCGGACGAGGCGCGCCGCGCGGCGCTGCGGGCGCAAGGGTTGCTGGGCGCCGCGGACCGCCGCGCCGGGGTGTCCGGCGTGCTGCGCCTGCTCGGCGCGGTCCAGCTCGACACGATCTCGGTGCTGGCACGCTCCCAGGAGCTGGTCCCCTTCGCCCGGCTCGGGCCGATCGGCCGCGAGGCGGTCCATTCCGCCTACTGGACGCACAAGCCGGGGGCGGCACGCACCTTCGAGTACTGGTCGCACGCGGCCTGTGTCCTGCCCGTCGAGGAGTGGCCGACGATGGCGCTGCGCCGACGGGCCTACCGCGGTCGGGGCGACGTGTGGGGCAGCCGCACTCCGCCGGCCGAGACGCTGTCCGGGATCACCGCGAGGCTGGCCGCGGAGGGGCCGCTGACCACGACGGAGCTCGGCGGCGCGCGCAAGACCCCGGGCTGGTGGGACTGGTCGGACGTGAAGATAGCGGTCGAGCTGCTGCTGGCCACCGGCGAGGTGGTGTGCGTCGAGCGGCGCGGCTGGCGGCGGGTGTACGACCTGCCGCAGCGGGCGCTGCCGGAGCGACTGGTGCACGACGAGCTCGACGACCACGCGTGCCGGGTGCGCATGGTCGCGTTGGCCGGGCGCGCGCTGGGGGTGGGGACGCGGGCGGACCTGCTCGACTACTACCGGCTGACGAACGTGCCGAAGTTCCCGGAGCTGGCCGAGGAGGCCGGGCTGGTGCCGGTCGAGGTGGACGGCTGGGGCCGGGACGCCTGGGCTGACCCGGCGGCGCTCGCGGCGCTGGAGTCGGGAGCGGGCGGCCGGCACCGCACCACGCTGCTCTCGCCCTTCGACTCGCTGGTCTGGGAGCGGGCCCGCACCGAACGGATCTTCGGTTTTACGCACCGGCTCGAGGCGTACGTGCCCAAGGCGAAGCGCGTGCACGGCTACTACGCCATGCCGCTGCTGCACGGCGGCCGACTGGTCGGCCGGGTCGATCCGGCGCGCGAGGGCAAGACGCTGATCGGACGTCAGGTCTCGCTCGGCTCGGCCAAGGCGGTCGAGCCGATGGCCCGAGCCCTGCACGAGGCGGCGCAGTGGGTCGACTGCGAGTCGGTGCGTGTGGAATCGGTCACTCCGGTCGAACTGGCGCCCGCGTTGCACGCCGCGGTGTCCGCACTCGCCTGACCGGCGCGGTCGGCGCCCGTCAAGCGCCTTGCGCGACATTGAAGTACTGATGCACCAGGCTCCGGATTCAACCGGGGCGGCGGCGCAGGCTTCCCCGACGAGAGGCGCCCCGGCGCCGAGCGGCGGGGAAGCCTACAGCCGCCGCAAAGCCCCGGTTGAATCCGGAGCCTTCTGATGCACCGTCAGCCGCGTCCACTTGCCGTAAGACCTACGCGTCCGTAACTTACGGAAACGTAGGGGTCTTCGCGATCCCGCCGGAAAGCCGAGCTCGAAAGGGATCCGATTCGCTGATGACTGCCCCCACCACCACCGCCCCCGCGGCCAGCTCCATTCCTCCGACCGCCGGGCCCACCGAGGAGGCAGGCAGCGCCGGCACGCTCAGCGGGCTGCGCCAGACCACCAAGGAACGGGTCGCCATCGCCCTGTTCATCGGCGTGCCGTTCGTGGCCGTGCTGGCCGCCATCCCGTTCGCCTGGGGCTGGGGCCTCGGCTGGCGGGACATCGTGATCGCGGCGGCGATGTACGCGGTCTCCGGGCACGGGGTGACCGTCGGCTTCCACCGCTACTTCACGCACAGCTCCTTCAAGGCGGTGCGGGCGCTGCGCGTGGGGCTCGCCGTCGCGGGCTCGCTGGCCGTGGAGGGCCCGGTCATCCGCTGGGTCGCCGACCACCGCCGGCACCACCGCTACTCGGACAAGGACGGCGACCCGCACTCGCCGTGGCGATACGGCGCGACCATCCCGGCGCTGATCAAGGGCCTGTGCTTCGCGCACATCGGCTGGCTGTTCGACGTGGAGCAGACCGACCAGCGGCAGTACGCCCCGGACCTGCTCAACGACCAGGCGATCGTGAAGGTCTCCCGGGCCTTCCCGTGGCTGGTGCTGGTCTCCGTGCTCACCCCGCCCCTGGTCGGCGGGCTGTGGGCGTGGTCCTGGCAGGGCGCGGTGACCGCACTCTTCTGGGGCACCCTGGTGCGCATCGGCCTGCTGCACCACGTCACCTGGTCGATCAACTCGATCTGCCACGCGATCGGCGAGCGCCCGTTCAAGTCCCGCGACAAGTCCGGCAACGTGTGGTGGCTGGCCGTGCTGTCGATGGGCGAGTCCTGGCACAACCTGCACCACGCCGACCCGACCTCGGCCCGGCACGGCGTGCTGCGCGGGCAGGTGGACTCCAGCGCCCGGATCATCTGGCTGTTCGAGAAGTTCGGCTGGGCGCGCGACGTGCGCTGGCCGACGGCGGCCCGGGTGGCGGCGCGCCGCACCGCCTGAGGGCATTGCGGCATGATGATCGTGTGACGACTCACGGGCACGGCGCGCACCGGGTGCGGATGAGCGGAGAGCAGCGGCGGGAGCAGCTGCTCGACGTCGGACGGGCGCTGTTCGCCGAGCGCGGCTTCGACGCGACCAGCGTCGAGGAGATCGCGGCGAAGGCGGGCGTGTCCAAGCCCGTGGTGTACGAGCACTTCGGCGGCAAGGAGGGGCTCTACGCGGTCGTGGTGGACCGCGAGATGCGCACCCTGCTGGACATGGTCACCTCGGCGCTGACCGCCGGGCATCCGCGCGAGCTGCTCGAACAGGCCGCGTTCGCGCTGCTGAACTACGTCGAGTCGCACAGCGACGGCTTCCGCATCCTGGTGCGCGACTCGCCGGTGGCCGCGTCCACCGGCAATTTCGCCTCCCTCATCAGCGACATCGCCACGCGCGTCGAGCACATCCTGGGCGTGGAGTTCTCCAGCCGCGGCTACGATCCGGCGTTCGGTGCGATGTACTCGCAGATGCTGGTCGGGATGGTGGCGCTGACCGGCCAGTGGTGGCTGGACGAGCGCCACCCGTCCAAGGACGAGGTCGTCGCGCATCTGGTGAACCTGTCCTGGAACGGCCTGTCCGGCCTGGAGCACCATCCGCGGCTCCTTACGCGCAAGCGCGGTGCGTAGGGACGCTGCGCTGCCGGTTACCTGTCGTTGCCCGCGCGCAGCCAGTCGAGGTAATCGGCTACCGCACGCTCGATGTCGTAGTCGGGCGTGAAGTCGGTGTCCTCGTGAAGGCGGCTGATGTCGAGGCAGAGGTCGTGCTCGGGGCCGTCGGGATTGCGGCCGGCGGGAAGGTCGAGCCGGGCGTCGGGAACGACCTTCTTGATCGCCGCTATGACCTCGTCGTTGCTCGTTGCACGCCCTGAGGCCACGTTGTAGGTGCGGTAACTGAGCCGGTCCGCGACTTGCAGCAGCGCAATGGCTCTGCCGCAGTCCTTCACGTAGCAGAGGTCGATCGCGTCGCCGAGGTATGCGGGGGCATACATCCCGGACAGGTCCGCCTCGATGCCTCGCGCGGCCGCGTGCACGAGTCGGGACGCCGCGAAGAACGGCCCGGCGGGTCGGCCGAGCGGTCCCCAGATGGCCGCGATCCGGGCGTTGTAGACCTGAATGCCGATCAGCTCGGCCAAGTGGTCGGACAACAGCTCGCCGATCTTCTTGAACGCCGGGATGGCGTGCTCGGCCGTCATCGGCAGCGGCAGGTCCTCGCGCAGGGGGCCCGGCCCGGCGACGCCGCCGTACACGCCGATGGTGCTCGCCAGGCCGACGCGCGCCACCTGCCAGGCGCGTGCCGCTTCGAGGATGTTGAACAGGCTGTCCAGCGCTCGCCGGGCGCTTTCGAGGGGTTCGTGCGCCCCGGGCGGCCAGGGTACTGAGCCCGCGAGGTGGACGATGCCGGTGATCTTGTGGCGAGCACCAATTTCGAGCAGGGCCGCGCGGTCGTTGATGTCGGCCTGCTCGACGAACAGCCGCTTGCCGGCCTCGTCGGCGAACAAGTCGGGCACGTCCGTAGCGCGGCGCTGGACGAGCACGCAGGATTCGCCCAGGTCGAGAAGGGCACGCGTCGTATGCGTGCCGATGAAGCCGAGGCCGCCCGTGACCAGAATCATCCCGTTACTCCCGATCGATAATCGTCAGCACTACTGAATATCAGTAATGCTGACACTCAATGTAGCTGTAGGGTTGACGGGTGTCCAGCGAGGCGAGCAGCGATCAGGAGCGTCACGAGCAGAGCGGGCACGGGCCGGACGCCGTGCTGGCCGAGCGACTGTCGTATCTGCTCAAGCACGCCCAGCTCGCGCTGTCCGCGCTGAGCTCCGCGGCCCTGGCTCCGTACGGGATCGACGGGCGCGAGCTCGGGACGCTGATCGTGCTCGCCGGGGACGAGCCGGCCTCCCAGCAGCAGGCCGCCGCGCGGCTGCGCATCGATCGCACGACGATGGTCGCGCTGCTCGACGCGCTCGAGGAGAAGGGCCTGGTGACGCGTCGTCCTCACGCAAGCGACCGCCGCAAGAACGTCGTGGAACTGACGACGTCAGGGCACGAAACGCTGCGTGAGGCCACGCGCGCGAGCGACGAGGCCGAGCGGCGCTTCCTCGCGCAGCTCGGCCCCTCGGATGCGCGCCAGCTTAAGCAGTGGCTGCGCGCTCTGATCAGTCAGGAACGCGGGCAATAGCGAACAGCCGGCGGTAGGGCAGGATCTGGACGGTTTCGCCGTCGAGGGTGGTGGGCGGGTAGGCGATACGCAGGGCGTCTGCGTAGGCGTCGATGAATCCGCGGGCGGCCGGCGTCTCCGCGCCGCCGAGTTCGGCGAGCACGGGGCGCAGCGCGGTCGAGTAGACGAAGTCGAGTACGCCGGTCTCGCCGGGTACGACGTAGTAGTACGTGGTCTCCCACACCTCGGCTTGAGCGCCTGCCGCGGTCAGCGCATGCAGGTAATCGATCGGCTCATATGACGACGGCCGGAACTGCGCGCCGCTGAAGTGCTCAGACCAGCGGCTGTCGCGCTGAAGCTCGGCGAGCAGCATGTGCGAGGGCGCGGTGAAGTTGCCGGGGACACCGAAGCCGAACCAGCCGCCGGGCTTGACCTGCCCGAGCAGGCCGGGCAGCAGGTCCAGGTGGCCGGGGACCCACTGCAGGGTCGCGTTGCTGACCAGCACGTCCACCGGTTGGGGCGCCCGCCAGGTGCGCAGGTCGGCGCGCACGAACTCGAGCCGGCCCGGGATCGCGCGGTCCGCGGCGGCCTCGATCATCTCGGCGGAGCTGTCCACGCCGAGCACGAGCGCCGAGGGCCAGCGCCGGGCCAGCAGCGCGGTGGCGTTGCCGGGGCCGCAGCCGAGGTCGGCCACCCACTGCGGGTCGTCGGCGGGGATGCGGGCGACCAGGTCCTCGAACGGACGGCCGCGCTGGTCGGCGAAGCGCAGGTAGCGCTCGGGATCCCAGGTGGTGGACTGGGCGGACGAGGACTGGGCGGAAGCGGACACGACTACCCCGACTCTCTCGATATCAAGATACTGAAGGCCATCCTCGTGGGCAGTTATCTCGATGTCAAGATGCTTGGCATCAAGTGTCTTGATAGACTGATCGCGATGGGTCGGGAGTCGGTGGGAGTGACATGGGCGACGGAGGCGGCGTGCAGCGCGGTGGCATCGGCGTGCAGCGAGACGACAACGTGCACGGCGGCGCCGCAGAAACGCAGGACGAGGTCGACCGGCTCGTCGCGGCGTGGCGGCGAGAGCGGCCCGACCTGGACGTGCAGCCCCTGGAGGTGCTCAGCCGCGTCACCCGCCTCGCCCGGCACCTGGACCGGGCGCGGCGCACCGCGTTCGCCGAGCACGGGCTCGAGCCGTGGGAGTTCGACGTGCTCTCGGCGCTGCGGCGGGCCGGCGACCCGTATCAGCTCTCGCCGGGCCAACTGCTGACGCAGACCCTGGTCACCTCGGGCACCATGACGAACCGGATCGACCGGCT
>Ga0070714_100000898_pt1 | contig 21103 bp, 22 predicted proteins | sample LARL83metaG_FD_65450 | JGI IMG/M metagenome (GOLD analysis project Ga0070714, IMG submission 65450) | Corn, switchgrass and miscanthus rhizosphere microbial communities from Kellogg Biological Station, Michigan, USA - LAR L8-3 metaG | ecosystem: Host-associated > Plants > Roots > Rhizosphere ... | reverse complement strand
CAGCAGCTCACGCTCAGCCGCATGGCCCGGTGGCCCTGCCAGGTGGTGGGGCCGCACCAGCAGGTCCCGTCGCGCTGGACCGCGGCGATCACCGCGTCGGTCCGGTCCGGCCTGCCGAAGCGGGTCACGACCTGGTTGAGCACGACGTCGTTCAGCACGGTGCCCCCGCCCTCGCGCAGGCCGTCGGCGGCGCGGCGGGCCAGGCGGCAGGTCCGCTCGACCAGCCCGGCGACACCGTCGCGCCCGAGTGCGGCCAGCACCGCCCACACCTCCACGCCCCGGGCGCGCTGGGAGCTCTGCGGGGTGTAGTGCATGGGATCACGGGCGGCCGTGCCGGGCAGGTAGGCGGCCTGGGCCTGCAGGGCCGCCCGCAGCGCCGCGGGGTCGCGGACCAGCGCGATCCCGCAGTCGTAGGTGGTGTTCAGCCACTTGTGCGCGTCCGTCGCCCAGGAGTCAGCCCCGGCGACGCCGTCCACCTGCGCGGCCGTGCCGGGGGAGGCGGCCGCCCAGAGCCCGAACGCGCCGTCCACGTGCACCCAGGCGCCGTGATCCCTGGCCCAGCCGATGAGCGGGCGGAACGGGTCGCTGGCGCCGCTGTTCACGTTGCCGGCCTGCAGGCAGACGATGGCCGGGCCGTCCAGCGCGGGCAGGCCGCCGGGGATGATCCGGCCCTGATCATCGGCGGGCAGGGTGAGGACCCGGTCGCGGCCGAGGCCGACCAGGCCGAGCGCCTTGCGCACGGTGGTGTGCGCCTCGGCACCGGCCACGACGGTGACCGGCGGCGCGCCGAACAGCCCCTGGGCGCCGGAGTCCCAGCCGTGCCGGGCCAGCACCGCGTCCCTGGCCGCCGCCAGGCAGGTGACGTTGGCCATGGTCGCCCCGGTGACGAACCCGCCGCCCAGGCCCGCGGGCAGGCCGAGCGCCTCGGCCACCCAGCGCAGCGCGATGTCGTCGAGCCGGGCCGCGGCGGGCGACATCACGGCCAGGGCGGTGTTCTGGTCCCAGGCGGCGGTCAGCCAGGCGGCGGCCGTGGCCACCGGCAGCGTCCCGCCGTTGACGAACCCGAAGTAACGCGGGCCCGCGGTCGCCAGCGTGGCCGGGGAGCCGGCCTCGTCCAGCAGCGCGAGCACCTCCGCGGGATCCCGGCCGGACGCGGGCAGCGGGAAGTCGAGCCGGTCCAGGGCGGCGAGCGCCTCCGGCGGCGGGGCGACGCGGCGGTCCGCCAGGCCGGCCAGGTAGGCCTGGGCGCGCCCGGCGGCGTCCTCGAGCAGCGCCCGCCGCCCGGCCAGCGCGGCCACGATCGGAGAATCAACGTCGCTCATGACGAACCCTTCTGCAGAGGCTGGCGAGGTCGCTCAGGGTCACTCTCTCGTGAAGCGGGCCAGCGGCGGGCCGGCTGGCGGGTGATGCGGGCCGGGCTGCCCGCCGGGCGCTCACCAGGCCGGCGCCCAGACCATGGCCCGCTTGACGGTGGCGTCCTCGAGGTCGGCCACAACCTGGATATCGCGGGTGTCCAGCACCCGGAACCGGTCCCTGGGCAGGAACGCCCGGCCGATGTCCCCGGTCAGCACCGCCGCGCCGCGGGCCCTGGCCCGTTCCAGCAGCCCGAGCACCCGGCCGGCCAGCGGCCGGTCGTACCAGAGGTCACCGGCCAGCACCAGGCCGGCGCCTTCCCCGTCCCCGTCCAGGACGTCGCCCAGGAGGGCGGGCCCCGGCACGCCGTTCGCCCGGGCGTTGAGCCGCAGGGCCGCGGCCGCAACCGGGTCGATCTCGCTGGCCAGCACGGCCGCGGCGCCGGCCAGGGCGGCGGCGATCGCGACCAGGCCGGACCCGGAACCCACGTCCAGGACCCGGCGCCCGGCCACGGTCTCGGGGTGATCGAGCAGGTAGCGCGCCAGGGCCTGGCCACCGGGCCAGGCGAAGGCCCAGAACGGCGGCGGCTGGCCGGGACCGAACTCGTCCTCGGCGCGCTGCCAGAGCCCGATCACGTCCTCGGCCAGGTGCAGCCGGATCTCCTCGACCTGCGGCACCGGGCGGAGCAGGCAGGCCGACCGGACGAACGCCTCCGCGGCGGACAGCTGAGCTGGCACCTTTGCATGCTCCCAGGGCGGAGAAATCCGGACCAGCCCGGCCGCGGGAGGGAAGCGCCTTACCTTCCGTTTACGCCATCCGTGGGTTATGGCCAGCCCGCGTCGGGTATCGCTCGTAACGCTGAGTAACCGATCATGGAACGTTCTGTGACGCTCCGTACTCGGCCGCAGTCTAGTTCCGATGGGATGGGGAGCGACGTGGTGGGTGTACGACGGCTGGGCCGGCGGACGGCAGCCCAGGCTTCGGGGTTTTTCTTCTGGATGAAGGGCTTTGCGGCCCGTCAGCCCAAGGTCCGGATGATCACGGCGGCGGCCGTCGCCGTGGTGGCTGGTGCGGGTGCGTTCCTGCTGGTTCAGGGCGGCGGGGGAACGCCGCAAAACGCGCCGATCAGCAAGGGCGTGACGATGCCCGGCCCGTTCCGGGTGATCTCGATGTCCCCGTCGGCCGGGGACCGGCAGGCGGACGGCAGCGACCCGGTCCAGGTGACGTTCTCGGCTCCGCTGGCCGCGGGATCCCCGCTGCCCACGCTGACCCCGGACGTCCCCGGTCACTGGCAGGCGGCCGCCGACACCTATACCTTCACGCCGGCGGTGCCGTTCAGCCCGTCGACCCGGGTCACGGTCACCGTGCCCGCGGACAGCCGGTCGACCCAGGGCCACACCCTGGCCAAGATCACCGAGGCGTCGTTCACCACCAGGTCCTACTCGAACCTCGCGCTGGCCGAGGCGCTCGCCCATCTCGGTTACATGCCGGGGTCGTGGCACCAGCCGAACCTGGGCATCGCGCTGAACACCCAGTACGCCGCCGCGGCCGCCGGGACCGCCGGGGTACGGGCCCTGGCCTACGACCCGGCGCCCGGCACCATCGCCTTTGACCAGGGCTACCCGGCGTCGCTGGCGTCCCTGTGGCAGCAGGGCAAGTTCAACCTGGTCATCAGGGGCGCGGTCATGGCCTTCCAGTCCGAGCACGGCATGAAGATCGACGGCACGGTCAGCTCCGCGCTGTGGGACGCCCTGCTCAAGGCGCGCGCCGCGGACGACAACAACACCAACGGCTACAGCTACGCGGTCGCGAACAAGGGCAGCCCGGAGACCCTGACCGTCTACCACGACGGCCAGCAGGTCCTGCGCACCCTGGCCAACACCGGGGGAGCGGGCACGCCCACCGTGAGCGGGACCTTCCCGGTCTACCTGAGGTTCCTGCACACGATCATGTCGGGCACCAACCCGGACGGCAGCCACTACTCGGACCCGGTCTCGTTCGTGTCCTACTTCAACGGCGGCGACGCCGTGCACTACTTCCTGCGCGGCGGTTACGGGTACCCGCAGAGCCTGGGCTGCGTCGAGCTCCCGATGAGCAGCGCCCCGAAGGCCTACTCGTACCTCACCTACGGCAGCCTGGTCACCGTGACCGGCTGACCGTCACCGCCCAGGCCACAGCGCCCGGGGCCCGGCTTGGCCGGGCCCCGGGCGCGCCGCATTCCGGCCGGCAATTCCCTGGCCGTGGCGGCCGCGGCGGGCAACCTGGCACGATCATGAACTCCCGCGCGGCCCGGTTCGTTGTTACGGAATAGGGGACTTTTGTAACGGTTGATCACTGCGGTTCCAAGCCCGCCCACAGATGCGGATTACCTGGTATACATCAGGTCTGGTGGCAGATCCGCCCGTCGTGACCGGGCAGCGAAGCGAGGGAGTCGAGGGTTTGTCCGGATTGGGACAAGCGCGGGGGCGTGTCCTGGCCCTGGCGGTAGCTATCGTCGCCGTCCTGGCGGGCGGAACGTGGGTGGCCCTGACCCAGGCATCGGGTGGGCAGGGCACGGCCAAGGCCGCGGCCGAGCATCACTCGACCGCCAAGCAGGCCAGCAAGCACCGGGTCCAGCCGCTGACCGTGACCTCGATCACACCCACGGCGCACGCCCAGACCGTGGACGGCGCCGCCCCGATCCGGGTGGTGTTCTCGTCCCCGCTCGCCGCCGACTCGCCCTGGCCCACGCTGTCCCCGTCGATCGACGGCACCTGGACGAAGGTCAACAGCCGGACCATCGAGTTCCACCCGGTCTCCGGGTTCACCGAGCTGACGCACGTCAAGCTGACCATCCCGGCCGGCGCCAGCGGGGTCAAGTCGGCCAAGGGCGGCCAGCTGGCCGCGCCGGTCGTGCAGCCGTTCCGTACCGGCAAGTTCAGCACCATGCGGCTGGAGCAGCTGCTGGCCCAGCTCGGTTACCTGCCGCTGACCTGGCAGCAGATCCCCGGCGACGTCCCGCTCTCCGCGGCCGACGAGAACGGCCAGCTCAGCGCCGCCTACAGCCCGCCGGACGGCACGTTCCTGTGGCAGCCGGGGTACCCGGCGAAGCTGCAGAGCTTCTGGGACGAGGGCCAGCCCAGCCTCATCCTCACCGGCGCGGTGATGGCGTTCGAGGCCGACCACAGCCTGACCATGGACGGCGTGCCCGGCCGCGGGGTCTGGAACGCGCTGCTCAGCGCCGTGGCCAAGGGCCAGAACAACCCGCACGGCTACACCTACGCCCTGGCCAGCCAGCGCGACCCGGAGACGCTGACCGTCTGGCACAACGGCAAGGTGATCCTGCACACCCTGGCCAACACCGGCATCCCGGCCGCGCCGACCACGATCGGCACCGCCCCGGTCTACCTGCGGTACACCTTCCAGATCATGAAGGGCACCAACCCGGACGGCACCAAGTACGCGGACCCGGTGTCCTGGGTGTCCTACTTCCGGTCCGGCGAGGCCGTGCACTACTTCGCCCGGGGCTCCTACGGCTTCCAGCAGAGCCTCGGCTGCGTTGAGCTGCCGCTGGCCCAGGCGAAGTTCGTCTGGCCGTACATGACCTACGGCACGCTGGTAACGGTCACCGCCCCCTGACCCGCGCCGCCGTAATCACGCAGCTTCGCTGCGATACCCTCATGCCTGCCATTCAGCATGCCAACGACAGGAGCCAGCCGTGCCAGCCGACAAGCTTCAGATCACCCTCGCAGGCCGCGAGCACGTGGTGGAAGCGGGCACCACGGCCGGCCAGGCGCTGGCGAGCACCGGCATAACCCCTCAGGACAGCCGTAACGCAATTGTGAAGCCCGATGCCGTCATCGCCGCGCGGGTCAACGGCGAATTGCGGGACCTGACCCGGGAGCTGTCCGACGGCGACGCGGTCGAGCCGGTGGAAATCGGCAGTCCCGACGGGCTCGCGATCCTGCGGCACTCCGCCGCGCACGTGATGGCCCAGGCCGTCCAGGACATTCACCCCGACGCCAAACTCGGCATTGGCCCGCCGATAGAGAACGGTTTCTATTACGACTTCGACGTGGCCGATGCGTTCGGGCCCGACGATCTTAAGGCCATCGAGCAGCGCATGCGCCAGATCGTCAAGCAAGGTCAGCTGTTCTCCCGCCGGGTGGTGACCGACGAGCAGGCCCGCGAGGAACTGGCCAGCGAGCCGTACAAGCTGGAGCTGATCGGGCTCAAGAGCGGCGGCGGGGTCGACGCCGAGGAGGCGGTGGAGGTCGGCGGCAGCGAGCTGACCATCTACGACAACCTCGACCCGGCCACCGGCGAGCGCAAGTGGAAGGACCTGTGCCGCGGCCCGCACCTGCCGAGCACCAGGCAGATCCCCGCGGTCAAGCTGATGCGCAGCGGCGGGGCGTACTGGCGGGGGAGCGAGCAGAACCCGCAGCTGCAGCGGATCTACGGCACCGCGTGGCCGACCCGGGAAGAGCAGGACGAGTACCTGAAGATGCTGGCCGAGGCCGAGCGGCGGGATCACCGGCGGCTCGGCGCGGAGCTCGACCTGTTCTCGTTCCCGACCGAGATCGGCAGCGGGCTGCCGGTGTTCCACCCCAAGGGCGGGATCATCCGCCGGGTCATGGAGGACTACTCGCGGCAGCGGCACGCCGAGGCCGGGTACGAGTTCGTGAACACCCCGCACATCACCAAGGGTGACCTGTTCGAGACCTCCGGGCACCTGGAGTGGTACGCCGAGGGCATGTTCCCGCCCATGGAGCTCGAGGGCGCGAAGTACTACGCCAAGCCGATGAACTGCCCCATGCACATCCTGATCTACGCGTCGCGCGGGCGGTCCTACCGCGAGCTGCCGCTGCGGCTGTTCGAGTTCGGCACCGTATACCGGTACGAGAAGTCCGGCGTGGTGCACGGCCTGACCCGGGCCCGCGGCTTCACCCAGGACGACTCGCACATCTTCTGCACCCCGGAGCAGCTGCCGGGCGAGCTGGCGTCGCTGCTCGGCTTCGTGGTGGGGCTGCTGCGCGACTTCGGGCTGACCGAGTTCGAGGCCGAGCTGTCCACCCGGCCGGAGAAGTACGTGGGCGAGCCGTGGGAGTGGGCGGAGGCCGAGGCCGCGCTCAAGCACGCGCTGGACGCGTCGGGCCTGCCGTACACGATCGCCGAGGGGGAGGGCGCGTTCTACGCCCCCAAGATCGACGTGCACGTGAAGGACGCGATCGGGCGCCGCTGGCAGCTGTCCACGCTGCAGGTGGACTTCCAGGAGCCGGGCCGGTTCGGGATCGAGTACCAGGCCGCGGACGGGACCAGGCAGCGGCCTTACATGATCCACCGGGCCCTGTTCGGGTCGATCGAGCGGTTCTTCGGGATCCTGCTCGAGCACTACGCGGGCGCGTTCCCGCCCTGGCTGGCTCCGGTGCAGGTGACCGGGATCCCGATCGCCGACACGCACGTGCCGTACCTGGAGGACGTGGTGGCCAGGCTGCGGGCGCGGGGGATCAGGGCCGAGGTCGACACCGGCGACGACCGGATGCAGAAGAAGATCAGGCACGCGCAGCAGCAGAAGGTCCCGTACATGCTGCTGGCCGGGGACGACGACATGGCCGCGGGCGCGGTCTCGTTCCGGTACCGGAGCGGCGAGCAGAAGAACGGGGTTCCGGTCGACGACGCGATCGACGAGATCGTGGACGCCGTGGCCCGGCGCATCCAGGTCTGAGCCCCCGGGCATGGACGACTACACCTGGGCGGACGACCTGAGCGCCGTGGACCTCGGCGAGCTCTCCCACCTGTACGAGGTGGCCCCGCTCGGCCACAAGCCGCCCGAGGCGCTGCGGACCGTGTTCGGGAACAGCATGTTCAGGTGCTTCGTGTACACGGGGGACACGCTGGCCGGGGCCGGGCGGGCGCTGGCCGACGGCCGCGACTGCTCCTACCTCGCCGACGTGGCCGTGCACCCGGACCACCAGGGGCGCGGGCTGGGGAAGGCGATCATCAACCGGCTGGTGGACCTGTCCCGCGGCCACAAGAAGATCATCCTGTACGCCAACCCCGGCACCGAGGGGTTCTACACCAAGCTCGGTTTCCTGCGCATGAACACCGCGATGGCGATCTGGCAGGACCAGGCCGCCGCGGTCGCGTCCGGGCTGCTACGCGCTGAGCCCTGACCCGGACAGTCAGCCGTTCAGGCTGAACGTGAACATCTTGTCCGCGGCGATGCGGGCGCCGAGCGCGTCGATCCCGTTGAGCCAGTCCTCGAACTCCGGCCCCTGCAGGGGCAGGTAGTGGTCGAGCATGGCCTGGCGCAACTCGCCGTGGGCCGGGTCGGACACGTCGAACAGCTCGGCCCGCCCGTGCACGGACACGGCCAGCTCCTCGCCGGGAAGGTGGGTCGCGCTGCAGGCCGGGCGGGCGGCCAGGTGGCGCATCCGCACCGAGTCGCGGCCCGAGCTGAAGTAGAAGGATCCGTGCAGCAGGTAGCCGTCGACCGGGCCGACGATGGGCCGGCCGTCGGCCGTGACCGTGGCCAGCGCGAGCAGGCGCATGCCCTGGAGCCGGTCGCAGAGCTGCTGCGCGGTGAGACGGCGTTCGTCGGTGATGATGCTCCGCAGATGCGGGCCGGCGCTGGCCATGCTCCGGTCGAGCAGCTGCTGCAGGCGGTCCAGGTCCTCGGGAGTCTCCAGCATGCGCCGATTCCACCACAGGCCGGCGACATTCCGCCTGTGTGCACTCTGGCCGGCCGCGGCTCGCCCGGAATCGTTGCCATGAGCAGCTTGCGGCGTATCGTCGATACGTGACCGTGTCGAGCAGCGTTCCACTCGCGGCGGCGGCCAGCGGCCAGCCGCTGAGCAAGACCAACCTCGCGGTCCTGCGGTACCGCAAGAGCGTGACCGCGCTGACCGCCGATGAGATCACGACCTTGCGGACAGGGATCTCGGACATGCTGGGCCTGTCCGACGACCGGGGGTACGAGTACTGGGCCGGCATTCACGGACTGCCGCTGCCCATCTCGTGCACCCATGGCAGCGCGCTGTTCCTGCCCTGGCACCGGGCCTACCTGTATTACTTCGAGCAGTACCTGCTCGACGTGATGCCCGCGGGCACGGCGGTCAGCCTGCCCTGGTGGGACTGGTCGACGCAGGCCGGGATCCCGGCCAGCTACGCCGACGACACCCTGCCGGACGGCGCCGCGAACCCGCTGGCGTCCGCGCCGGTCACCGGGATCCCGGACGAGCAGTGGACCGAGGAGAACGTGCCCCAGGTCGACCAGACCTTCCGCACCCCCGGGCCGACCGGGCCGGGCCAGGGCTCCGAGGGGCTGCCGAGCGCCGCCGAGGTCGCGGACGTCATGGCCCTGGAGGACTTCGACGACTTCACGTTCCAGCTGGAGGACCTGCACAACCGGGTGCACGTCTGGGTCGGCGGGACCATGAGCGAGATCCCGGTGGCCGCGTTCGACCCGGTGTTCTGGGCGCACCACACGATGATCGACCGGCTGTGGGCGATCTGGCAGCAGCGGCACCCCGGGGCCGGGGTGGGCTCGGTGCCGGTGGACTTCCCGCTCGGCCCGTTCCCCACGCTGAACGTGGGCCAGACGCTGAACATCAACGCGCTGGGGTATCAGTACGCCGCGGCCTCGAGCTCGGCCGCGCCCGGCACCTGAGGAGCTGACATGGCGACCTTCGTGCCCAACCCGGTCACGGTGACCCTGACCGCGCCCGACGTCCCGTTCTACCGGGCCGACCTGGAACTCCATGGCGTCGACCACTCGAAGGCGAGCTTCGAGGGCCGGATGTTCATCAACAACCCGGACGCCGGTCCCGACACCCCGACCAGCCACGAGAGCTACGTGGGCTCGTTCTGGGTGTTCGGCCACGGCGGGTGCGCGGGCGGCGAAGGGCATTGCGAGCCGCCCGCCGAGCGCAGGCCCTTCGATTTCCGCGCCGAGCACGGCCTGACCCCGGTCAGCAAGCGGGTCGTGATCACGCCGAAGCTGAAGGCCCTGGTCGGCCAGGGTCAGACCTTCTCGGTGCGGATCGTGCCCTACGTCAGGCCGGAGAACGCCGAGCCGCTGCCGGCCAGCCTGGTCACGGACCTGCTGCAGTTCGACGAGGTGGCCCTGCTGACTTACCAGTAGCCGCCCGCCCGCGGCGGCCGGCCCCGGCGGCGCTACTCGACCCGGGTGCCGATCGGCGTGCCGATCTCGACCGTGCGGCCGACCGTGCACAGCCGGTCGTGCGACTTGCGCACCGCGTCCGGCAGGACCTCCCTGGCCTGGTCACCGGCCTCGCCACCGGGGAACGTGACCCGGAAGGTGACCTCGATACCGGTCAGCCGGTTGCCCTCGGCGTCGCGGATCTTCTCCGCGTCGACCTGGATCTCGAACCGGTCGGGTTCCGCGCGGCGCGACGTCAGGATGTCGACGTCGATCGCGGTGCAGCCGCCGATCGCGGCGAGCAGCAGCTCGGTGGGCGTGAAATCGGTGCCGCCGCCCGTGCCGAACGTGAGCCGGCCACCGCGGCTGTTGACGACCGCGAACGTGCCCGGGGCGAGGCGCTCGACGGTCACGGTGCGGTGTGCGGAACTAGTCGCCATGGCACCACCCTGCCACGTGGCGGCTACCGGGACTCGGCCAGGTGCATCTTGATGATGGAGGCGAAATCCGGGTCCGGGGTCAGCCCGATCCTGGCCGCCCGGTCGGCCCGGATGCTGGCGGGCCAGCCGGTCACGATCCTGGCCACGGCCGGGTCGAGTTCCCAGTCGATCAGCGCGCTGACCTCCGAGCCCGCGACCCGCTCCAGCGCGGCGGCCATGTCCGCGACGGTCACGCTGAGCGCGGGCAGGTTGACCGCGCTGCGGCCGCCCCAGTCCTGGTCGGAGGCCGTGGCCGCGGCGAGCAGGCCGCTGACGGCCCGGGTCGGCGAGGTCAGCACCACCTCGGTCTGCGGGTCGACCGGGCAGGTCGCGCGCTGGCCGGCCAGCGGCTCCCTGATGATGCTCGACATGAAGCCCGACGCCGCCGCGTTGGGCCGGCCCGGGCGCACGCTGACCGTGGGCAGGCGGACGCCCCGGCCGCGCAGGAACCCCTTGCGCGTGTAGTCGGCCAGGAGCTGCTCGCACATGAACTTCTGGGTGCCGTAGCTGGTCTGCGGGTTGGGCAGGGTCTGGTCGTCCACGACCGGCGGCAGCGGGTGATCCGCCGAGGTCCCGAAGACCGCGGCGGAGCTCGAGAACACCACGACCGGCCTGGTCTCCAGCGCCCGGCAGGCGGCGAGCAGCGCCTCTGTGGCGTGCAGGTTGGCCCGGATGCCGAGGTCGAAGTCGGCCTCGCACTCCGCGCTGACCGCGGCGGCGAGATGGAAGATCACGTCGGCCCCGGCCAGCGCGCCCCGCCCGGGGCGCCCCGGCTCCAGCAGCTCGCCCAGGTCGCCGCAGATCGCGGCGACCCGCTCGTCCGCGGCCAGGTCCCCGGGTGCGGGCGCCTGGTCGATCAGCGTCACCCTGGACAGCGGCTGCGCGGCGCCGCCGGCCAGCGGCACGGACCCGGCGGCCAGCAGCACCCGGGCCAGGCGCGACCCCAGGAACCCAGCACCCCCGGTGATGACCACGTTGACCACGGTGCCTCCCATCTCCGGCGGGCCACGGGGCAGACTACCCCGTCACCGGCCACCGTCCGCTGCCAGGATGGAGACGTGGACGTACTGAGCAGCAGGATCCTGCTGCGCCCCAGCCACCCCGACCGGAGCCGCCGGTTCTACCGCGACGTGCTCGGCCTGGCCGTCTACCGGGAGTTCGGCCCTCCGGATGATCCTGGGGTGGTGTTCTTTCTCGGGCCCGGGCTGCTGGAGGTGTCCGGGCGCTCGGACGGCCCCGTGGGCCGGTCGGTCACGATCTGGATCCAGGTCCGCGACGTGCGCGCCGAGCGGGAGCGGCTGGCGGCGGCCGGGGTCCGCATCGCCCGCGAGCCCGTGACCGAGCCGTGGGGGCTGACCGAGATGTGGATCGAGGATCCCGATGGCCTGCCGATCGTCCTGGTCGAGGTGCCCGCCGATCACCCGCTGCGCCGTGACCCCCGGCCCGGGTGAGCCGGCCCTCATCACGCATCGCCTGACGTGCTTCGGAGGTAGCCGTGCGAGCGATCTGGATCACCAAGCCGGGCGGGCCCGCGGCCCTGGAGCTGAGGGAAACGGCCGATCCCGAGCCCGGCCCGGGCGAGGTGCGGGTCAGGATCCGCGTGGCCGGGCTCTGCTTTGCCGACGTCCTGGCCGCTCAGGGTCTCTATCCCGATGCCCCGAAGCCGCCGTGCGTGGTCGGCTACGAGGCGGCGGGCGTGATCGACGCGCTCGGCCCGGGCACAGAAGGCCCCCCGGTGGGCCGGCGGGTGCTGGCGCTCACGCACTTCGGCGGGCACGCGGACGTGGCGTGCGTGCCCGCGGCGCAGGTGGTGGAGATCACGGACGGCATGAGCTTCGAGGAGGCCGCGGCGGTCTCGCTGAACTACCTCACCGCCTACCACCTGCTGTTCCGGGCCGGGAACGTCCGACCCGGCGAGCGGGTGCTCGTGCACATGGCCGCGGGCGGGGTAGGCCTGGCGGCGCTGCAGCTGGCCCGCACGGTCGACGGCGTGGAGATCTTCGGCACGGCGTCGGCGGCCAAGCATTACGTGCTGCGGGCCGAGGGCTGCACCCACCCGATCGACTATCGGACCGCCGACTACGCGGCCGAGATCCGCCGGCTGACTCACGGCGACGGCGTTGACGTAGTGCTCGACCCGCTCGGCGGCAGGGACTGGCGCAAGGGCCTGAAGCTGCTGCGGCCCGGCGGCCGGCTGGTCGCGTTCGGGTTCGCCAACCTGGCCCGGGGCGAGCGGCGCCAGCCGGCCCGGCTGGCCGCCCAGCTGGCCGGCGTCCCGCTGCTGACACCGCTGCAGCTGATGAACCATAACCGCACGGTCAGCGGGGTCAACCTCGGCCGCATGTGGAGCGAGGTGGGCGTGCTGCGCGAGGAGCTCCTGGCCGTTCTCGCGCTGTGGGACGAGGGCCGCATCAAGCCGCGCATCGACACGGCCTACCCCTTCACCGAGGCCGCGGCCGCGCACCGCCGGATCCTGGAGCGGAAGAACGTGGGCAAGGTCCTGCTGATCCCGTGAGCCGCGGTCAGCCGGCCAGCCCGGTCACGTTCCGCTTGTCGTCCACCGCATACCGGCCCCGGGACAGGTCGAGCAGGACCAGGGCGTTGCCAAACGGGTCGGCGACGACCGCGAGACGGCCCACCGGGATGTCGCCGGGCGGGCTGATCACCCGGCCTCCGGCCCGCTCGATCGTCCGGGCCGCGTCGTCAGCGGACGCGACCAGCCAGTTCGGCTCGTAGTCCTGCCGCGTGGTCAGGACGATCTCGGTGTCGCGGCCAGGCAGCCCGAGGCCGGCCTGGCCGATGCCGTCGTGACGCCACAGCAGCTCGTGACCGAGCGCGTCACGGTAGAACCGCAGGCCGGTGTCGAGATCCGGCACCGGGATCGTGACCGCGTCCACCTTCTGCAGCAGCGGAGAAGTCTCCATGCCGCCGAGCCTGCCGCACGGCACCGACAACCGTCATGGCGCGCCATCATTAGCGGATGCGCATTCTGGTCACCGGGCACCGCGGCCTCGTCGGCGGCCCGGTCGCGGGCCTGCTCAGGGAGCAGGGGCATCAGGTGGCCGGGTTTGACCTGGCCGACGGCCAGGACCTGCTTGATCCCGCGGCGGTCCGGCGCGCGGCCGAGGGCTGCGCCGCGGTCGTGCACCTGGCCGCGCTCGCGAACGACGCGGCCGGGAGCCCGGAGCGGATCATGGCGGTCAACGTGCTGGGCACGTGGCATGTGCTGCTGGCCGCCGAGGCCGCGGGCGCGCAGCGGGTGGTCTACATGTCCAGCGCGCAGGTCTTCGGGCTGGCCGAGGGGGAGCGGCAGCCCGACTACTTCCCGGTCGGCGACGCCCATCCCCGCCGGGCCATGCGGCCGTACGGCCTGTCCAAGTGCCTGGCCGAGGACTTGTGCCGGGGCTTCACCGCGCGGACAGGGACGGCGACGGTAGCGCTGCGCCCGGTGATGGTGTGGCGGCCGGAGGACTACCGCCGGGTTCAGGAACGGTGGCGGGCCGACCCCCGGTCGGAGTGGGAGCCGTACTGGGAATTCGGCGCGTTCGTGGACGTGCGCGACGTGGCCGCGGCGGTCGGGCTGGCGCTGTCGGTTCCGGTGGAAGGGCATCACCGGGCCGTGCTGTGCGCCGCGGGCATCGCCGCGACCGCGCCCGGCCTCGAGCTCGCCGCCCGGCTCGCCCCCGGCGTGCCGGTCACCGACCCGGGCCGCTACGGCGCCGATCCCTGGCGCGCCCTGGTCGACTGCTCGGCCGCCGAGGCCACGCTCGGCTGGCGGCCCGCGCACCGCTGGCCGCAGGGCTGACCGGCGCCCGGGCGCCGGAGTCCAGGCTGGTAGCGTCGGCCGGGGGACCTTTTCGGGGCGGCACCGGGCGGTTTCCCCGCCAATTGCACCCAAGGTGTCAGGAGCAAGATCATGTCTTCTCGGCTGAACCCATATCTCAACTTCAACGGCAACGCCCGCCAGGCGATGGAGTTCTACCAGGGCGTGTTCGGCGGCGAGCTCGCCCTCAGCACGTTCGGCGACCTCGGCGCCAAGGACTCGCCGGACGCGGACCGGATCATGCACGGGCAGCTGGAGACCGGCGCCGGTTACACGATCATGGGCGCCGACGTCACCAGCGACATGGAGTACCACGCCGTGTCCGGGTGCTCGGTCAGCCTCAGCGGCGACGACGGCGACGCGCTGCGCGGCTACTTCGAGAAGCTGGGCGCGGGCGGGATCACCACGATGCCCATGCAGAAGCAGGTCTGGGGCGACGAGTTCGGGATGTGCGTCGACAAGTTCGGCGTCCCGTGGCTGGTCAACATTTCCCAGCCGCAGGCCTGACCGCCGGCTGGACCCGCGGTCATGGACAGCCGCTTCGAGGTCGCCGTGGGCGCCGGGACGCTGCGCGCGGCCTCGGGCGCGGCGGCGAGCTTCCCGCACCGGTGGACGCAGGAAGGCGTCACCGTGGAGGCCGACTTCACCGGCGGCCACCTGCTGCACCTCGCGGCGGCCGGCTGCGTCCTCAATGACGTCTACCGGGAAGCCGCGGCGCTGGGCATCGAGCTGAACGGGGTCCGGGTGGCGGCGGCGGGCGGGTTCGACACCGGCACCTGGGCCTCGACCGGCATCAGCTACTCGGTCGAGGTCAGCTCCGACGCCCCGGCCGACCAGGTGGCCCGCCTGCTCGAGGCCGTGGATGAGGTGGCTGAGATCCCGCGGGCCATCCGGGCCGGGGCCACGGTCGAGCGGATCGTGACGCCGTAGCCCACCTGACGCGATCGTGTGGTGGCGCCGGTGTATTTAACCGGCATTTCATGTGTCTTTCTAGGTGTGCAGCAGCAATGGTCGGGCAGGCATGGTTGCTTGGGCACGACCACGGGCCAACAAGACCTAGGGGCCACAATGATCTCTCACACACTCGCTGATGGAGGCCAGCGAGCCAGCCGGGGCGGCACTCCGGCGGCGGTGTGCCATCACCTGCCGCGCTGCCCTGCGGCCTCCGCTCCCGACCGTGACGCCGCCCACACCGTGGCCGCTCACCCCGAGCAGGGCTGGAGCCTGCTGTGCAACGGCGTCGTCCTGTTCGAGGACACCGGCGAGCTGCTCCCCGGCGGCCAGGCGCTGCCGCCGCGGCGGGCCCGCTCAGTCCTGTTCGGCCAGATCGCGGCGGCCTAGCCGGGCCTAGCCGGCCTTCTCCCAGACCGAGACGTGCTGGCGGCTCTCGCTGGTGAACGGTTCTCTGGTCCAGCCGTCCCAGCGCTCGCGCAGCCGCATCCCGGCCATCTGGGCCATCAGGTCGAGTTCGGCCGGCCACACGTACCGGAACGGGATGTAGCGATACTCGCCGCGGCCGTCGACGACCTCGACGTAATTCGAGCTCATCGCCTGGGTGGCGACGTCGTAGACGTCGTACGCCCACCGGGTCTCGCTCACGTGGAACGGCACCACGTTCTGCCCGGGCGGGAGCCTGCGCAGCTCGGGGACGTGAACCTCGATGACGAAGCAGCCGCCGGGCTCCAGGTGAGCCGCGACATTGGCGAAGCAGGCCACCTGCGCTTCCTGCGTGGTCAGGTTCATGATCGTGTTGAAGACCAGGTACGCGACGGAGAACGTGCCGTCGACTCTGGTCGTCGCGAAATCGCCGATCGTGACGCCGATGTCGCCGCCGCCCGGCTTGGCGCGCAGCCTGGCCACCATGGCCCGGGACATGTCGATGCCGTGCACCGGCACGCCTCGGCCGGCCAGCGGCAGCGCGAGGCGCCCGGTCCCGATGGCCAGCTCCAGGGCGCGGCCGTGGCCGGCCAGCCCGGCCAGGAAATCCACCGCCGGGCCGACCACGCCCGGCCCGGACATGTCCGTGGTCTCCGCGTCGTAGCCGGCCGCCACGCTCTCGCCGAAATAGCCGTCCTCGTTCATCGCCGGACCGTACCGCAGCGGTGCGCCGCGACGCGCGCCTATTTCCGCCGATCCGTGGGTCAGCCGCCGGGAGCCGTGGGCCCGGGCAGAGACTGGGGCCTGCGCAGCCGCAGCCACAGGAACAGCAGCAGCAGCGGCACCAGCAAGCCGCCGATGCCGTACAGGACGAACGCGGCGCGGGTCTGGATGTCCCCGACCAGCCAGCGGAAGTTCTGGCCGAAGAAGCCGGTGACGAACGTCAGCGGCAGGAACACCGTGGCCAGGATCGTGAGCTGCTCGATCGTGGCGTTCTGCCGGACGCTCACCTGGGTCTGCTCGACCGAGATCACGGCCATGTTGGCCTCCAGGATGGTCCTGAGCAGGTCACGCTGCGCGGCGACCTCCTCGTTGACCAGGAGCAGGTGATCCTGGACATCGCGCAGGTACGGCTGCAGCTCCGGGGCGGTGATCGCGCGTTCCACGGCGGAGACCACGCCGAGCAGCGGGTGCACGGCCCGGTAGAAGTCGCTGGCCTCGCGGCGCAGCGAGTAGATCCGCTCGGTGGGCGCCGCGGTACCGGAGAACACCGTGGCCTCGATCTGGTCGATGTCGTGCTCGAGCCCGGCCACGACCGGCGCGTACCCGTCCACCACCTGGTCCAGGATCGCCCACAGCGCCGAGAAGCTGCCCGCGCTGAGCAGCTCGGGCCGCTGCTCCAGCCGCTGCCTGGCCTCATGCAGCTCGCTGGCCACGCCCTGCCGCACGGTGATCACGAAGCTCGGCGCGACGAACACGCTGATCTCGCCGAACTCGACCTCCTCGGCCTCGTCGTCGTACCGCGCTGTGCGCAGGATGACCAGCCGGACGTCCCCGTCGTAGAGCTCGATCTTCGGCCGCATGTGGAAGCTCTGCGCGTCCTCGACCGCGAGCTCGTGCAGCCCGAACGCGTCCCGGACCTGGGCCAGCTCCTCCGCCTCCGGCTCGAACAGCCCCAGCCAGACAAATCCCCCCTGCCCACACCGGGCCGCCGCCTCCTCCAGCGGCACCGCGCCTTCCTCCTGCCTGCGGCCATCCTGGTAGTGAGCGCAATCGATGATCATGCTGGGCTCCTTGTCTGAAGGGGGCAACCCGGTCCGCGCGGCGGCGCCCCTATGCTGCCTCTATGGTCTCAGCAGCCGCTTCCGGTGAGCCTGTCCGTGGCGACGAGGGTGCGCAGCCGCACGGGTCTGTGCGCCAGCAAGCGCCGCCAGACGACCTCGCGGCGCAGGACGGGGTCGGGATCCCGGACGGGTTCCAGCGGCTGTGGATGCCGCACCGGATGGCCTACATCAAGGGCGAGGGCAAGCCGGCGAATGGCGATGAGGACGGCTGCCCGTTCTGCCGGATTCCCAGGCTGTCCGACGCCGAGGGCCTCGTCGTGGCCCGGGGCACCCTCGTGTACGCGGTGCTCAACCTGTACCCGTACAACGCCGGCCACCTCATGATCTGCCCGTACCGGCACGTCGCGGACTACACCAACCTGGACGGGCCGGAGACAGCGGAACTGGCCGACCTCACCAAGCGCGCGATGACCGCGCTGCGGGCCGCCTCGGGCGCCCAGGGGTTCAACATCGGCATGAACATGGGCGGGGTCGCGGGCGCGGGGATCGCCGCGCACCTGCACCAGCACGTGGTGCCGCGGTGGGGCGGGGACACGAACTTCATGCCCGCGGTCGGGCAGACGCGGGTGCTGCCGCAGCTGCTGGCGGACACCCGCGACATGATCGCGGAGGCCTGGCCCGCCAGCTGAGCGCGGGCGGGCCAGGCCTCCGGTCAGGACTTGGACTCGGTTACCAGCTTGTCCGCCAGGTGCGAGGGCAGCGGTTCGTAGCGCAGGTAGGAGCGCGAGAACGAGCCGGTGCCCTGGGACATGGACCGCAGGTCGATCGCGTACCGGGTGATCTCGAGTTCCGGTATCTCGGCCTTGACCAGGGTCCGGCCGCCGGGCACCGGCTCGGTGCCGAGCACCCGGCCGCGGCGCGAGGACAGGTCGGACATCACCGCGCCCACGTAGTCGTCGGGGATGAGCACGGACACCTCGTCGACCGGCTCGAGCAGGTTCACGCCGGCCTTCTCCGCCGCGTCCCGCAGCGCCGCCCGGCCGGCCTTCTGGAAGGCCATGTCGGAGGAGTCCACCGAGTGCGCCTTGCCGTCGAACAGCGTGACCCTGATGTCGACCATCGGGTACCCGGCCAGCACACCCTGCTCCATCTGGGCCCGGACGCCCTTCTCCACCGACGGGATGAACTGCCGCGGCACCACGCCGCCGACGATCTTGTCGACGAACTCGAGGCCCTGGCCCGAGGGCAGCGGCTCGCCCTCGATGTGGCAGATCGCGTACTCGCCGTGCCCGCCGGTCTGCTTGACGTTGCGGCCCAGGCCCCGGGCCTTGCCCGCAAGCGTCTCCCGCAGCGGGACCCGGAGCTCGGTCGTCTCCACCGCCACGCCGTAGCGGCTGGACAGGCGGTCGAGCATCAGGCCCACGTGGGCCTCGCCCATGCACCAGAGCACCAGCTGGCGGGTCTCGGAGTTGTTCTCCAGGCGCAGCGTGGGGTCCTCGGCCACCAGCCGGCTCAGGGCCTGCGACATCTTGTCCTCGTCCGCCTTGGACTTCGCGGTGATGGCCACCGGCAGCAGCGGATCGGGGCTGGCCCAGGGCTCCATCAGCAGCGGGCGGTCCTTGTCCGACAGCGTGTCGCCGGTCTCCGCGCTGGCCAGCTTGGCCACCGCGCAGATGTCCCCGGCCACGCACTGCGCGATGTTGCGCTGCTGCTTGCCGAGCGGCGAGGTCAGCGCGCCGATCCGCTCGTCGTTGTCGTGGTCGGCGTGACCCCGGTCGGCCCGGCCGTGGCCCGACACGTGCACCGAGGCGTCCGGCCGCAGCGTGCCGGAGAACACCCGGACCAGGCTGATCCGGCCCACATACGGGTCCGAGGTGGTCTTCACCACCTCGGCCAGCAGCGGCCCGCTCGGGTCACAGGACAGGCCGCTGACCGGCTTCCCGTCCGGGGTGGTCACCGCGGGCAGCGGGTGCTCCGCCGGGGCCGGGAAGGCCTGCGTCATGATCTCCAGCAGCTCGGCCATGCCGATGCCGCGCGGTGTCGCAGCCGGGATCACGGGGTAGAGGCTGCCCCGTGCGACCGCCTTCTCCAGGTCCTCGATGAGCACCTTGGCGTCGATCGCCTCATCGGACAGGTACCGGTCCATGAGGGACTCGTCTTCGCTTTCCTGGATGATCGACTCGATCAGCGCGCTGCGCGCCTCCTCGATCCGGTCGGCGTCCTCGGGCTCGGGGTCGCGCTCCTCGCGGGAGCCGCCGGAATAGTCGAAGAAGCGCTCGGACAGCAGCCCGATCAGCCCGCGCGCTTCACCCTGCCCGTCGGTGACCGGCAGGTATAGCGGGGGCACCGAGTCGCCGAAGGCATCGCGGCACGCGGCGAGCGCCTCGCCGAAGTCCCCGCGCTGATGGTCGATCTTGGTGATGACAACGGCCCGGGGCATGTTGACGCTGGCGCACTCCTCCCAGAGCATCCTGGTCAGCCCGTCCACGCCCTCGGTCGCCGCTACCACGAACAGCGCCGCGTCGGCCGCGCGCAGGCCGGCCCGCAGATCGCCGGTGAAGTCCGCGTAGCCCGGGGTGTCCAGCAGGTTCACCTTGATCCCCGCGTGCGCCACGGGCGCCAGGGCGAGGTTGACCGAGCGCTGCTGCCTGACCTCGACCTCATCGAAGTCGGTGACGGTCGTCCCGTCCTCAACCCGCCCAGCGCGCTGGATCGTGCCGGTCGCGACGAGCAGGGCCTCGGTCAGCGTGGTCTTCCCGGCGCCCGAATGGCCGACGAGCACGACATTGCGCACGCTGTCGGGCTGGTCGGCCGCGGGTGCCCTGCCGGCGGCTCCCGATGTAGCCGTCTTCTCAACCATCCGATCGCCTCCTGAATAGCTTTGTTCGGCTGCTGCACGACCAGCCTTTACCTGCCGGTTCCGGATCACAAGCCCTGGGCTGGAATCCCCGCACTGTCGTGGCCCGGCCGCGGGCCCCAGCGGTGCCGGCGGGAGGGCCCGCGAACCGGCTCCAGGGACGGCTGCGCGCGGGCTCGCCAGTAAGATCAGACGGCCATGCTCAACGTGCTGCGACCCGCGCTGGCCCGGCTGCTCGAGCCGTTGGCCAACACCCTCGCGCGCACTCCTATCACCCCCAACGCGATCACGATCACCGGGACCGTCGGGGCGTCGGCCGGGGCGCTCGCGCTGTTCCCGACCGGGCACCTGTTCGCGGGGACTTTGGTCTGCTGGTTTTTCGTTATGGCCGACATGCTCGACGGGGCCCTGGCGCGGGTCAAGGGCACATCCGGCGTCTTCGGGGCATTCCTGGACTCCACCCTGGACCGGGTGGCCGACGCGGCGGTGTTCGGCGGGCTCGCCGTCTGGTTCATGCTGGGCGGGCACAGCACGCTGATGGCCGGGGTCGCGATGTACTGCCTGGTGGCCGGCGCGCTGGTGTCGTACGCCAAGGCCCGGGCCGAGGGGCTGGGCCTGCGCTGCGACGTCGGCCTGATCGAGCGGCCGGAGCGGATGCTGATCTCGCTGATAGCCGTCGGCGTCTCCGGCCTCGGCGTGCCGTACATTCTCAACGTGGGGCTCTGGGCGCTCGCGGTCGGCAGCGCCTTTACTTTCGGGCAGCGGGTGCACGCGGTATATAAAGCAGCGAAGGCTCCGGGTGACCAGGGTCGCCCTACCGGGGATCAGCTCTCTGAGAAGGGTTAGCGTGGCCGGACTGAGTGAGCGGCTGACGGGGGTCGCGTATCAGCTGGGCTGGACGGTGATCCGCCGCGTCCCGCAGGCCTGGGCGGCGTGGGCCTTCGCCAAGGCGGCGGACATCGCCTGGCGCCGCCAGGGGCCGGGCACCCAGGTCCTCGAGGGCAACCTGCGCCGGGTGCTGAGCTGGAAGTACGGTACTGACGACGTGGACGGCAAGGAACTGCGGACCCTGTCCCGGGCCGCGCTGCGGTCCTACGCCAGGTACTGGCTCGAGGTTTTCCGTCTCTCGGTGACCCCCACCGAGCGGCTGGTGACCGGGATGCGCTTCCGGGGGCCCGGCGAGGAGGCGCTGTTCTCCTGCCTGAAGGCGGGCCGGGGGGTGATCATCGCCCTGCCGCACATGGGTAACTTCGAGCAGGCCGGCGTCTGGGTCATCGCCCGCGGGGCCGG